>JACCDM010752536.1_pt1 | contig 17907 bp, 8 predicted proteins | sample 7445851 | NCBI WGS metagenome assembly JACCDM01 (sample SAMN15323438, study PRJNA562643) | freshwater metagenome | isolation source: river surface water | place: USA:Blue River Watershed | collected 2017-08-16
CGCAGGTTATTATTACGCAGGATATTACGTCTGCGCGTAACCGGTTTGATAGGTTTTTGATGTTAACTTATTTTCGCCGGCCTGTGAGTCGGCATTTTTATTTTATGAGCTTTTCCATTTCACCCGCTTCGCGTTTAAAGTCCGTTGAAGAATACTATTTCTCAACGAAACTCAAGCAAATCGCTTCTTTGCGCGCCGCCGGCATTCCCGTCATTAACCTGGGTATTGGTAGTCCAGACCTCGCTCCTTCTTCTGAAACGATTGAAGCCTTGACTTTATCTGCAGCTAATCCTGCGAATCATGCCTATCAGGGATATCAAGGAATTCCTGCCCTGCGTGAAGCCTTTGCGGCTTTTTATGCCAAGCACTATGGCGTATTGGTAGATCCTGCGAATGAAATTTTACCCTTGATTGGTTCCAAAGAAGGCATTATGCACATTGCCATGGCTTATTTAGAAGCAGGTGATGTTACCCTTATTCCAAATCCTGGTTATCCTACGTACCAAGCGGCATGTTCATTAGCGGGCGCAACTGTGCAGGCGTATGAATTAACGGAAGCGAATGGATGGTTGCCAGATTTAGATGCCTTGGACAAGCAAGATCTATCGAAAGTGAAAATCATGTGGGTGAATTATCCACATATGCCTACGGGGGCAAAGGCGGATTTGGCATTTTTCACGAAGCTTCGTGATTTCGCCATTCGTCATTCCATCTTATTGGTGAACGACAATCCCTATAGTTTTATTTTGAATGAAAATCCGATCAGTTTATTGGCCGTTCCAGGCATGAAGGATGTAGCCATCGAATTGAATTCGCTTTCCAAATCCCACAATATGGCCGGTTGGCGTATAGGCGCAGCTTTCGGTCGGCCAGAATTGCTAGCGCCAGTTTTGAAATTCAAGTCCAATATGGATTCGGGTATGTTTTTGCCGTTGCAAGAGGCGGCAGCGAAGGCATTATCGGCAGATGCCGATTGGTTTGCGCGGCAAAATGAAATTTACAAATCGCGGCAAAAGAAGGTTTTTGAATTATTGGATTTATTGGATTGCGTATATGATTCAGCTCAAACTGGCATGTTTGTATGGGCACGCATACCTGAATCCATGGAATCGGGCTATACTTTATCCGACCAGGTATTGGATGAAAATGCGGTATTTATTACCCCTGGAGGGATTTTTGGTTCGCAAGGAAATAGATATGTCCGTATTTCATTATGTGCTCAAGAAGTAGTTTTTCAAACGGCGATTGATCGCATTAAAAATCACAGTAATGGAATCTAAAAAAGTAGGTATAATTGGTATAGGCTTAATTGGAGGATCCATTGCCAAGGCATTGCGGAAATCCGGTTGGGCATCTGAATTAATTGGTATTGAAGCGAATCCTGCGCACGCCGTGAAAGCGCTTTCCTTGAGATTAGTGGATGAGGTGATGACACTTGAGGAAGCAATCGAACGTGTGGATGTTTTTGTTTGCGCAACACCTGTGGACATTTTGGTACAAATTATACCGAATGTATTGGATCGATTAAAGCCCGGCCAAATCGTGATTGAGGTGGGTTCGACTAAAACTCCGGTTTATGAAGCTTTGAAGAATCATCCAAAACGCAAGCAGTTTGTGTCAACTCACCCCATGGCGGGAACGGAGTTTTCGGGACCGGAAGCAGCCGTTGAAGGTTTATTTCAAGGTAAACGTGGGGTCATTTGCGACAAGGAATTAAGTTCCCCTGAGGCGGTTAAGACCATAGAAAGTTTATATCGAGATGGCCTGGGGATGAATTTAATTTACATGGATTCAATCGACCACGATGTACATACCGCTTACATCTCGCATATTTCACATATTTGTTCGTTTGCTTTGGCAAATACGGTATTGGAAAAAGAAAAAAATGAGGAGCGCATTTTCGAATTAGCATCCACGGGTTTTGAATCAACGGTTCGTTTGGCGAAATCATCTCCAGAAACTTGGAGTCAAATTTTTCACCAAAATCAAGATAACCTAATGGACGTGTTGGACGAATACATCAACACACTTTTGAAATACAAAGGTTTAATGTTGTCCGGTAGTTATGATAAATTGAAAGATGAATTAGGAAAGGCGAACGACATCGGTCGAATTCTAAATAAACATTAAAAAAAGCCCCGACTTACATCGGGGCTTTTTTAATTAATTTCCTCTCGGAGCACGATAAGCAACTGGCTTCCAAGTATTATTTTTCCCATTTATGTCTGGGAAGACATGATCAGGATCAATCGTTACAGATTTGATTGGCAGATTGGTCGAGGTTTTAAATGCCCAAGAACCACCACGTTGCCAAATCTCAACTGGGAATGTAAAACGCTCTTTCGAACCACCCGCCATTTCTACTTCAACGATCGCAGGCATCGCCATTTTGTCTAAGTTTTCAATGGTGATCAACGCCCCTTTTGTTGGATCTTGATCAATGTAATCTACATCTTTTACAGATTGGTCAAGTTTCCACAATTCGTAGAACCAGGCTCTCCAGAACCAACCTAAATCTTCGCCAGCACCGTCTTCCATGGCACGGAAGAAATCACGTGGTGTTGGATGCTTAAAGGCCCAATTTTTGATGTAGTGACGAAATGCATAATCAAAACGATCTGCCCCTAAGATATGATCACGCAAAATACGTAGACCATGTCCCGGTTTATTGTAAGCTTCCCAACCTAAGTTACGTGGCTGAATAACATCTGGAATCGACATGATTGGATCCGCTTCCGCACGGAACATGCGAGGCGCGATTTGATGCATATCAAACTTCGGATTCTTGTATTCTCCTTTATTAAAGGCATCGGTTGAATAGAAATTAATAAACGTATTAAAACCTTCATCCATCCAAGCAAACTTACGCTCATTATTTCCCACAATCATCGGGAACCAGTTATGGCCAAATTCGTGATCGGTTACACCCCATAAAGAAGCTGTTTGATCACGGTATCCACAGAAAATAATCCCCGGATATTCCATCCCTGAAACGATTCCCGCAACATTCGTTGCCACAGGATACGTGTATTCATATAACCAATTCGAATAGTGTTCAATCGAAGCTTTGACATATTCAGTCGAACGCGCCCAAGCTTTTTCGCCGTCGGATTCAATTGGATAAACAGAAACGGCCGTCGCCTTCTTACCACTTGGCAAATTGATCATAGCTGCATCCTGAATGAATGCCTTTGACGTCGCAAAGGCTACATCACGCGCATTTTTACATGCAAATTTCCATGTCAAACGATCTTTAGCTGGACGAGATGCGGGATCTGTTAGCTCCGCTGCTGACCGGATAACAACTGTTTTTTCGGATGATTTTGCCGCGGCCCAACGTTTCATTTGTTCTGCGGTATAAACTTCCGCAGGGTTCAACAATTCACCCGAACCTACCACAATATGTGAAGCTGGAACATTGATTGAATATTCGAAATTACCATACTCCAAGTAGAACTCACCAGCACCTAAATAAGGCAAAACATTCCAACCTTCGATGTCGTCATATACGCACATACGTGGGAACCACTGAGCCACCGTGTAGATATCGCCGTTCTTTGATTCTTGGATACCCATACGGTCTGAACCATTTTTCGGGGATGTGAATGAATACACAATTTTGATTTTCGCGATACCTGCTTTTTCAACCAGTGGAGAAGCTAAACGAATTTGCATCCGCGTATCTTCCACGATGAATGTGGCTGGTTTACCATCGACTAACACACTTTCGATGGCATATCCTCCATCAAATGCAACGTTTCCGAAACGACCTCCTAATACGGGGGTTGTTTTACCTCCACGAGATTTGGTATGGAATGAATTTTGGTCTAGTTGCAACCACAAAAATGGCAACTTATCTGGCGAATAATTCTTGTAGGTAATCTCCACGTCACCCGTAACCTTGCGGTTCACATCGTCCAACGAAGCTGATATTTTGTAGTCAGCGACATTTTGCCAATAGCTTGGACCAGGAACTCCTGCAGCTGAACGCGCTGAGGATAAAGGTCCGTAATTCCACAAGGGGTGAAATAATTCGTATGCATTGTATTGCGCAAACGTTTGGGCAGTACAAAACAGTAGACTTAGGGTAATTAATTTTTTAATCATTAGGATGAAGTTATAGGTAATACATTATTCAAAAATGGTCAAAATCTCGTCATCTAGCAAACGTTTTGTCAAACCTAATGCTTTCGGAACTTCATAATGGAAGAAAAACTTCATGGTATGAATCTTATCTTGATAAAATGCTTGCTCACTGCTGCTGTTTGCCAATGCCTCCGCTGCCACATTTCCTTGCTTCAGCCATTGCCATGCGACAACGATCAACCCAAACAATTCCATATATAAAGTCGAATCAGCTAAGAAAACATCTGGCTGAGCAGCCTTACTTAATTTATGCATCGTCACTTTATTCAAGCTGGCTAATTCGGTGGCCAACATCTCTGCGTAAGGTTTTGTCTTGTCATTAGACAACCCTTTCTGAATATCTGCCTGAATCAATTTGACCAAAGCTTGAACAGCTTTTCCTTGCGCACTAGGAATACCGCGTCCCAATAGTGTTAAACCGTGAATACCCGTGGTGCCTTCATAAATTGACATAATCCGGGCATCGCGTGCCATTTGCTCCAATGGAAAATCTTCGGTATATCCGTAGCCACCTAGCACCTGAAGTCCTTGATTGACTGCCAAAATTCCTTGTTCGGCCGGGTAGGTTTTGGCGACTGGAGTCATTAGATCCAACAAAATTTGAGCTTCCAATTGTTCTTCCCCTTCCAAACATTTCGATAAATCTTCCCATAGGAAACATTGGAATAACAGTCCCATCGCTCCTTCTACGATTGATTTTTGATAGTACAACATACGTTGTACGTCAGGGTGATTTTGTATCAGTGTTGGCGGAGTTTCCGGATCTTTATTAGTCAATTTTCGACCTTGACTACGTTCAGAAGCGTATTGTTTGGAGAAATGATAAGCAGCGGAAGCGATATAGGCGCCTCCCATGCCCACGCCTAAACGTGCTTCATTCATCATTTGGAACATATACATGAGGCCTTTATTGGGTTCCCCCACTAAATAGCCGATCGAGTCACCTTGATCCCCGAAAGACAGGTGTAAGGCTGGTGTCGCTTTTTGGCCCATTTTGTGGTATAACCCCAGCGACAAAACTTCATTCGATACCCATTGTCCGTTTTCTTGTCGGCGCTTCGGAACCACAAATAATGAAATCCCTTTTGTTCCTTTGGGAGCTCCTTCTAAACGTGCCAATACTAGGTGGATGATGTTTTCTGAGAAATGATTATCACCACCTGAGATGAATATTTTTTGACCTTTGATGGCATAGGATCCATTCCCTAAATCTTTCGCTGTTGTGCTGACATCGTTCAAAGAACTTCCGGCTTGCGGTTCTGTCAAACACATTGTCCCTGTCCATTTACCAGAAAGCATGTTGGGCACAAAGGCTTGCTTTAATTCCTCGGAACCGAAACTCGCTATCAAGTGCGCTGCTCCATTACTTAGTCCAGTGAACATCACGATGGAATTATTCGCAGCACCTCGAATGAATTCATGGGCTCCTCCTACAATCGAAGGGAGTTGTTGGCCGCCTTTCTCATACGAAAACGTTGCGCCAATCATGCCTGACTCTCCCATTTCTTTGACATAGGCTTCGACCGAATGATGGACCTGAACGGTTCCGTTTACGAGTTCCGCTTGTTTACGATCAGCGTCCACGAAATGGGGGCGCAAATGACGTTCGGCGATTTGTTCGGATGAATCCAGAATCATGTCAAACATGTCTGGGGTATAGTCTGCGTAACGTGGATAGTTACATAAGTTACCATATTGGAATACCTCTTTTAAGATGAAATCGAGGTTTCGGCGATCGTATTCTTTCGGCATAACTTGTTTGGTTTAGATAGAAACAAATTTGCAGAGAAAAAAACTATTATGCAAGCATACTACTTTGCCTCCCGCCCACCTACCTTTGGCAAACCTTGGAGGATTGCCAAAGGTAAGGAGTTGCGAGGAGAAAAAAGGGGATTTAAAATCAGTAAACTGGTAAAGTCAAACCCACATTATAGGGAACCCAGGCCGCCATCCGGCAGTCCCACAAAGGGGAATCCTCATAGCGTAAATTCTTGAAATCAACGTAACTGACCAATTTTTGATAGGATGCAGCTGGAATTCCATTATAGCGATCGACCAACACACGTTTTTTCGTTTTCCCTGCCACCATAAAATAACCAAGTACCTGGCGTTCCGGATTATTCAAACAAGTCAAGTTACCAATAATCTGAGCGGGTACTTTATCAAAAATGCCACCACCCAACTTCCGCTGATCCTCTTGTCGCTTCCAATATTGATGCGTCGCTTTGTCCACATGATACACCTCCAACTGCACAAACCAATCCGTAAAATCATCGTAAGGAATCGACTCCAAAGGCAATTTGATTTCCCGACCATCTAAAAACGCATCATCCAATAAAATGGGCTGTGTGTTTTGAACCGCTTGCCAACATTTACTATAGCAAATTGGCACCGCTTGCGGGGGTGGCGGTGGGGTCGGGCAAGTCGTTAAAAATTGAATGAAATCCTGTCTTTTGATAAAATAATAATCATCCGACCCGCGTGAATCTTGTAAACTTGATTGCATTTCAAAATGCATATCATCCACCTTTTCCGCATTGACATACGTAGAAGACAAGGTCTTTAATTCAACCGGGGCAGAAAGCACTTGCCAAGTCGACGCAATATCAAGACCTTCCTTGGTCATGATTTTCAATTGGTATTTTTTGCCCAATTTCCCAATGAACGAGGTCGGTGTTTGGTACATCCCTTTTTGAATTTCCTTCAACGAGATTGCCGCGCCCGACTCATCTACAATTCGCACATCCGCACCCGGAATGGACTGTCCCTGAAACTGCGTAGGATCAAAAGGTGAATAACCTGAGGTATAATTCAAACGAACCGTATACGGTCCTGCCAAATTTGACATTTCACCATAGACCACGATCGCATCACTCAGGTTTTCCGTCTTGAAATCCGTTATTTCCGTTTCGCATGATAGCAAACCTAATAACCCCACAAATGCCAATATCCTCCTCATTAAAATTTGAAATTATAGGTTACGGATGGAATCGCAGCTCCCAACACGGATAATTGATACGTCCGAGCTTGATTAATCAAGCCTGTAGATGATCTAAAAAAGATCGAATAGGCATTTTGGCGTGCCAAAATGTTATAAACGGAGAAATTCCAACTGCCCTGCCAGCGTTTTCCTTCCTTCGGCTCAATCGTAAAACCAATATCCAATCGCATGTAAAAAGGAATTCGCTCCTGATTTCGCAACGTAAAACTTGGGCTAGAATAACCATCCAAAAGTGGTTGAATCGTCGTGCTCGTCAAATACGTATTATTCGAACCGCCATATCGATAGGTCGTCGGCGTTAATCCTGGACGTGGAAATACCCCATTGGCATATGCATAATCATATAAATCATTATACGCATAAATCTTATAGCGGCCATTGGGATAGGTAATCGGCCGACCAGATGTAAAGGTGAAATTCGAATTGAATGAAATACGTTTTGTCAAACGGTTATTCAACACAAATTTAAAGTTGTGCGGCATGTCAAAATTAGCCGGAAATTCTTTCCCAAAATTAGCTGCAAACTGACCATCCGTAGCCTCCACTTGTCGGAACGAACGTGCATACGTATATGAAACCCAACCCGTCAAACGCAATCCACGTGCTTTCTTCAAGAAAAACTCTGCCCCATATGCGCGCCCCTTACCTACAACTAACTCAGTCTCAACCGTTGGGTTTAAATACAGTGCCGCTCCATCGATATAATCAATCACATTCGACAATCGCTTATAATAAAACTCGGCAGATGCTTCAAAAACTGCATTTTGGGCATTGGTGAAATTCCTGAAAACACCTAGCGAGAATTGATCCGCCACCTGTTGGGGCAAAAATTCATTGGAATTCTTCCAAATATCCACCGGAGAAATAGCCATCGTATTCGACAATAAATGCATGAATTGCTGCATCCGATTAAATCCAAATTTCACCGAGGTACTCGAATCCAATTTCACTGCCAAAGACAACCTAGGCTCTAATCCTCCATACGATTGAATCACATCACTCGACGCAAAACTCAATGTATCCATTAATGAATTCAAGGTGCGCGGTGTTCCTGTTTGATACTGATAAGTCTTCAAGGGACCCAGCAATTGGAAATAGGCATACCTCAAACCATAATCTAAACTTATCCGTTTACCGATTGGTAAACTATGCCCTGCATAAATCCCCATCTCACGAGAATTTTCCACTTGCATGGGAAATTCATTCACTGCCGAGGAAGAGGTCGTGGGCCTAAATGTCCCAGCATCATTTTGATATAGATTTAACTCAGCGCCAAAATCAATTCTTCCCCGACCCTTCAAATCCAAACTCAAATCCTCCCGAACCGTTCGTTGCTTAATCGATGGTTTCCAATCAAATTCTAATCCAGATTTCAGCCCTTCAATCCCATATTGATAATCACTCACAAAGGCTGTGAAATTATGGGATAACTTACCCCAAAGGGCATTATGCTTAAAACTGATAGATTGTGTCTGCCACGAATACAAGGTATCCGATGCAAATTTAAAGCCGTCATGACTGATATAACCCGATAAAGATATCCGCTGATTTTCATTCAATTTGTGTGTCAACTTAAAATTGACATCGTAGAAATCAGCCTTACTTTTTTTCAAGGCGGGGTTAGGGAAATAGCCCAAATAAAAATCAGAAACCGAACCACGCGCACCGAGAATCAATGAAGTCTTACCTTTGACCAAAGGCCCATCAATCAATAATCGACTGGAAATCGGACCGACACCCCCTTGAATCCCCCACTTGTCAAAATCACCTTCCCTCACCCGAACATCTAAAACCGACGAAGCCCTTCCGCCATACATACTCGGAATCCCACCTTTATACAAACTTAAATCTTGAACCATGTCGGCATTAAAGCCCGTAAAAAACCCAAACAAATGTGACGTATTAAACAAGGGAACCCCATCCAGTAATACCAGATTTTGATCCACATTTCCTCCACGCACGTTAAATCCAGAAGCTCCCTCACCAACCGTTGACACACCGGGCAACAACATAATACTACGAATCACATCAGCTTCACCCATCAAATTTGGCAGCTTTTTCAAAGTCTTGCTCGACATTTTTTCTACGCCCATCATGGTGCGATTGACATTGGCATCTGACTTTTCAGCCGAAATAACGACCTCGTCTAAGATTTGTTCAGCCTTTTCCAGGAAGATATTCATGATCGCATTTTCCTTCAAATCAATGCGACCAGTCTTAAACTTATAGCCCAAACTACGAAAGACCATTTGGTAAGAACGCGAAGGTAAAGTCACAGAAAAATGACCAGATGAATCTGTACGTGCGCCAATGGATAAACCCGAAAACAACACAGAAGCACCTTCCAAAGGGGCTTTAGTTTCGATATCCTGAATCGTGCCAGAAAAAATAAAATAACCTCTTTTTTGTCCGAATGCGGCACAAGAAATCATCAACAACACTACTAAAAGCCGGTACCTCATTTTCTTTTATTTCGCAAGATTAAAATCCCTTTGGAATTTTTCCAGGCAGGATCAAATCCGCCAGCTGGGAACTTCGCAACCGCATGGCTACCTAACACCACATCCAAATCTCCATCCCCTTCGATATCCGCAATATCCATCACAGACCAGCGACCCAGGTGATTCACAGGAATGGTCTGCAATTCAAACGTTTTACCCAAATTATTAAAGTACATCAACCCCTCGGCTGGTCGTTTTTCCACATCAGGGAATAGCGCAATCGACAACATATCTTGGTCACCATCCGAATCTATATCGGCAAGCATCACTTTTGTTGCCCCATTTTGTGGATAAAATGCTTGTTGCTTAAAAGTCATCCTACCCTGATTAGTGTACACATACACCCCGTGATAAGGTTTCAAAATGGTTGAAAAATCGGCATTGTCGCCAGCCGTACAAACGATATCAAGATCTCCATCTCCATCCACATCACCCAAATCAAATGAGCTCGTACCATAAATCGAAGGAAACCGTAACAGACGAGATTCATCAAAATTCAAACCACCCTTATTTGTATAAAGCATCATTCGTTCATCGCCCTGCGCAAATAGGGCAACAATATCCGGCCGACCATCTCCATTAAAATCCCGAACATCAACATGTGTGGCTCCTGTTTGCGGATTAAGCACCTTTTTCGACCAAGAGCCCCCTTGTTGTTTCCAGACAGCCATACCACCTACCATAAATCCAAATTCACTCGAAATCAATTCCTCCTGACCATCACCATCTAAATCAATCGCCTTTAATTCAATCGGCCGATTTAAGCCTTTCAAAATTTCTTTTGAACCAGCCTGATTTATCAACTGAACTGAGCCATTCACATCTGGATTTGCTTGGGTAGTCGTACCTATAAATGTGTATAAATACTGCTCTTTCCAGCGTTCGATGTATGTTAACGCGTTTTGGTTTTCTGTTTTTTGAACTGGTTTCCCTTGCGCATCTAGCACCCAGATTACCCGATTCGACTGATCTCCCGCAATAATTTGATGCTTTTTGGTATCAATGCGAACAGCCGTAAAATTAGGAATCGTACCATTTGCCAATGATACAGGCAAGTCTTCCACGGCAAAGAATTGATTTTCTTTTAACGGAGCATAAGCAGGAAATATTAATTCCTTCGGCGCCTTGGTCAAATAATATTCCTTGATTTTTTCCCAATCATCATCCGCAATCATCTGTGATGCAGGACGCATAATCGCATAATCAGAAAGTGGTTTTTGCAACTGGTCTATTTCCTTCGAAACACCCAGCATGATTCCCATATAAGGCAAGGTGCTATACTGCCACACATTCTTTGGCAATAATTCAGGAGCAGGTAAGGCGTGACATGACTGACAATACTGCTTAGCTAAAGCCTCACCTTCCGATACATCTTTCGAGCAACTAGTAAACTCATAGGAGAAAATCGAGAACAGGGCTATGGCCAGGATTATCCGCATTAATTCAGTTTTTTAAACACTTGCAAATGATCCGAATTGCGCGTCACAAAATATAAGGGACCCTTCGGTGTACGTACTGTTTTGATATCACGCACATCACCTTCTTGTAAGAATCCCGTGTCTGTAGGAATTAAAGCCTTAAATCCACCTTTGCCATTTCCCTTCAATATTAATCCGAAAAAGGCATCATAACGTGCTTGATACATGGATGCGCCATTGAAGTTTCCGCCCAAAATAACATCCAACTGTCCATCTTTATCTATATCCTCTGTTCGTAAAACCATCACTTTGGACACCTGCGCTAAAGCCGGCAAATCATGTCGCTCAAATTTTCCCTGGCCTTTATTTTCAAGGTATATGGACTCAAACGTATTCACCATACGTTCAGTCGCACCTTTCAATTCATTATCTCCAAATAATTCTTCAATCGTATTTCCAGCAAATTCATTGTATTTAGTATACTTCTTGCTGATGATACTTGGAATCTGTTTGCCAATTTCATCTTTACTATTGATCGGATACCAATCGTCACCTCGGTTATACCCAATGATATGCTCCTCCGTCTCGTTCTTATCTACGTCCTTAATCAACATACGAAGCTTTCCGTCTACCTGTTTACGCAACTTCGTGTTCGTTCCTAAGTTTCCTACAACAAAATCCATATCCCCGTCTTGATCAAAATCACCCGCGGTCAAACCACTCCAGAATCCAGTCAACTCCTCCAACCCATTTTCGATCAATGTGAATTTCCCTTTCTGATTTTCGAACATTTTAATTGGCATCCAGTCTCCCACAACCGTTAAATCTTGATCACCATCCTTGTCAATATCCGCCCAAATGGCTTCGGTCAACATGCCCGCTTCGCGTAAGTCAGGTGCGATAGCTTGCGTACGATCTGCGAATTGTCCCTTGCCATTATTCACCAATAAATATGATTTAGGCGAATAGCCATAATGGTAACCAACCACACGACCTCCCACAAACAAATCAATATCTCCATCGCGATCGAAGTCACATGGACGAACCACTGATTTATTATCAAACATCGGAGGAAGCGCTTTTAAATCACGTGCGAAATTTCCTTTGCCATCATTTTTATAGAGACGGTCAAACTGCTCTGGCATCTGATCATAAAATTCATTACCGCCCGAAACCACATATAAGTCCAAGTCTTTATCACCATCAGCGTCAAAGAATAAGGCATCCACATCTTCGAACAAACTGTCTGTCTTAAATGAAGTTTGAGGTGAGAACGCAAATCCATTCGCTTTTTGCAAATACAATTGGCCAGCTTGGTATTTAGCACCGCCCACATAAAAGTCATCCAATCCATCTCCATTCACATCTCCTACCGCCATTTTGGGGCCTTCCATCGAAACTTTAAATGGAATTAACAATTCACGATTGAAGTCAAAATAGGTGTTCTCCTGATGTAAATAAGGAATACCTAGCGACGCAGTCACTTCTTCAAACATCGGCTTCGGCTGAATAAAGAATTGAAAATCCTTCACCAGAATCTGCGCATTTTTCTGATCAAGTGTCAACAATTCATTGATCTTCGGGTTTTTGATGATCTGCATTTTCTCATTTTCCCAAATCACAATCAATGAATCCACTTGACTCAATTGCCCGATACCGAAAAGCAAAGTGGGCTCTACCGAACTCATAAAACCACGCGTCGGCATCATCTGCTGCATTTGTTGGCTTTCCTTCGTCTTTAAAATCACCTTCGCCCCTACGCCAAACGTATTCATCCCCTCACCCTTGAATTTAACCTTCACGAAATTATTCTTCAATAATTCGCGCGAATGATTTTCATAAATTCCAGCAGGTTCATTCAGGTTATTCGATATCAAATCCAAGTCGCCATCATTGTCCAAATCCGCATAGGAACTACCATTCGAAATCCCTTCTTCCTCGAAACCCCAAGTCATAGACTTATCCTTGAAACGCAAATCTTTCGAACCTTGGAACAAGTAATTATGAACCTTACCACTTGGCATTAAATCAATTGCCTCCTGATCCAATTTATGGGACGTTGGCAATCCATAATGCAACGAATCCCCTATCACAAATTTGAGGTAATCAAGGTCATTTGGCCGACGTAAAATACCGTTCGAAACGAAAATATCTTTCAGTCCATCGCCATCATAATCAGCCATTAAGGTACCCCAGCTCCAATCCGTTGCCGCTACACCTGAAGAAGCCGCAATGTCAGCAAATTTTTGACCACCCATATTCAATTGCAGACAGTTACGACTGTATTGATTGAAATAGCCAAACTGCAATTTGTACATGTAAATGTCTAATGGATCTTCGCCAACGGATGATTTTTCAACCTTTTCGTCTTCCGGATACATATCCAAGGTCATTACATCTTGGTAACCATCGTTGTTAATATCCGCAATATCGGAACCCATGGAGAAGCGACTTAAGTGCTTAAAATGCTCTTTAATGCCTTCTTTGTAAGTTCCATCTTTCTGGTTAATGTAATAATAATCGTCTTCGTGGAAGTCGTTGCTGACATAGATATCGAGCCAACCGTCATTATTTAAATCTGCAACAGAAATTCCCAAACCGTAGCCCATCGCCGCTTGGTAGATTCCCGATTCAGCTGAAATATCTTTGAATTTACCCCCATCGTTGCGATATAAATAATCACCTGCTTCGTTGTCTTTCAACATACGGGTGTTCACACGATCATACGAACGGGTATTATGAACGGCATGATTCAACAAATAGCAGTCCAAATCACCATCTTTATCATAGTCGAAAAATGCAGCTTGGGTTGAAAAACCGGTAAAGTCTAGACCATATTCGCTAGCTTTTTCTGTAAACGTATTGTCGCCGTTATTGATGTACAATTCGTTTGAACCCTCCATCCCTTTGAAATTACTCACGGCACAAATGTAAATATCCAATAGCCCGTCACCGTTGACATCCGCCATGGTTACACCTGTTTTCCAATCTGAAAATCCTTCAACGCCCGCTTTCACAGAGATATCCTCGAACTCCATGTTGCCCTTATTTAGGTACAACTTATTCTTGCCCTGATTGGATGTAAAAAACAAATCGACTAATCCATCATTATTGATATCCCCCGAGGCAACACCACCACCATTATAGAAATAGAGGTAATCCAAAATATTAAATTCGGGCGTTTCCTTGATTTGATTTACAAAATCGATGTGCGTTTTCGAGGCAGGCAATTTCTCGAACAATTGCACGTCATCGCCTGATTTACATGAAAGAAAACCAATGGATAAAATGAAAAATGCGAGATACTTATTCATACTACTTATTATTTTACTTGAAACACTTGTGCTTTGTCATTGTTTTTAGCGAGGACTACAAAATTCCCTCCTTTACCTTTTGCAATAGCCATTTTACGTACTTGACCCATTGTCTTAAAACCTGTTTTCTGAGATGGTTTTACAGCAAATTTACCCTTCCCTAAGCCTTGTAACATCAAACCATACATAGCATCGAAACGCCCCCATTCTGGAAGTGAGTCAAAGAAATTACCAGCTAATAGAATATCTATCATGCCATCATGGTCAAAATCACTCACTTCGATTCCGCGAATTGGTGAATATTGTGCCTGATATGGCAACGCTTGTAAACTGAAATTCCCTTTCCCATCGTTAATTAAAAAGGCTGATTCTGTTGTTGTGATTTGGCGTAAAACCATGCCATCTCGTTGCTCATCTGAATACAAATCCTCCACGGTTTTATTCGCATAATCCTTGTATTTAATGAATTTCTGCTTAACCGCAGGTGTCGCACGCTGCAATTCTCCTTTTAGTACCATCGGATACGTATTCCCATCTTCAGTTACACATGAAATGATTTGCTCTACACTCCCGTTCTTATCAAAGTCATTCACAGAAAGTGTCGCTGGAAACTCCACCGAAGCTTTAATCTTAGAATTTAGGCCAAAGTTCCCTGCCACAAAATCGATATCCCCATCACCATCAATATCCGCAGGTTTTAAACATCCCCAAAGGCCTTCTGAACCAGGAACCATTTCTTGCTTGACTAATTTCCGACCACGTTCATTTTTAAATACCACAATGCCACCCCAATCTTGTGCAACAACTAAATCTGCATATCCATCTTTGTTTACATCGGCCCATTCGGCATCAGTGACCATGCCCAAATCTCCAATCTCGGGCATGAATCGTTTCGAATAATTTTTGAACCCTCCCGTTCCATCATTGATGTATAGGTTACTGCTTGGACTCATGCCATATTTAGTTGAAAGCATGCGAGAACCTACAAACAAATCTAAATCCCCATCATGATCCATGTCAGCAGCGGTCACACAAGACCCATTTTCAAAAATGGTTGGGAAGCGCAGGTCACGTTTGAAATTTCCTTTCCCGTCATTCAAATACAATAAATCATGAAGCTCAGGAGCATTGATATCAAATTCATTACTTCCTGTAACCACAAACAAATCCAAATCTTTGTCACCGTCTGCATCGAAGAAAATGGCATCGGTATTTTCCGTGGTTTGGTCTAAATTGAAATCTGCTTGAACGCTTTCTTTAAACTGACCAGAAGCTTGTTGGACAAACAATTGTTTCTTTTGTCCAGTCGCACCCCCTAAATAAATATCATCCAGTCCATCTCCATTAACATCTCCTACAGCCATGGCTGGACCTTGCGTCGATAATTTTTGCTTCAATAATACATCGCGATCCCAATCATTGAAAAGACTTTCTTGGTGTGTGTATTGCAAGGTTTTGGAAGTAACATCAGCAAAAATCGGCTTTGCTACAAATGGGATGTAATTAAATTTACCAGTTGCCTTTGCATAATCGAGTGTCAATACCTGATCGGTTTTAACAGATTTCAACACTTGCATTTTATCGTCTGGCCAAATGATTTGCAAGGAATCAATTTTTCCATTTTGACCTAAGCCAAAGACCATTTGATGATCACTTGATGATTGAAACCCACGATTAGGCATCTGCTGCAATACCTTAATTTTGCCTTGTTGGAACAACGTCACCTTCGCCCCAATACCATTCAAGTTGCGACCTGTTCCTTTTAAGTGAACCGTCAAATAATGGTTTTTCAATTTCTCATTGGTCTTATTTTTATAGACCGAAAGTGGCGAATTCACATTATTCACGACTAAATCCAGATCTCCATCATTATCCAAGTCGCCATAGGCAGAACCATTTGAAAATCCGGGACCTTCTAATCCCCATGATTGGGCTTGATTGGAGAACTTTAAGTCGCCCTCGTTTTTGTAGGCGTAATTCGGAATTGGAACCGAGGTAATCTTATCGGTAAACTCTTTGTAGTCGAATTTCTTTCCATTCAACATTTGCTGCATGGTATTTCTATCGCCTAAGAAATCGACAAAATCCTGATCCGTTAGATCCTTCGCAATGCCATTGGCAACAAAGATGTCTTTTTGACCATCGTTGTCCATGTCAAAAATCAAAGCACCCCAAGACCAGTCGGTGGCATGCACGCCGGCCAACTGACCTACTTCACTAAAGGTTCCGTCGCCATTATTCAGTTGTAAGTTATTGCGCATGTATTGATGCCAAAACCCACGTTTCAACTTCAAATCAACTAAATTATATCCTTCAAAAACGGAAGTCGTTTTTAATCGTCGGTCGTCCCCAGGAAGCATATCTGTAACGAAAATATCCAGATTCCCATCGTCGTTGATATCCGCGATATCTGCTCCCATTGAACTGAGGGAGATGTGCGGCATTTGATTTTCTAAATCTTCTTTAAATGTTCCATCGTGCTGATTGATGTACAAATAATCACGCTCGTAGAAGTCATTTGAAATATAAATATCTGGCCAATTGTCATTGTTGACATCGCCAACCGTAATACCTAAACCAAAACCAATTAAGCTACCATAAATGCCAGCTTTCTCAGACACATCCGTAAACATGATGCGCTTACCATCGGGACTATCGTTGCGAAATAACTTATCCCCTCCTAAATTGTCGCGCACATCGCGCAAGTTGGTATAGCCCAACTTATCTATTGGCGTAAAGCTGTTGTTCAGCAAATACATATCTAAATCGCCATCGCGATCATAGTCAAAAAATGCTGCGTGTGTAGAAAGACCACCGTCTTCTAAACCGGCTTGTTTAGCCATTTCAACGAAATGAGGTAAACCGCCTTTTACGCCTTGATTGATGTATAATTGATTTCCACGTGCATCGCGTGAACCCGAATTACACACATAAATATCCATTAATCCGTCGCCATTGACATCCGCAAATGTCACACCTGTGGACCAAAATTTCTTTCCCACGATACCAGACTTCACTGTAATATCTTCGAAATGCATGCCCCCTTTGTTGAGGTAAAGTTTATTATCCTCGAAATTAGAAGTAACAAAAAGATCGGAAAGGCCGTCGTTATTTACATCGCCAATCGCCACACCGCCGCCATTATAGAAATTACGGTAGTTGAAAATATTGAATTCCTTTTTCTCTAAACTCCGGTTTACAAAGTCGATGCCTGTTTCGGAAGCTGGCAATTCTTCAAATAGCGTATCTTCTTTCGTGGAGCAAGCGAAGGCTAAAATTGCTGCGCTACATAGGAGTACAAAATGCTTCATGGAACGTTCGAATAATGGACTGCAAAAATACAAAAAAGGGCTTGTTTATAAAATAAAAAGGCAGAACCAAATGGCTCTGCCTTTTTATCAAATTCAGTACGAATTAATACCCAGGGTTTTGTTTCAACAATGGGTTAGCATCGATACGTGGTTGTGGAATTGGGAACAACTCACGAGTCTTGTCTAATTTCTTCATGAACTTACGCTCTAAAGAGA
>JACCDM010184271.1_pt1 | contig 17898 bp, 16 predicted proteins | sample 7445851 | NCBI WGS metagenome assembly JACCDM01 (sample SAMN15323438, study PRJNA562643) | freshwater metagenome | isolation source: river surface water | place: USA:Blue River Watershed | collected 2017-08-16
ACTTGAAAGAAACTGTGATTGAAACAACACAGATAAGCTTTTGAAGATTTTTTTATCAACAGATTTCTCTACCAATTAAAATATATTTCATAAAAGATAACATAGTTTTTCTTAACTCTTTACGAGGTTTTTGTGTACTGAAAGACTCTTAAAGAATGTTTTTCTTTAAGTATGTTTTTATCTTTCAAGTCTGCAGTAACAATAAAGAAATTGCTGATCTGTACCGAACGGGGTTTGATGTATTTCTGTTGAACTCTTAATTAGCTTGAATTCGCCACCAAACTGATCGTGTAGTTCATCTACGTCATATCGTATAACGTCTAAACCACTGCACTTCTCAGGTCCCTCAGGCCCAAAAATAGACACAATAATATGCCCACCCAATTTTACTGATCGCAAGACCTGCTTCACATACATCAAACGATGTTCTGGATTAGTTAAAAAATGAAAAACTGCTCGATCATGCCAACAGACCTCCCGGAAGCCAATCGGGGCTTCCAATATTTCACCTTATGAAATGGGAGCCTGTATGCCTAAACCTCTACGCAAAGCTGCACAGTACGTTCGTATGTCCACAGATATGCAGCAGTATTCCACCCTTAACCAGCAAGCACTCATTGCCCAGTATGCAGATGATCATGGAATTGAAATCATTAAGACTTATGTAGATGAGGGTCGAAGTGGCCTAAGGCTCGCCTGTCCGTAAAAAACCTGATGAGCGTTAGAAATTTTGGTTCTCCCGCCGCGATACATGCCCGTCTTCAAATGTTGCGCGACTTTGGGTGGATAGAATTACAAGATACTGACGATGCAAGACGTAAGCAGGTAGTGATCAGCGCTTTGGCGATACTTTATTTTAATCAGCTTGGTAGAGCACTTCACAAAATTTCGGAATCAAAAAAGTCTACCTAAAAAATCTTCGAATATATTTCTGACATATTATTTCTTCTTCGATGAGTGACTTTTTTCTTTATTTTCTTCGGTTGCACTATCCATGTGAAAGGTAGCAAGCCATGCATTTTGAAATTTGCTAAAGGAATCTTGGGATTTTTTTGTGAATTCAAGATATGAATTCATCGAATTGGATAGATTTGCGTTGAATTGCTCGAGATACTCATTTCCAGTACTCTGCTGTGGCTGAATTTTTTGGGATAATTTTTCAAGCCTCTCAATGAGCTCGCCCATCTGTTGATTTGATGATTGATTAATTTGTTCACGAGCTTTGATCGCAACAGAAGCAAGTCGTGTGTTATAAAGGCGAACCTGCTCTTTTGTCTTTTCTTGGTAAGAGCCTAAAGCGGTTACGAGGGCGTTTGCGTCGCTTGCGCTAATTAGTTCACTAAGCGCCTGGTCAGTATCCTCAATATTTTTAGCCGTTGTCGCAATATTTAACTGAACCAAATCTGCCATTGCAGAGAAGGCATCTGCCAGTAAACGGTTAGCTTCCACTAACTGTTTTTGTAACTCCTCTTTGCTCAGTTGTATGATTTCGCTCATTGGACTCTCCGAATCATGATTTTCTCTAGCTAAAAACCGATATTTTTCAAACAACGAATTAGACATAACCGCTGTTGGTATATCGTAGAGTAGTGCATTTTTTGTCAGCGATAGCGATTCATCTGCATTTTCGCGAATTATGTGTTTGGCAGCATGACAGACGGTTGACATCGAGCATGGCGTTGTTACACCAAGTGCATTTCTTTGCCTTAAAATGAAGCAGTTGGATGCCAGATCGGAACGGGCGAACGGGCACAATTCATCGGTCATAATGTCCTCACAAATCGCTGGTGAAGATGTAAGTGAATAATTTAGGAAAACTGCACAACTATCACTTTGCGCCGATGGCGCCTGTTGAGCCTTGATTTAGGTCAATTTTCAATAAGGTGGAGTTTTACTTTAATTGATTAAGAATCTTTCGCAAATCCAGTCAGACCCTCTTTTTATTGCATTAATGAGATCTCTGTTAATGCGTGCTGTAAGCGCCTTTGTCTCAACACTTGGGATGTGGATGAAGTACTCGCTCTCTTGTGCAAGCTCCCCAGTAGCCGCTCAAAGGTAGTGACTCCGTCGACCATACGTTGCGACTCTGCAGTTTGTGCCCCCAAGACACGGCCTTGTCCCATACCCGCTGTGACCTCAGAGTTGGAGACTCCTCGGCCTTTCGCAACAGCCTTAACAAATGCCTGATAGTAGTCATCTACGCGCGATTGCATAAATGCTTGTGCCTCAGGATCCAATGGCGCGTAAGGGTTAAAGCAGCACTCGATCAAGCCATGCAAATTGAGATTGAGGCAGAAAAGCCAGGGTGGTATCAGGGGAGGTTTTTGATGGTGGTGATTCCGTGCTTCTTATTTTTATTGGGGGAGTTGGGGGTGAGAGTAATTCGACGTAGAAAGATTTAGAAAATATCAATTCCACAAGGTCAAAAGGAACATTATTGAACAAGTCACCAACCCTCCAAAATTTAGCTGTTTAGTTTAAAAGTGCTTCAATTCGCTGAGACATCGATTCTTTTAGACACTCTTTATCAGCGCATGCATTGCGGACTATTTGGACCCAAGTCCTCTGTTCATTCAAAAGAAGACTTTTGTTTGCTGATTTATTTTTTGCTTCGATGTAAGCATTATTCAAGTTCACATCAAGTTCAGCTAACTCACTATCACCACAAATAAGATTTTCTTGATCGGATGTTACTCGCGAACAATCAAAACTAGGCGAGTAGGCTGTAGTGCTTGGACTAGTAGAAGGCTCAGGAGGTCCGAATCGATCGTTAACAGGCTCCTCTATAGCAGGAATATTTTCTGATTGTTTTTTATTTTTATCACCAGAATTAATGAAAGCTAAAAATATAATAGCTACGACAATAATTACTCCCCACGGACTTTCTTTTTTTTCAACCTTAATAAATCTTCGACTGATTCTAGTAGCGCATTCAGGGCAAGATAAGTCAAAATGATTAGTGTCACAATTAGTGCAAACAAATGGGATGCTATTGTCAGCTCCCAAATATCGCATGGCATTATATTTTCTACAATTAAAGCAAACGTAATTAGATAGTTGGTCTGAATGACTGCAGCCTGGGCAAGAATAAGATACCGTCATAAATTCTGTTATTTAACTAGTAGATGACTTTGTATTTTATATCGGATTGGATTATGAAGAAAAATCAGACACGCCCAGTGCCATTATTCATTTCCACTTTCTGGGTCGATTCATCAAGCCATATTCTTTACGATCCCGACTCGCAAAAATGTCTAAGCTGTCAAAAGTCTGGACACTAGCCAACCAAAAAGTCACCTACCCCTGTCCATATTCTGGACACCCCTAGACCGTCAATACAAAATTCACACACGGGTATCGCTTTACACAGTTTGTTGCACAGTGCAATTAAGTTAATATAAGTCATTGTTTTTATTGATATTTTATTAAACAACGACATCTTTTAATCCGTTGGTCGCAAGTTCGAATCTTGCACGACCTACCAATACAAACAAAAAGCCCCACTCACAAGGTGGGGCTTTTTTCGCATACATCGCATTATCAAAATAAAAGTTCACATTGCGACAGAAAGTTTCATCACTTCTGTTTCACTTCTCAGAAATGCAGTAGTTATCCACAACTTCCCCCCGTCTTTCCCAGCACAATGCACATCCGAGTGCATGAGCTAGAAGAAGAGATTTTCGCGATCTGCGATATGATGCAAAAGAACATTAATTAGGGAATGGGCCCATAATTTATCAGGAGCGCGCGGCTTGATTACGATACGCATGCTAGGTTGCCATGGTGGTATAGGTGGCGTCGAGCGCCAGTCGACCTGCTACCTACTGGGCGACTCTGTACTCATTGATGCAGGAACCGGGCTAGGCACACTCCCCTTAGACCAGATGTTACGCATAGATCATGTCGTGCTGACTCACGCCCACCTTGATCATATTGCCTGCCTACCCCTGATGATTGATTCGGTCTGCGGTCAGCGAAATTCACCTTTGCAGGTATGGGCGCTTCCCGAGGTAATTACCATCCTCTCAGACCATATTTTTAACGACAAAATTTGGCCCGACTTCACACGCACACCCACGGCTGAGCATCCCTTTTTAAAACTTAATCCGCTCAATAACTCGATTCAATTGAATGGTATGCAATTGACTACTTTGCCAGCACGTCACGGCATTCCTGCGTGTGGCTTAAGGGTAGAGCGCGATGGAGTAGCGATTGCGTTTTCTGGAGACACTGCTGATTGCCCTGAATTCTGGGAGGCAATCAAAGCCGATCAGCTACTTAGAGCGGTCATCGTTGAATGTTCGTATTCAGCGTCGATGCACACCATGGCATCGTTGTCGATGCATCTCGATGCTGGCACTCTTCTGCCACGACTGTCCGCATTACCAGCGCGAGTTAAGCCAGTAATAGTTCATCGCAAGCCTGGACTCGAATCGCAGATCGCCGCAGAACTCAACTCCGGCCTACCGGGAAAAGAACTGCTATTCCCTCAAGCCTCCCAAGAATTCACTTTCGCTGCGTGAGCCTCAGCCCTTGATAGCGTTCTGCATATACAGCTGAAGCAGCAAGGCTTCTAGAACCTGAGTAGCAATCCCACTCTCTTTTGCCAGCAACTCGCGTAATCCCCGAGCAGTAATCTCAAGACACACGGTCTCACCAATGGCCTGGGCAGCGGCGCTGCGAACACCGCCTGCTATCAACGCCTGCTCACCGAAAGACTCTCCCTCCGATAGCACAGCCAATTGGCTTTGATTGGCGCGATTGATAATAGCAACCTGCCCACTTTTAATCACATAAAAGCTATGGGCTGACTCTCCAGGCTCGAACAGAACCTGGCCATCAGCGTAGGTAACGGGTTTGAATCCACTCATGACAGAGTCGCAGGCGGCGCCTTGAGTTCAAGAATGCGCATGGTCGTAAAACGGCAAATACCTTTGAGCCCTGAATTCAGTCGCCGCACTTCACGCAGAGCGCGATCTAACGGGATGAGCTTGGTGGTGACGACAGTACGAGCAACCGCATCCCACGCGTAGACAATATCAGCAAGCCCCTCTGCCATGCCAAATACACTGCCCGGACCAAAACACAATTTCTTTCCCTGATCGTCCAGGGTCTCGACCGTACCGGAAATCACCACATGCGCGAATGTCGCATGGTCTCCACGTTGGGCAATTTTCTGTCCTGGCTGAAATACACCGGAATTTAGGTCGCTGCCCCATAACTTAAAAAAGAGCCGTTCAGCACTCGAAAACTCATGATGATCGAATGCATCCATTGCCTGCTTAGAGCGAGGATCAATGATGCCCAGCGCTTTGAATCGCTGCATATTCATGCCGAAACTGATCTCGTAGTCAGAGTTGGTGGTCATACTCGCCTGTTTTTGGAGTTGTGATTATCTTTGCCAGGAATGTGCTGATTATAAATCGTCCCGACCACAGATTCCCTTGAAAGCTTGGCAGGGTTGGTCTAATAGTTTTCAACATAAAAATAAAATACCAGTCAATCGATCTGATCGAGTTTTCAATTTGAAATGGCATCTAAACTACAGCATTGTCGGGTTCAAAGAATGTGTAATAAGATAGTCAAGCGGCCAGAAAATAATACAAACAATAAAGAAAAATATCCAACCATGCTGCCAACCTATCCCTTACCGAATGCTGCTTATTCAAGCATTGGTCACATTATTTTCTGAACGATCCACGGAGACGGCTATGGATATTTCCAAGGCAATCGACATTCGCACTGCCATGCGCGCATCTGGCGTGATTATGGCCTACAACGGCACAGTTTCAGATGAACTAATGGTCTCACTCGCCGACATCCTTAAGACACGGATGGAAGCTATGGACGATGCCAAGCGCTCCCGCGTCGTTTTTTCTATATTCATGGAGGGCATGCAAAATCTGATCTGGCATGGACGAACCAACCAAAACGCGCCCGGCATGGTTTGCATCTCGCAGCAAGATGGCGAAATCACGGTTGTTTGTGGCAATCGCATACAACGTGAAGAATCGTTAAAGCTCAACGAAACACTGGAGCAACTGCAACGTGCAGATAAGGACACGATTCGTCAGCTGTACCGCGAAGGGATGTCGAAATCTAGTGAACATGAAGGCCCTGGAGCAGGATTAGGATTGCTCGAGATCGCGCGGCGTGCATCGCATCCTATCTCATTTGCCTTCATGGACGTCGATGAAGATCACGTGGATTTTTTTCTGGCGGCCAGGATTTGAGGAGAGATTTTAATGAGTGAATTACATATCGCAGCAACGGAACGAACACCCGAAATCCTGCTATCGGCTAACAACGGCACATTCAGCGTGAAGGGGGAATCCTTCCCAGAGGATGTTTCGGCGTTTTATGGCCAAGTCATTGTCGCCGTCGATCAATTAGCGCTTAATCTTACCAAGCCATTGACGGTTGATGTAGCGATGATCTACATCAACAGCTCTAGCATCAAAGCGATGTTTCGAATCTTTGAGGGTCTGGAAGCCGTTCGAAAAAATGGACAAGCAGTTTCTATAACCTGGCACCACCAAGAAGATGACGACATCATGCAAGAACTCGGTGAAGATTTTAAAGACCGCTTTCCTGATCTTCCGATTGAGGTCAACGCAGCGTGAGCGCCAACAGCGATGACACGCTGTTCGATCTTTATGATCGCGAGAAACGGCTGCTAGCCGAAGGGCCAGATCTACTCAAAAGCAGCGATGAAAACGAATTGCGCGCCTTTTCAGAGCGTCTCTTCGAGCGATTCGCGAAAGTTGTACGAGAAAACGAGGATCTCACCCGGCACTCTGACCGACAAGAACAACGCCTAGTTAAGCTAAATCAAAATCTCAAGCTACAAACGCGTGAACTTGATCAACGCAAAACAGAGTTGGAGAATTTGTCGCATCAGTTATCCAAGTATCTACCGCCTCAAATTCACCAGGCGCTTTTCGAGGGAAAACATGACACTCAGATCACGACACAGCGAAAAAAACTGACTGTCTTTTTTTCTGATATCAAGAACTTCACGCAGACCTCAGAAAGCCTTCAACCCGAGGCTCTGACAGAATACCTGAACGAATACTTTTCTGAGATGACTCAGATCGCGCTCAACTATGGCGCCACCATCGACAAATACATGGGTGATGCAATGATGGTCTTCTTTGGTGATCCCGAATCGCACGGTGTACGTGAGGATGCACGAGCGTGCGTCGAGATGGCGCTGTCGATGCTGGAACGTCTGAGGTCATTACAAAAGCGCTGGCACTCGATCGGGTTTGAAAATCCATTCGAGATCCGCATCGGTATCAATACCGGCTACTGCAACGTAGGAAATTTTGGTAGCGAACAACGGCTTTCATACACCATCATTGGCGGTGAAGTAAACCTTGCTCAACGACTAGAGTCCAATGCAGACGTTGGTGGCATTTTGATGAGCTACGAAACGTTCGTTCATGTTGAAGACCTCGTCGTTGCAGAGAAACGAGGTGCAATCAGAATGAAAGGTATCGCGCGTGATGTGCAAACGTATTCAATTACGGGCCGCAAAACTGAATCATCTCCCTCCGTGTTTAATTTCGATCATCCGGCAGGCGTATCTATCGATCTGGATCCAGCGGTGCTCGATGCAGAGGTACGCTCTGCGCTTGCCGATAAGCTGTCTGAGCTAGCGTCTCAACTACGCGAACCCTAATAAAGCTCTTTGTTGTCGTCGTAAAAGTGGTGGTTTGACGCAGTACTATGAAGGTCCCCAGCTCAAGGAGATCGTATCGCCATACTACGCTACGCTCATAACAATGCAACGCTTCAAAGGAGATGACCAATGAAAAAAATAATAGCCATCCTGTTGCTCTTGATCGGACTTGTCGGTTGGCCAGTTGACACCATGTGTGCAGAGCCTATAGCGCTAAGCGCTAATACCCCAGTAGTTATACCGATTAAGCCTAATGATATTCAGGTACTTGTAGAGGGAGACAGGGTACTGTCATTGAATGAGGCGCAAGATGCATCAAGCCTATTTAAGCCAACCAATGACATTGGACCCATTCAATCGTCGAAAGTCTATTGGATAGCGTTAGAAATAAAAAATGATATTGCCATTGATAGAGAATTTCGGCTCACGAACAAGACATTCGGTTTACTTGGCTTGAATGTTTATCTCATTCATGAAAATGGCGAGCGAGTAGCGTATGAAAAAAATTATGCAAACCTAGCGCCTGGAAATCAGCTTTCACGTTCATCTCCTTTTGTAAATCACTCTCCTCCTTCCGAGACGCAATACCTGGTACTCCCTTTGCGTCGTAATGAGACTGCAAAAATCTATGCGAGAGTTATTCCAGACCAGCGTTTTTTACCGAAACAATTTAATTTTTTTAGTATTGTTGATCACGCAAGGTATCTTGAATTACGTCGCTTTGGCTTGTATATAGAAGGCGCTTTGGCCGGCGCTTTACTCGCTTTGTCCGTATTTGGCTGGTACTCCTTTTTCCGAAATCGCGACCATACCAGTCTGATGTATGGGATTTGGATACTGTTCGCACTCGGAAGTGTGCTAGTTTTAGGAGTACACGATGGTCAGAGGATGGCAGAATTTTTTGTGGGCTTTGATGAATATGGTTTCACGCCTATTGGGCTTTCTGTTCGTAATATCGTTGCTTATATTGTGGCCGCTGGTCAAAGTATTGCTTACATTCTGTTTGCCCGATCTTTTCTTAACATTCGAGAGCGATTTCCCTTATTTCATCAGTTTACCAACGCTTGGATAGCGTTTTATCTAATACAGCTTACCGTCAACCTTACGATCAAACACAGCATTCCACCTAGCTGGCTTTGGAATCCTCTATTGATATGGCTGGTATTGAATCTTCTTGGCGTGTATATCTGCGCTTTCATTAGACTGCGTGAGGGAATGTCGATCGCCAAGTTCTTTATGGTTGCGATGGTTCCCTACGTACTGTTTAGATCATTATTCTTACTCGGGGTGGCGGGCATTCCCTCGCCTGTAGCGATGCTGCCCGATGAAGGTATTTTTTATCACTTTAAAGATGCCAACTCGATGCAAGGGTTTGGCGTAGTGTGTGAAGCTGTCATTATGGCACTCGCCGTGGTAGCTCGTTCACGCTGGCTACAAGATGAACTCGCAACCAGTATGCGTGAGCAGCAAGAACTCGTAGAAAACCAGAACAAGGTATTGGAAGAAACCGTTGCCGCGCGTACACGAGAGCTTGCTGAGCAACACCAAGAGCTCGATGAGGCACATCGCTTCATTGTGAGCTCCGTAGATTACGCAAGTCGTCTCCAGCGCAGTCAACTGCCCAAGCCTCACCGAATTGAAGGAAGGTTTGCATCCTTAGGAGTCATCTGGGCACCGCGAGACACTATTGGCGGCGATTTATGGTGGTTATCATCATCCCAGCATGCAGGGCCTTTCACCCTGGCCGTAGCCGATTGCACAGGCCACGGGGTACCTGGCGCCATGCTGTCGCTGCTAGTAAGTAATTCTCTGGAGAGGATTTTTTCTACCGAACCTGACAAATCTCCAGCAGAGGCGCTAATGACCTTGGATTTCCTCGTGCGTAGCGGACTCAACCAAGACGCAGAGGATAGTGAAAGTGACGATGGCTGTGACGCGATGATTATGCGCATCGATCGCGAACAGCGCAGGATTATTTTTGCTGGTGCCAAAATCGGTACATTCCAGCTCAAGTCTGAAGGCACAATCATCCGACATCTACCCACTCGTGCAAGCCTCGGTTATTGCCAGCGGCCTGATCCAGAAGATGAACCCAACGACCAGGTGATAGCGTATACGCCAGGTGATACATTTGTGGTCGTCACGGATGGCTTTACAGATCAAATAGGTGGACCATCAACTCCTCCCAGCTCGTTTGGATATCGACGCATTGAACAAACACTTACGCAGCTGGCCTCTCGTCCTGCCGAACAGATTGCACAGCGACTTAAAGAAGAATTTGATTTATGGCGCGGAGAACAGAAAAACCGAGATGATTTTACGGTGATTGTATTTACTCTCTGACGCGTGTGATGAACATAAAAATAGGGACTATTCATCACAACTACACCGCATAAAGGACATTCGCTATGTCAATGTCGTGGTATCCATCGACTCATTTAGGTGGTCACATGAACTACCTAAAGAGTAAATACGATGGCAGTAAGATCATCTCTACGTGTATTAGTACCTTGCCAAAGCAAAAAATTATGTTGAATTACATCAGTAATCGTCATCGCATCGGAACCATGATGCGATCGAAGAATTTGTTCTAGTCTCCGGTAGCCAAACGAAATCTTCCCCGTTGGACCACCAATTTGGTCAGTAATGCCGTCCGTGAAAATGGCAAAGACATCACCAGCTTGATATCGAATGACATGAGCTGTTGAAATTTGCCCCTCTTGAATAGTCTCGTGATAGCCAAGGCTGCACCGTGCACCAGAATAGCGAGTTAAGTTATCTTTACCTGAAACATGAAAAAGTCCTAATTTCGCACCCGAGAACTCAATGCGATGATTGTCACGATCGATTCGTAATATCGCTGCGTCACATCCATCATCACTCTCACTATCGAGCCTATCTTGATTCAAACCCATGCGCACATAATGATCTAGCGAAAGCAAAGCAGATGTAGGGTCTTGGGTTGTATCGTTAGCGTAAATACGTTCAAGCGAGTTACTAACCAATAATGACAACATAGCGCCAGGTACACCGTGACCAGTGCAGTCAGCCACCGCCACAATAAATGGCCCCGTGTGCAATGAAGAAGAAAGCCAATAAACATCTCCTCCAATCACATCTCTTGGCTGCCATATGGCAGAAAAAGAAGCGAATCTCCTATCGATACGAATAGATCGCGGCAATTGCCCCCGTTGTAATCGACTTGCGTAGTTCACTGATCCCAAAATAATTTGGTGGGATTCATCTAACGCCCTGTGCTGCTCCACTAGCTCTTGCGTGCGCTCTGCAACGGTTGCTTCTAGAACTTTATTTTGATTTGCAATTAATCTTTTCTGAGATTCTTGAGTCTCTATCAACTCCTCTTGAATCCACTTGTTTCTACTAATAACAGCAAGTGCCATGATGATAGCTTCGCAGCACAAAGCCATTGCTTGCGACACAAAGTTATTTTGAAGAAGATAGCTAAGTCCAGACTCAGGTAATAAACTAAATACAGAAGGCATTCCTAGCAAACCTGAAACAAAAACAAGCCTAAATAAAAAATAAGGAATAGCGCCTATTAAAAAAAATAGAGCCACTTTCATTCCTTGCTTGTATCGATCGATACCACATTTATAAACGATGACAAACATTGCGATTGGTAATATCGCATTAGGCAAGAAAAATATATTGGGTGGGATGTTATGTACTACAAAGGAAGACACCCAGAAAAAACAAAAGAAAAACAGTGAGAATAAATATATGAATTTTTGCGCTGTGGGAAAATATCTGGAAAGTTGTAAAAATGCGCTAGCAAAGAGAAAGTAAAAAATTAACTGTCCATACGCTGGAAATGAATAAAAAATATTTGATAGATATACAGCCCCAAGAAATATTCCATCCACATTCAACATGAATTCAGAAAAATGATTTCCATCTTGCGTATATAAATTGAAAACCTGAAAAAATGAAAGCGTAAGCCATATGCCATAAAATAAACTGGCTCTATCTTTATTCATGAAATAGGAAAACCAACCAAAAATTCCTAACGCAAATAAAATTCCTAACAAACTCCCTTCTACGAATAGTCCAAATCGTCTTAACTCTAAAAACCGAGCATGATCAGCGATACGCAAAGTAAATGATTTAGGCGGTAATGCAGGTATTGATTTCACACGAGACAACAAAACTAACGGTTGGCCAGACCGCAAAACAAATAAACCTTGAGAGCTAGCCGCTTTTGATGAGCTTGGCAGAGTGGGATCTACATCACTCAATTGGGAGTATGAGTAACCAAAACCTGCTGGTTTCAATTTCAAAATGGATCCATTCGATTGAATGGCAAACGTTTCAATGCTAAGCCAGGATCCTTCAACGCGAAATTCTCTATCTGCATCTAACCTACTAATAAATTTCTGCATGATCCAGTAATAGCTATGGGCATCGATCTTACCCATCTCAGCTGCAGATTTAAATTCATTTTTACGAACAAGAACCTCTTCTGGGCTTAAAGACCCCGCAGGATCTCTTAGAACTAGGGCGCTGTCTTTGGGATTAAAAATGATGGGGGTATCAGCCACAACCTGGAAAGGCTGTAATTCAATTGCATTCGCTGTAGTGCTTAGCGAGCCAACTAAAAAAAACAATACGAACATTTTAAATATTAAATTCATCATGGCATCGCATATGGAATTTATTAGAATCTTTCTACAGATTTTGATTTTTTATTAGCAAATCTATATACAACATATACGGCAGCAGTGATGTAATCAATCTGAAGTACGCCATTCGGCGTCGCAGACTTAGAGCTTAAATACAACGACCGTTACATCGTCTCTACGTACATTACTACCCTGCCAAGCTGCAAAATCATTTTTGATTATTTCGGTTATTTGCTTAACATCTTTTTTATAATGTGATTTCAAAAGGATTTCTAAACGACGGTAGCCATACGACAATCGGCTATCAGGCCCTCCAATTTGATCTGTTAAGCCGTCCGTAGTGATCACAAAAACATCGCCAGAATCATAGTTGATTGTAGTTAAGTACGGCTGATATTTAGCTAGTATTGGTTCTTGATAGCCCAAACTGCATCTCGCACCGGAATACCTAGTTAAAAATCCTTGATCAGTAACACGAAATAACCCCAACTTCGCGCCAGAAAATTCGAGTATTTTTTGATCCGGATTGATACGCAGTACTGCTGCATCACAACCATCATCGCTCTCACTGTCTGCGCGATCTTGGTTTAAACCTAGGCGCACATATCGATCTAACGACAATAATGCAGTAGCCGGATCCTGTTCAGTATCATTCGCATAGATACGCTCTAAGGAATTACTCACCAAAAGCGATAGCATCGCGCCCGGAACACCGTGTCCCGTACTATCAGCTACCGCGAGTATGAAAGGACCTGGATGAAGCGACGATGAAACCCAATAAACATCCCCGCCGATAACATCGCGAGGCTCCCAGATAGTGTCAAAAGAACTGAATCGATTATCGATTCGAATAGAACGTGGTAACTGCCCCCTTTGTAGACGACTTGCGTAATTCACTGAACTCAAAACTAATTCGTGCTTGATACGCAATTCTCTCGTTCTATCCTCTACTGTAGTTTCAAGGATTTGATTTTGCTTTTTAATTAATTCGCTGTGATTTTCAGCGCTAATTGTTAGTTCATTTTGAAGCCAACGCGCGCGACTTATCACTGCAAGCGCCATGATCATCGCCTCCATACAAACGCCAAATGCTTGATTAGTCCATGGATTTTTCAAAAAATATCCAATGCCGTAGTCAGGCAACATCTGAAACGGTGAGGAAATTCCAATTATTCCAAACAAAAAACTTAAACGAAATACAAGATAAGGAATAACTGCGTATGTAAAGAAAATAGCGAATCCAAAACCTGCTCTGTACCGGAGGTAACTACACACAAATAAAGTCAATAAAATTCCACCTACAGCAATACTATAAGTAGGCGCAATGATGGCCGCGCTAAAAAATGTATCCTCTTTATAGAATTCTCCAGTTGCCGCGAGAAATCCATACATCACAGCATAGGCAATCCAAACATTAGTAATAATCTGAATTTTTGGGAAATATTTTTTAATATTTAAATATTGTCGTGCAAAAATTATATAGCTTATCGATTGACCAAAAGCGAGAACAATAAAAATTACATAAGCAATTGTGTCAGACCAGGGAAATACATAGTTCTCAACGTTAAAGAAAAATTCAAATAGACGATGTCCATCAATAATGTGTAATGACGAAACAGAAAAAAATGCCGTTGTAATCCATATGGCGTAATGAATATTTACTCGGTCATTCGAGTGATAAGCATTAAATACCGCAAAAATAGTCAGCGCAAACAAAGTTCCTAATAATAAACCCTCCAAGTACAGACTGAATCGCCTAAATTCAGAAAATGTACTCTTATCATAAAAATTGAATGAAAATGATTTGCTTGGAAATACTGGATGGAATTTAACACTCGTCAATATCGTTACCTCTTCGCCTTTTTTTAAAATGAATGAAGGGAATTGACTTTGAAATTCTGAAATTTTAGTTACCCCAGGATTGGCTGCAAGAAAGGGATTGTGGTTACCAACAAATCCCGCTGATTTCAACATAGATGCATTTCCTTTTGAATCTATGACGTAAGCCGTAAGCTCTCTCCAGCCGGAATGATCAATTTGTAATTCTCTGTCTTGATTTAATTCATTAACTATTTTCTGAACAACCCAGTAGCTAACATAAGGTTTAAAGGTTTTGATATCAGTGGGGGTAACAAAATAATCCAACTTTCCCAAGACATTTAAGTAGTCAGCTTGATTTGAGGTATCTTCATAAACCCTAATGTCGGCATCCTTAAAAAGGATGGGCATCGACTCAGATAACACCACACGCCCATGGGCATATTGGACAATCGCAAACAAAGAAAATAATAAAATAAAGATAAATTGTTTTATTTGTTTTTTCATTTTTATTAACCCAATCGGCATTAAGGATCAATTCGAATGTTTTTGTGTGATCCTTATGTCCATCTTAATGAGAACTTTCAATCTACTGTTCCGTTATTACAAAGTCAATCTCTAGCCTCCCGTTTTTTCGATTGGACTCTGCCAACTTCTCATGGCTCTGAAAATAAGCGTCCTATTTGTTTATTGATTACGCTTTTATTGGATTGCCGGGTTTTACCCCCTCCCCCGCGTTTGGCGATGGATACCGATGGGAGGTCATACATGATCGCCATGTCCCCAACAATGAGGACAGACAGCCTAACTTTTTCCCAACAGAATTCTCCATGGGTCACAGTTGGCTCGACAAAAACTCAGGAGAACATAATGCACAAGAAAAGCTTCTCAAAAGCTGCGGCCAGTCTCTTCGCAGTGACGCTCTTGGTTGCACCATCTGTTTATGCTGACCAATCGGCGATCGGTTTTGACAATCTCACAGCAGGGAAAGCTACTGCCGATTTTTGCGCTGGCAAAGTCACGAGTGAGGCATTGGTCACCGCAGCGTTGAGCCGAGCCAAGGTACTTGCCGAACTCAATGTATTTATCACGCTCGATGATAACGGTGCGCTCGCTGCAGCTAAGCAAGCGGATGCAGCAAGAAAAAGTGGTGCACGCTGCAGACCACTAGAGGGCGTACCAATTGTCGTTAAAGACAATATTGAGGTCGCAGGTCTACCCAACACGGCCGGGACAAAGGCACTGTTGAAGTATGTTCCGAAGAAAGATGCCCCGATTGTGGCCAAGCTTCGCGCAGCAGGTGCCATCATTATCGGCAAGGCCAACATGCATGAATTGGCATTCGGCGTGTCGGGCTTTAATCCAAGCTTCTCGAGCAGCCCTGCAGCTGGCGTTCGAAACGCTTACGACAGCACAAAGATTGCGGGTGGCTCTTCTTCTGGAACTGCCGCTGCGGTCTCCGCGCGAATTGTCCCTGCAGGTCTAGGTACGGATACGGGTGGATCAGTGCGTGTCCCTTGTGCATTGAATGGCTGTTCATCGCTACGACCCACCGTTGGTCGGTACTCGCAAGCCGGGATTGCGCCAATCTCTCGTACGCGTGACACCGCTGGCCCTATGGCCGCCAGCATGAGGGACGTCGAACTTCTCGACCGCGTCATTACCGGCGACTCTGCAACCCGCGCAGCCGATTTAAAAAAGCTTCGTGTCGGCGTATTCGCACCTACGCTAGCTAATCTGGATGCGGATACCCAAGCCGCATTTGATATGGCTTTGCAAAAAATGAAGGAGGCTGGAGTCACTATCGTCGACGTCGAGATTCCAGGGCTCTTGGAGTTGAATAGTCAAATCGGCTTCCCGGTTGCACTGTACGAAGCTTACGACGATATGGTGGCCTATCTGAACAAGAGTGGCTCAGGCATCACGATTACCGATATTGCCAAGGAAATCTCCAGTCCTGATGTTAAAGGCACCTACGACGGTCTGGTCATCCCACGCAAACTTCCTGGACCAGACAACACTCTCGTCGATGCGAAGCCTGCCTATGATGCAGCCATGAGTAACAGCCGGCCTGCACTCATCAAGCTGTACCAATCGACCTTTAACAAGTACAAGATTGATGCGCTGGTTTTCCCGACAGTGACTAAAGTTGCGATTGATGCCATACCCGAATCAAGCAGCCTGGGTAATTTCTTAGCCTATATTCAGAACACGGATCCGGGCAGCAATGCAGGCATCCCGGGTTTGCAGGTTCCTATTGCACTCGGTGCCTCAAGCAATCTACCTGTGGGAATTGAATTGGATGGTCCAGCTGGTAGCGATCGAAAATTAATCAGCATCGGGCTGGCGCTGGAGAACCTGTTTGGGCGCTTGCCACCACCCGCTAAACGCTAAATAGTCAATGGTTTTTAACGAGCGCGGCGGCCATGCCGCTGCGCCGGTTCAGACCTAGCTTGGCAAAAATTCGTTTTAAATAAGTCCGTACAGTCGACAGCTCAACAGCGAGACGTATCGCGATCTCTTTATCGGTAAGTCCCTCAATCACTAATTGCGCAACGGCTCGTTCACGCGCCGACAGCGATGAAAGATACGTTGAATCCTGCTGAGCCGAGGCAATAGCATCTGAGTTATGCCGTAGCGCCTTGGTAAATGCTGGCTCGATCAAACTCAAGAGATCCAGCGTGTGGCGATCAAAGTTTGCCCTGCCTCGCCGACGCCAAATTCGTAAATCGCCGATATTGCGGCTATCCACATAGCTGTAGACGTTCACACCCCAATGCAGCCCATCACGCGCTAAAAAGTCATTGAAAAACTCGGTTTGCATCAGCTCGCGCTGTGGCATGACCTGCGTCACCAAGGTGGGCACTCTGCGCCGCTGCAAATGAAAGGTGATGGGATCGTGAAATTGATAATAGGCGTCGTAAGCACCAAGATTCGTTGGGTCCATATTGATGGAGACACCTTCAGTAAACTTGGCCTCTGAATCATCCCACACGAAGGAAGCGAAAAAATCTGCTTGCAGGATCCCCATCAAACAATAACCCAACTGCTCACGCACATCAGCCGCAGACAGACCCTCGGCCAACAAACCGAATGCCTTGGAAAGGAGCCTAGTCTCGCGTGCGTTTAGGTACATGAAAATTAGTCTAATGCGCTATGGCGATGATTGCAAAAGTTTATATATTAATAATAACCATTCAAAGAACGAACCCATCACTGCGGGCACAATGCCGCCATGTCCGAACAATCCAACTACTTAAAAAATAAGTCATTAAATTTAATTGTTTTTACACTACAACTACATCGTTTAATACTTTGGTCGCAAGTTCGAATCTTGCACGACCTACCGATATCAAACAAAAGCCCCACTCACAAGGTGGGGCTTTTTATCTAAGCCAACACTAAAAATTAAGTCTAACCTCAAAACGCTTAAAAAAATATTTTCATCTCTGCTGAAAGCGACTTCTTTCCAAGCCCACGAATGAAATAAGCGATCCGTTGCAAGGTTCTTGAATAGCAACTTATTCAATCTATTCCAGCCATATTTTTGACACTCTTAAATTGCAAAAATGTCTGAGCTGTCAAAAGTCTGGACACTAGCCAACCAAAAAGTCACCTACCCCTGTCCATATTCTTGACGCCCCTAGACCGTCCATACAAAATTCACACACGGGTACTGCATTACACAGTTTGTTGCACAGTGCAATTAAGTTAATATAAGTCATTGTTTTTATTTGTAATTTGTCGAACAACGAC
>JACCDM010075800.1_pt1 | contig 17897 bp, 15 predicted proteins | sample 7445851 | NCBI WGS metagenome assembly JACCDM01 (sample SAMN15323438, study PRJNA562643) | freshwater metagenome | isolation source: river surface water | place: USA:Blue River Watershed | collected 2017-08-16
CCGCGTCGAAGCTGCGCACCTGCATGCGCACACGCAACGGCAACCCCCGTTGTTCCGCCGCCCATTGCAAGGACTGCAGCAGGGCGGCACCTGCGTTCATGCCAATCAGATCCTGATCCAGTGCGTCCTCAAACGAGATGGGCTTGCGATGTCGCGCCAGCGCGTGCGTGCGCGGCAGTACCAGCACGAGTTCGTCGTGTGCGAATACCTGCGGCATCAAATCGTCAGCGGCGGGACCCTCCACAAAAATACCCAGGTCACAGCGCCCCTCTCGCAAGGCGCTCACCACCGACGTGGTCACCTGCTCCTCCAGATCGACGCGAATCTCGGGATGCGATTGCGCAAACCCCGCCAACAGCGGCGGCAGAAACTGGTTCAGTGCAGCCGTGCTGGTGCACAGGCGCACATGGCGGGTGTGACCCTCGCGCAAATCGGTCACCTCGTGGCTCAGGCGTTCCAGGTGCTGCAGCAAGGCCAGTCCGTGTCGCACCAGCACTTCGCCGGCCGCGGTGACACGCAAGCCCCGGGCATGCCGTTCGAACAAAGCGCTGCCCACTGTGTTTTCGAGCTCCTTCAAGCGTCGACTGGCAGCCGCCGCGGCCAGGTGCATGTCCTGCGCCGCCGCAGTCAGACTGCCGGTGCGCGCACACGCCAGAGCCAGCCGCAGCGAGGTGAGGTCGAGTCGTGAGAGGTTCATGCGCGGCCTCCATCCAGGGGCAAGGGCAGGGCGGTTTTGTAGCGCACCTGCTTGAGGGCGAAGCTGGATCGGATCTTTTCGACACCGGGAATCGGGGTGAGCTGTTCGAGGATGAATTTTTCCAAAGCGCCGATGTCAGACACTGCCACCCGGATCAGGTAGTCCGAGTCTCCCGTCATCAGGTAGCACTCCATCACCTCGTCGTGCTCGGCAATGCGGCGTTCAAAGTCCGCCAGGGCTTCCTTGCTCTGGGTTTTCAGGCTGATGTTGATGAAGACATTCAAGCCCAGCCCCAGGGCCGAGGCGTTGGCCAGGGCCACGTAGCGCTGGATCACGCCGCCGGACTCCAGGGCCTTCACCCGCGCCAGGCATGGCGAGGGGGACAGGTGGACGCGGCGAGCCAACTCCACATTGGACAGCGCGCCATCGCGTTGCAAGTGGTCGAGAATGCGCAAATCAATCGTATCCAGCTTCATATGCCAACAAAATCATTATTTGACGCATATTATGCTTCCAAATCCCCTGATATTGCTTCAGATTGGCATCCTATTTGGCGTCCGGACGTTTATCGTCTTGACCCATGAACGCACCTTTCCCTCTCTCTCTCTTGCAAGCCGGCGAGCCCACCGGTGATGTGGACCCCGCCGAAACCCAGGAGTGGCGTGAAGCCTTTGACGCGCTGCTGGCCACGCATGGCCCGGACCGCGCCCGCTTCCTGCTCGACGAGTTGGTCCGCCTGGCACGCCAGCGGCAGGTGGGGTGGCAACCGGACCTGTGCACGCCGTATGTCAACAGCATCCCGGTGGAGCGTCAGCCCGCCTTCCCAGGGGACCTGGCGATTGAAGAGCGCCTGGCCTCCCTGATGCGCTGGAATTCACTGGCCATGGTGGCGCGTGCCAACCAGGCCTACGGCGAGCTGGGCGGCCATATCGCCAGCTACGCCAGCGCAGCCGATCTGTTTGAAACCGGCTTCAACCATTTCTTTCACGCGCGCAACGACCAGCACCGGGGCGACCTGGTGTTTTTCCAGCCGCACAGTGCACCCGGCGTGTACGCCAGGGCTTATCTGGAAGGGCGCCTCACCGAAGAAGACCTGACCTACTACCGCCAGGAACTCACTGCGCCGCACGCCATCACTGGCCACGGTGCGCGCGGCCTCTCGAGCTACCCCCACCCCTACCTCATGCCGGACTTCTGGCAGTTCCCCACCGGCTCGATGGGCATCGGCCCAATCAGCTCCATCTACCACGCGCGCTTCATGCGCTACCTCAGCCACCGTCAGTTGCTCGATTGCAGCGGACGCAAGGTGTGGGGCGTGTTTGGTGACGGCGAGATGGACGAGCCCGAATCCATGAGTGCGCTCACCCTGGCCGCGCGTGAAGGCCTGGACAACCTCACCTGGGTGGTCAACTGCAACCTGCAGCGCCTGGACGGTCCGGTGCGCGGCAATGGCCGCATTGTCGATGAGCTCGAGCAGTTGTTCTCGGGCGCTGGCTGGCATGTCATCAAGCTGCTGTGGGGCAGCGACTGGGACGGTCTGTTTGCGCGCGATGTGACGGGGGCTCTCGCCCGCGCCTTTGCCAACACGGTGGACGGCCAGATGCAGACCTTCGCCGCCAAGGATGGCCGCTTCAACCGCGACACCTTCTTTGGCCAGAACCCCGAGCTCGCCCAACTCGCACAAGGCATGACCGACGAGCAGATCGACCGGCTCAAGCGCGGCGGGCACGACCTGGTCAAGATTTTTGCCGCCTACCAGGCCGCCGCGCAACACCGTGGCCAACCGGTGGTCATCCTGGCTCACACCAAAAAGGGCTACGGCATGGGCTCGGCGGGTCAGGGCAAGATGACCACGCACTCACAGAAGAAGCTCGACGAGCAGGACCTGATCGAGTACCGCAACCGCTTCAACCTGCCGCTCACCGACGAGCAGGCCAAGAGCCTGAGTTTCTACAAGCCTGCGGACGACAGTCCCGAGATGCAGTACCTGCACGCACGGCGTGCCGCACTCGGCGGCTTCCTGCCGCAGCGCCATACGGACTGCGATCCGATTGCCGTGCCTGCGCTGAAAGACGTGGCGCAGTTTGCCGTGCAACCCCAGGGCAAGGAGATGAGCACCACCATGGCCTTTGTGCGCCTGCTGGGCAACCTCCTCAAGGACCCGGTGTTGGGGCCTCGCATTGTGCCCATCGTGGCCGATGAAGCCCGCACCTTTGGCATGGCCAACCTGTTCAAGCAGGTGGGCATCTATTCCAGCGTCGGCCAGCGTTATGCGCCCGAGGACATTGGCTCGGTGCTGAGTTACCGCGAAGCCCTGGATGGCCAGATTCTGGAAGAAGGCATTTCAGAAGCCGGTGCCATCGCCAGCTGGACGGCTGCTGCCACCAGCTACAGCGTGCACGGCATGGCCATGCTGCCGTTTTATATCTACTACTCGATGTTTGGATTCCAGCGCGTGGGCGACCAGATCTGGGCCGCGGCGGATCAGCGCCCGCGTGGCTTCCTGCTGGGCGCGACCTCGGGCCGCACCACCCTGGGCGGCGAGGGTTTGCAGCACCAAGACGGTACCAGCCACCTGATTGCCGCCACCATTCCCAATTGCAAGGCCTGGGACCCGGCGTTCTCAGCCGAGATGGCGGTGATCGTGGACCGCGGCATGCGCGAGATGATGGTCGAGCAGCAGGACGTTTTCTACTACATCACGCTGATGAACGAAAACTATGCGCAAGTCGATCTGCCCGACGGCGCCGAGGAGAACCTGCTGCGCGGAGCCTATCGGCTCATGCAACTGCGACCCGCGACAGGCGCGACCGTATCCGTTAATGCCACCGCATCTGCGCACACAACCGCATCAGCAACCACCGACAAGACTGGCAAGGTCGCCAAGACGGGCAAGCGCACGGATGCATCCAGCAGCCCTGCGGCTGCGCTGACCCTGATGGGCTCGGGTGCCATCCTCACCGAGGCCATCAAGGCCGCCAAAGCCCTGGTGGAGCAAGGTGTGGCGGTGGACGTGATCAGCGTGACCAGCTGGAGCCAGTTGGCGCGCGACGGCCAGGCCAGCGAGGCCAATGAGACCACACCCTTCCTCACCCGCCTGCTGGCCGACACCCAGGGGCCGATTGTGGCCGCCACCGACTATGTGCGTGCCGTGCCGGAGTCCGTGCGGGCCTATCTGCCGGAGGGCCGTGCCTACACCACGCTCGGCACCGATGGCTTTGGGCGCAGTGACACCCGATCCGCCTTGCGCGCCTTCTTTGGTGTGGATGCCGTCAGCATCCAGGCTGCCGCACAGCGTGCCTTGAAGCGGTGACAGCGTTCTGGCGCGAGGCCCACTAACATCGCGCCATGAAGATTGTCGATATCCGTGAAGTGGCGCTGCCCCTGCAAGGGCAGATCGCCAATGCCGTGGTCAACTTTGCCGAACACGACGTCAGCCTGCTGGCGCTGGTGACGGATGTGGTGCGTAACGGTCGCCCGCTGGTGGGCCTGGCTTTCAACTCGATCGGTCGTTTTGCGCAGTCCGGCATCCTGCGCCACCGTCTGTTGCCTCGCTTGCAGCGGGCCAACTCAGAGAGCCTGCTGAACGACTCGGGTACACAGTGGGATCCTGCACGCGTGCTGGCGTGTGTGCTGAAGAACGAAAAACCCGCGGGTCATGGCGACCGTGCGGGCGCCGCTGCCGCCATCGAACTCGCGGTCTGGGATCTCAACGCCAAACTCGCCGACGAGCCCGCCTGGGCCACCCTCGCGCGGGCCTGTGGGCGAAGCCTGTTGTTGACCCCCGTGGAGGTCTACGCTGCTGGCGGTTATTACTACGCGGCGGGCAGTGGCCATTCGCTGGGCGATGAGTTTCGGCGTTACCGCGACATGGGGTACCAAGCCTTCAAGATGAAGATCGGTGGGGCCACCTTGTCTGAAGACCTGCGTCGCATTGAAGAGGCCTTGACCGTGGCGGGGGAGGGCAGCCGTCTGGCTGTGGACGCCAACGGTCGCTTTGATCTGGCCACGGCCACGGCCTATGCCCAGGCCATGGCAGACTTTGGCTTGCGCTGGTTTGAGGAGGCCGGCGATCCGCTGGATTACGACCTCAACCGCGCGGTGGCAGACCTGGGTCTGGGCCCGGTGGCCACGGGCGAAAACCTATTTTCTTGCCAGGATGTTCGCAACCTGGTTCGCTTTGGCGGCATGCGTGTCGGCCAGGATGTGTTCCAGATGGACCCTGGCTTGAGCTATGGCCTGGGCGAGTACCTGCGCATGATCGAGATGCTGGAGCAGGCGGGCTATTCACGCCACCAGTGCATCCCGCATGGGGGGCATCTCATCAACCTGCACATCGTGGCGGGTCTGGGGCTGGGCGGGTGCGAGTCCTATCCCGGCGTGTTCCAACCCTTTGGCGGCTATTCACCCGCGTGTCGGGTCGAGGGCTCGACGGTGATGCCCAGTGATGCGCCGGGCTTTGGGCTGGAACAAAAGCCCGAACTGTTGGCGCCGATTTCACAGCTGCTCGCGTAAGCGCCCGCTAGCAATCCCATTCCTTCATCCTCACACAGGAGACTTTCATGTCCTCACGTCTAGACAAGCAAGTGGCGCTCATCACGGGCGCGAGTCGCGGCATTGGCCGTGCCATTGCTGAGGCTTACTTGCACGAGGGTGCCCGGGTGGCGCTGGTGGCCACCGATGCGGCCAGATTGCAAGCGCTGCTGTCAGACTGGAATGTGCCTGCCGATCGGGTGATGACCCTCGCCGTGGATGTGCGCGACCGTCAGGCCTGCGTGCAGGCGGTCGAACGGGTGGAGTCGCACTGGGGCGGTATCGACATCCTGGTCAACAACGCCGGCATCTACCGCGCCAAACCCTTTCTGGACTACAGCGCCCAAGATTTCCAGGACTTGCTCGATGTCAATCTGTTTGGTGTCTTGCATTTCATGCAGGCGTGTCTGCCGGGCATGCAGGCGAGGCGGCGCGGCAGCATCGTCAACATCGCGTCCACGGCCGGCAAATGGGGGTCGCGCAACCAAAGCGCCTACAACACCAGCAAGCACGCGGTGGTGGGCTTGACCCGCTGCGTGGCCCTGGAGGCGTCCACGCACCAGGTGCGGGTCAACGCCATTTGTCCTGGGTTTGTGCAGACCGACATGGTGGAAACGCTCAAGAGCGAGGTGGCGCGCAGCGGCGGCGTGTCCACCGACGCTTTCATGGCCAGCATGCTGGCGCGCGTGCCCCTGGGCCGTATTGTCGAGCCCGAGGAGGTGGCCGCGATGGCGGTCTACCTGGGCTCGCAGGAGTCGCGCAGCATCACCGGCCAGTCGATGATGATCGACGGCGGGATGGTGATGCTCTGACGTGGCCGCAGGTCGGGCATCTCGTCCTGATGTCAGGTTGAGCGCGGCCGCCTCAGTCTGTGCTCAGTACGAGCGTGGCATGCCCAGCACATGCTCGCCCAGGTACGACAGGATCATGTTGGTCGAGATGGGGGCGGTGCGTTGCACGCGGGCTTCGCGCCATTTGCGCTCCACGTCATATTCGCGGGCATAGGCAAACCCGCCGTGCGTTTGCATGCAGGCTTCGCCGGCTTCCCAGGCAGCCTCGGCACTGAGCAACTTGGAGAGGTTGGCGTATTCGCCGCAGGGCAGGCCAGCCTCGAACATGGCGGCAGCCTTGCGCAGCATCAGTTCTGCCGCTTGGGTTTGGGCGTAGGCCTTGGCGATGGGGAACTGGATGCCCTGGTTTTGGCCAATGGGACGGTCAAACACGCGGCGCTCGTTGGCGTAGTTCACCGCGGTCTTGATGAACCACTTGGCGTCACCCAGCGATTCGTGCGACACCAGTATGCGCTCCGAATTCAAGCCGTCCATGATGTAACGCAGCCCCTTGCCCTCCTGGCCAATGAGGCTGTCGGCGGGAATGCGCAGGTTGTCAAAGAACACCTCGGTGGTGTTGTGGTTGATCATGGCCTTGATGGGCCGGATGGTCATGCCGTTGCCCACGGCCTGGCGCATGTCCACCAGAAACACCGACAGTCCTTCGGTTTTTTTGCTGACCTGCTCCAGCGGGGTGGTGCGTGCCAGCAGCAGCATCAGGTCCGAGTAGAGCGCTCGCGAGGTCCAGATTTTTTGGCCGTTGACCACGTAGTGATCGCCATCGCGAACGGCCCGGGTCTTGAGCTTGGTGGTGTCCGTGCCGGAGGTCGGCTCGGTCACGCCAAAGGCTTGCAGTCGCAGTTCACCGGTGGCGATCTTGGGCAGGTAACGCTGCTTTTGCTCGGGGCTGCCGTGTCGCAGCACCGTGCCCATGGTGTACATCTGCGCATGGGTGGCGGAGGCGTTGCCGCCACAGGCGTGGATCTCCTCCAAAATGACACAGGCTGCGCGCAAGGGAAGGCCTGCGCCCCCATACTCCTCCGGAATCAGGGCGGAGAGAAATCCGGCCTCGGTCATGGCTTTTACAAATTCGGACGGGTAGGCCTCGCGCTCGTCCAGTTCACGCCAGTAGGCGCCAGGAAAATCGGCACAGATGCGCCGCACGCTTTCGCGAATCTCGGTGTAGTCGTCTTGCAGGGGCATCGACACGGGGGTGGTGACGTCAGAGGTGTTCATGGCTCAACGGAAAAAATGAAGATCAGGCTTCGGGTTTGAGGTTGGCAGCTCGGATCAAACGTCCACGCTGCTCGAGATCGCGGCGCACCACCTCGGCCAGTTCGGGGCCGCTGCTGCCCACCGGCACCAGTCCACCGTCGCGCAACTTGGTGCGCACCTCGGGGTCTCGCAATGCGGCGACCAACTCGTCGCTCAGTCGCTTGCTGATGGCCTCGGGCAGGCGCGCCGGGCCAAAGAAGGCCAGCCAGGAATTGAGCTCGAACCCGTCCAGGGTTTCGGCCATGGCCGGTACCTGGGGCAGGGCTTCAAAGCGCTGCAGGGAGGTGACACCGAGGGCACGCAGGCGACCGGACTGGATGTGCTGCAACACCGTGATGAGGCTGGCGAACAGCATGGGGAGTTGGCCACCCAGCACATCGTTCAGGGCCGGACCACCGCCTCGGTAGGGCACATGGACCAAGGGTGCTCCTGTGCGAAGTTTGAGCAACTCACCCGCCAGGTGATGGGGAGACCCCGAACCCGACGAGCCGAAGCCGCCTTGCTGCGGCTTGGCCTTGACGTAGGCCACCAACTCCTGCAAGTTGTTCACGGGCAGGGACGGATGCACCACCAGCACGATGGGGTTGAGCGTGGCCAGGCTCAGGGGCGTGAAGTCGCGTGAGGGATGGAATGCCGGTTGGCTGGCCAGATGCATGTTGGACGCGTGCGTGGCGTCGGTGCCCAGCAGCAGGGTGTACCCATCCGGGGCCGATTTGGCCACGGCTTCGCTGCCGATGTTGCCGCTGGCGCCGCTGCGGTTGTCCACCACCACCGGTTGCCCCAGCGGCCCCGCCATTTTTTGGGCGACCAGGCGGCCCATGATGTCCGAGGAGGCGCCCGGCGGATAGGGCACCACCAGCTTGATCGCACGCTCAGGATAGGCGGATTGGGCCATAGCCTGATGGCTTAGGAACCCCAGCGGGCCTGAGCCCATCCAGGCCACGAGTTCGCGACGCTTCATCGGATGCCCCCTCTATTGTTGAAACGAGCTTAACACCGAGACCCCGTCCGTCGCGTCACCCTGGTGGCAACCCTGGCACGCGGGCGCCTGGCCTGCATCCGCCTCTTCCGTACCCAGTCTCCTCCTCGGCAGGCCCAGGCGTCTCAGGGGGGTGGCGGTGGAGTCGCCGGATCTTTCAAGGCTTGCAGCACCCGTTGCATGCGCGTGGCGTTCGGGTCCCGGGCGTCAATCTGTTGCGCCAATTGCTCAGCGCCCGTGGCCTGCTGCAGCAAGTCGAGTTGCGATACAAGCAAGCGCAGCTGGTGGTAGGCCAGTTCCGGGTGTTGCTGGGGGTCGAGCACCACGGCGCTGGTGAGATGCCGTTCCTCGCGCTGCCTGGCTTCATAAGCCTCGCGTGCTTCCTGGGTCAGACGGCGCACATCCTCGTCGGACAAATGCAGCCGCTCGGTTTCCTCGGCAATGGAGGCGCGGTCCTTCGGACTGAGTTTGCCCTCCTCAAGCGCCAGCAGCAGCTTGTGCTTGAACGCTTCCCGGTCCATGCGCAACTGGTCGGTGAAGGCCGAGGCCAGCAAGCCCGCCGGAATGGCAAAGATGCCAATGCCCAGCAAGGCCAGCACCACGGTCAAGGCCCGCCCCATCGGGGTGATGGGCGAAATATCGCCATAACCCACCGAGGCCAGCGTCACCACCGCCCAGTAGATGGACTGCGGGATGTTCTCGAATTTGTCGGGCTGCGCTTCGTGCTCGAAGAGGTAGCCCAAACTCGCGGTGAGCACCACCATGAGGAGCATGACAAACACCGAGGCCAGGATCACCTGCCACTCGCGCAGCACCACCTTGTACAGCGTTTTGGTGGCGCTGGTGTAGCGAGTGAGCTTGAGCAGGCGCATCAAGCGGAACACCCGCAGGAAGCGCAAGTCGAGTGTGTGGGGCAACAGGGCTTCCAGCAGAAAGGGCAGGATGGTGATCAGGTCCACCAAGGCATGACCGGACCAGGCATACGACCAGCGTGGTGCAAACCGGTGCTTGAAGGCCGGGTTTTCCGGCGCAGCGTAAAGACGCAGCAGGTACTCGATGGTGAACACGCTGAATGCCACCGTGTCGATGATGCGAAATTCCGTGGCCAGCACCGCGTGCACGGAGTCGACAGACTCCAGAATGACCGAGAAGATGGACAGCAACACCCAGAACATGATGAAGTTGTCGAAGTACACATGCAGCTGGCCAGAATGTCCGGTGGGCTCCAGCAAGGCGTGCACCTTGCCCCGCAGGGTGCGGTGCTGGTTGAGGGCCAAAAACTCGCGCCAGGCCGGCACCATGTAGCGCGAGAGTTTGAAAATCCGCATCAAGCGCAGCAGTCGCAAGGCACGCAGCATCTCGAGATCGACCGCGACAAAGCTGGCAACGTAAAACGGCACGATGGCGATCAGATCCACCAAGGCATAAAAGCTGAAGGCATACCGGATGCGTGCAAAGGGTTTGCCCGCCCATTCGGGGTCGTGGGGGGCAGCGCCCAGGCGCAGCAGGTACTCCACGGTGAAAATCCCCACCGTGATGACGTCAAACAGGTGGAACCACTGGGCATGTGGGGTGTAGAGCACGTCGTTCTGTTCGGCCACGATGGCCATCACGCTCAGGATGATCAGCCAGCCGACGCTGTTCTCTATCAGACGCGCATGTCCGCGCTTGAAGTCGGTGTTGAACAGCCAGCGATGCACGCGAGCCCACCACGACAGCGGGGGTTCGTGGGTGTGGGTGTGCGGATCGTTCATGGCATCGTATTGGGGTCAGACAGGCCCCCATTGTCCTGTGCAGACCTCACACGAAATTGACACGCCTCAAGGGGCGGGTCGGTAGCGGTCGGCGATGACCCCACGCTGGAACAGCGCTTGGATATCCTGCTCGCCGTAGCCCAGCGACGCCACGATTTCCTGGCTGTGTTGTCCAAGCCAGGGCGCTGGCAACCGGATCTGCCCCAGGTCGCCACTTGACTTGATAGGCAAGCCGATGGTTTTCATCGGACCGATGCGGGGGTGCTCAATGTCGTGCACCATTTTCCTGAAGCGCACATGCGGATCGTGCAAGGTGGTTTCAAACCCGAACACCGGACCGCCCGGCACACCCACAGCGTCGAGTTTCTCCACCCAATGGGCGGTGTCGTGGTGAATGAAAATGGCTTCGATATCCGCTTCCAGTTCCTCGGCGTGCTTCACACGCAAGGCCTGGGTCAGGTAGCGCGGGTCCTGCAACCACTGGGGTTGATTGACCACCTGCTCGCAGAAATGGGCCCACATCTTCTGGCTGCTGGCGCCTACCGTGGCGTACCCATCGCGGGTGCGGTAGGCCTGGTAGGGAGCCGAGCGTCGGTGGCGTGTGCCAGTGGCGGTGGGAACTTCGCCGCCCCCAAAGTACGCACCGAACTCCCACACCGCCCAGGCCATGCCCGCTTCCAGCAATGAGGTTTCCAGGTACTGCCCTTCACCGTGTCGCAACTTGCCAATGAGCGCGCCCAGCACGCCATACAGGGTGGTCACGCCGCTGGCGATGTCGTTCATGGCGATGCCCACCTTGGCGGGCCGACCGCCCGGGTGACCGGTCATCATCATGATGCCCGACATGCCTTGCGCAATGATGTCCAGGCCTCCCTTTTTGCCATAGGGGCCGGTCTGGCCAAAGCCTGACATGGAGGCGTAGATGACCGCTGGGTTGAGTGCACGGATGGCGTCATAGTCCAACCCCATGCGTTTGACCACACCAGGTCGGAAATTTTCCAGCACGATGTCGGCACGTGCGGCCAGGGCCAGGGCAATTTTCTTGCCTTCCGGGTCCTTCAGGTCCAGGGCCAGACTTTTCTTGTTGCGGTTGAGGACTGCAAAGCAGTACGACTCGCCATTCACCTGCGGCTCGAAGTTGCGCGAGGTGTCCCCCTTGTCGGTGTTTTCGACCTTGATCACGTCGGCACCCATGTCGCCCAGGACCATGCTGCAGTAGGGACCGGCCAGCACATTGGTGAGGTCGAGAACGCGAATGCCTTGCAAAGGGAGTGTCATGGGAAGTCCTTGTCTTAGCGTCCTTGAAAGACGGGCTTGCGCTTTTCCATGAAGGCGGTACGACCTTCGCGGTAATCCTGGCTGTTGAAGCAGTCGTCCACCACGCGGTCACACAAGGCTATGTCACGCTGGGCGTCGTCTTTCACGATTTCACCCACGATGGTCTTGATGGATGCAACGGTCATGGGGGCATTGGCGGCGATCGTGCTGGCATAGTCTTGGACCAGGCCGGCCAATTGCTCAACGCTCACCACGCGGTTGATCAAGCCCATCTCGCGGGCTTCCTGGGCATTGAATTGGCGTGCCGTGAAAAAGATTTCCTTGGCAAAGGAAGGCCCCACCAGGTCCACCAGCTTGCGCACGCCCTCGTACTCGTAACCCAGGCCGAGTTTGGCTGCCGGGACGGCAAAGCGGGCGTTGTCTGCGCTCAGACGGATGTCGCAGGACAAGGCCACGGCCAGGCCGCCGCCAATGCAATAGCCCTGAATCATCGCCAGCGTGGGTTTCCCGAACTCGCGCAGGCGGCGCATCGCGCGTTGCGAGGTCTCGTTGTAGTGGCGTGTGGCGGCCTCGCCGGATCGTTGGGTTTCAAACTCGGAGATGTCAGCGCCTGAAACGAAGGCCTTCTCACCCGCACCACGAACCACCACCACCCGGATGTCGGGCTGGTGTTCAAAGTGATCCACGATCACTTCCAGGGCCTCCCACATGGCCAGCGAGACGGCGTTGTGCCGTTCGGGCTGGTTGAAGATGATCCAGCCGATCGACCCGTCCTGGCGGGCGATCATCTTGTCACAGGGGGAAATCGACATGCGTGTTCCGAGGGCAAGGGGTAGGGTGAAGGCATCATACGGTGTGCGGCAGGGACCCGCTGTCTCGTAGGCAAACGCGTTGTCGCCGCTCGGCGCTATGATCGCCCCCAACTTCATTCGACAACCCCAAGGACACCCTGTATGACGTCGCCACTCCTGTTCCCTACGACCCTGGTAGGCAGCTACCCGCAACCCAGCTGGTTGGTCGACAAAGAACAACTGGCGCGTCGCGTGCCGCGCATCCGTGACCATGACCTGTGGCGTGTGCCGGCGGCGCAATTGCAAGAGGCCATGGAGGACGCCACCCGCGTGGTGATTCGCGCCCAGGAAACGCTGGGCATCGACATCGTGACCGATGGCGAGGTGCGGCGCGAGAGTTATTCCAACCGCTTCGCCACGGCACTCGAGGGCATCGACCAGGACAACCCCAAGACCGTCACAGGCCGCAATGGGCTGCCCAATCTGGTGCCACGCATCGTGGGCAAGATTCGCCGCACCCGGCCGGTCGAACTGGAGGATTTGTTGTTTCTGAAGGCCAACACCGACCGCCAGGTGAAGATCACCGTGCCGGGACCTTTCACCATGCTGCAGCAGGCCTGGAATGAGTACTACCCCAGCGAGGCCGATGCTGCGATGGATTACGCCCAGGCCCTGAACGAAGAGATTCGGGATCTTTTTGCCCACGGCGCTGATGTGGTCCAGATCGACGAGCCCTACATGCAGGCAAGCCCCGACAAGGCCCGTGAGTACGGTGTCAAGGCGCTCAACCATGCCTTGGCTGGGCAGACCGGCACCACGGCGGTTCATATTTGCTTTGGCTACGCTGCCTTGGTGCAAAACCGCCCGAGTGGCTATGACTTTCTGCCCGAACTCGCAGCATGCCAGTGTCAGCAGGTGTCCATCGAGACGGCGCAGTCCAAACTCGATTGCGCCATCCTCACCACGCTACCCAACAAGAAAATCATGGTGGGCTGTCTGGACCTGAGTGACATGAACGTGGAAACGCCCGAGGTCATTGTGGCCCGTATCCGCAAGGCCTTGCAGTACATCGCCCCCGAGCAGGTCATCCTGGCACCGGATTGCGGCATGAAATACCTCCCCCGCGATGTGGCCTACGGCAAGCTGGCCTCCATGGTCGAGGCCGCCCGTGTGCTGCGTCAGGAGTACGGGGCTGCGCGCTGAGCTCAGTCCACGCGTGCGCCCGAGTCCTTCACGATCTTGCTCCACTTGGACACTTCGGCGACGGTGAAGTCGTTGAACTCTTTCACTGGCATTTGCAGCACCTCGAGCCCCATGGTCACAAACTTCTGGCGCGTATCCGGGTCGGACAGCACGGCGGTGCTGGCCTGGTAGATTTTGTCCACCACCTCTTTGGGCAAACCTGCGGGGCCGCTGATGCCCCACCAGGGTTTGAGATCGTAGCCAGGCACCGTGTCGGCAATGGGGGGGACCTCGGGGGCAATCGAGCTGCGGTCTTTCGTGGCGACGCCCAGGGCACGCAATTTGCCGGCTTTGACGTGCGGCAAGACGACGGGGACATGGTAGAACGTCATGGACACCTCGCCCCCAAACAGATCCGAGAAGCCTTGCGTGATGTTCTTGTAGGGCACATGGCGGATGTCAATGTTCGCCATGGTCTTGAGCAATTCGCCAGCCATGTGGGGCGAGGTGCCTGAGCCGGCCGAGATATAGGTCAGCTTGCCGGGGTTGGCACGCGCATAGGCGATCAGTTCCGCCATGTTGTTGGCCGGAATCTTGGGGTTGATGGCCAGCATGTTGGGCGCGGACACCAAGGAAGTGATGTGGGTGAAGTCCTTGATGGGATCAAAGGACACCTTGCCGTACAGGGAGGGGTTGGTTGCGTGCGTGGCGCTGGTTGACAGGGTCAGGGTGTACCCGTCTGGCGCCGCGCGTGCCGTTGCATCGGCGGCGATGTTGCCGCCAGCCCCCACCCGGTTTTCCGTGATGATGGTCTGTCCCAGTTGCTCACCCAGTTTGAGTGCATAGAGACGGCCAAACACGTCCGTGGTGGTGCCGGTCGAGTACGGGATGATGAGACGAATGGGTTTGTTGGGATAGCTTTGTGCCAGGGATGCGGTGGTGCTCAGTCCGCCCAGTCCCAGCAGGACCCCCGCGAGCCAATGCCGACGTGACACAAACAGACCAGACGAACTCAACCGTTGAAGTGCGCGCATGAAAAATCTCCTTGGTTGCTAGCATGGCCCATAGAAGGGTATTTGCGACCTGGGGTATTCACTGAAGCCTGCTGCCCGTGCGACAGGCGTCGACAACCGTGGGGCGTTGGCGAGGCATGCCACAATCTTGGCACATTCGATTCTTGCGGAGATCGGCAATGGCGCTCAAGTTGTGTGGGTTTTCAGTCAGCAACTACTATTCCAAACTCAAGCTGCAATTGCTGGAAAAGCAGGTGCCCTTCGACGAGGAACTGGTCTGGGTCGGCAACACCCACCCCAAGCTGATGGACCGCTCTCCCATGGGCAAGGTGCCATTCCTGCAGACAGACCACGGCTGTATTTCGGAGTCCGTGGTCTGTGCCGAGTACATCGAGCAAGCCTATCCCCAGCATCCCTTGCTGCCGTCCGACCCTTTGGCCGCCGCCAAGGTGCGCGAACTGATCATGGTCCTGGAATTGCATCTGGAGCTGGTGGCGCGCGAGTTGTACGTGCAGGCTTTTTTTGGTGGCAAAGTCAGCGAAGAGCGACTGGCCTTTGTGCGCAAGCAGTTGCCCAAGGGCGTGGTCGCATTTGCCAAGCTCGCTGCATTCAAGCCCTTCGTGGCGGGCGAACATTTCAGCCTGGCGGATTGCGCGGCGGCGATGCATCTGCCGCTGATCTCCTCCGCGTGCAAGCGGGTGTTGGGCGAGGACTTGCTGGCCACATTGCCGGTCAAAGCCTACATGGCGCACATCGACGCCCGCCCCAGCATGGCACGCGTGAATGCAGATCGAAAAGCCAACAGCCAGGAGATGGCCGCGCTGATGCAAAAAGCCCGCTCGTAAGCCGCGGGACGCTCACTCCACGATCAGCCTGCAGGGCATCTTGATGCGGTGCTCGGCTCGGGCCTCATCGCAGTAGTGCATGGCGCGCCGGGCTCCTTCGTGGGCCATCTTGATGTGGATCGAACACTTGAACACCATGCGGTCGCCCTCGGTGTTGCTGTCAAAAGCTGCCGCGCAATGGCTGTTCTCGTTCATCTCGGACTTGAGGCCGTTCCAGTTGCTGCGCAGGCCATCGGGAAGATCCTTCACCTGAACGGTGGGGAAGGGGCCGTGGGCCTGGGCGGGCAGCAGCCAGAGGGCTGACAAGACGATCAGACCCCAGCAGCAGGTCAGTGTTTTCTGGATCTTCATGACAGGACTCATCAGTGACGTGCACGGTTGTCATTATCGCAGGGACGATACCCACAGGACAGCCCCGACTTGCCGCCACAGGGGCTGGGGTGTTACAACCCTCACTCGATTTTTCAACCTGCTATTCGATTGGAGACACCATGCCCAAGGCCTACTGGATCAGCGCCTATCACGCGGTTCACGATGACAAAGCGCTGGCCGCCTATGCTCAATTGGCCGCTCCGGCCCTCACTGCCGCTGGGGGACGTTTTCTGGCGCGCGGTGTGCCTGCTGCGGCCAAGGAGCAGGGCAAGGTACAGCGCACGGTGATCGTGGAGTTTGACAATCTGCAGGCCGCGCTGGCCGCTTATGACAGTCCCGCTTACAAGGAGGCCCTGGCTGCTTTGGGACCCAACGGCGTGACACGAGACATTCGCATCATCGAAGGCATCTGAGCGTTGCGCCACGGCCAACGGACAGGCCTGTGCAGGCCTGTCAGCCCTGCACGCCAGGCGACGTTGGCTGCTGCGCCAGCCAGGCCAGCGCTTGCTGGGCCGCCACGCGCCCCTCGTCGGTGGGGATCACCCACACCTCGATGCGGCTGTCCTGCGCCTGCACGGTGACCATGGCGTCACCCTGGGCGGCGAGGTTGCGCGCAGGATCCAGTTTGACGCCCATCCAGGCCATGGCCTCACACACCTCGGCGCGCAAGGTGGCATCGTGCTCACCAATGCCCCCACTGAAGGCCAGCACATCCAGCCCTTGCAGACACGCGGTCATGGCACCCGCCTCGCGCACCACCCGGTGCGTGAACAGCGCCAAGGCCTCCTGCGCCGCAGGCGCTGTGGAGTGGCGCAGACGGCGCACATCGGCGCTGATGCCCGACACCCCGAGCAAGCCACTTTCCTTGTAGAGCAGATGCTCCAGGCGCTCATGGCTCCAGCCTTGCTCCAGCAGGAACAACACAACGCCGGGGTCAAGCGAGCCACTGCGCGTGCCCATCATCAGGCCATCGAGCGCCGAAAATCCCATGGTGGTTGCCAGGCTTCGGCCCTCGCGCACCGCGCACAGACTGGCCCCGTTGCCGAGATGGGCGAGCAGCAGGCGCTGGTTCGCTCGCGTGGAGTGACGTTGCAGGCTTTGCAGGATGTACTCGTAGGACAGGCCATGAAAGCCATAGCGGCGCACGCCCTGCTCATGCAGCGCGCGCGGCAAGCCAAAGCGTTGGTGCAGCGGGGGAACCCCCGCATGAAAGGCTGTGTCGAAGCAGGCAATTTGAGGCAAGTCGGGAAACGTCTGGGCCATGGCCTGGATACCCGCCAGGTTGTGTGGTTGGTGCAGCGGGGCGAGTGAGCTCAACTGGGCCAGTCGCGTCATCACCTCGGGCGTCACCCGTGTGGCCTGTGAAAAGTCCGACCCACCGTGGACCACCCGGTGCGCCACCGCGCGCAACGCAGGCATGTCAGGCCCTTCACGCAGCCAGTCGCGCAGACGCCGCAAGGCGCAGGCAAAGCCGTCACCGGGGTCGACCGACAAGGTTTCATGATGCGACTGACCCGCCATCGACCAGTCCAGGGTGGGCGTGCCACCGGGCTCCAGGCCCTGCAGACTCCCGCTGACCCAGGCGCTGTCCACCTGGTGGTCGTGAAAACGGTGCAGTGAAAACTTGAGCGAGGAAGATCCCGCGTTGACGCTGAGGATGGCCATGGGGTGAGGCTCAGCGACCTGATTCGAGCTGGGCACGGCGAATGGGATCCAGCCGTGCCTGGTGGGCGGCCAGCAGCGCCAGGAGGGCCGAGGCCACCCGGGTGCGCGGACCGTCCGCACGGCTGGTCAGTGCAATCGGTAACCTGGCGCCGACCACCAGGCCGGCACCGCTGGCACCGGCCAGGTACTCGAGTTGTTTGGCCAGCATGTTGGCCGCCTCCAGGTCAGGGGCTACCAGGATGTCGGCGTCTCCCGCAACCGGGGAGTCGATGTGCTTGATGCGCGCCGCATCGTGCGAGATGGCGTTGTCAAACGCAAGCGGTCCATCGAGCACCCCGCCCTGGATCTGGCCGCGATCGGCCATCTTGCACAGCGCCGCGGCATCCACCGTGGAGGGCATCTCGGGGTTGACGGTTTCCACCGCGGCCAAAATGGCCACCTTGGGATGAGCGACCCCGAGGGTATGGGCGAGGTCGATGGCGTTTTGAATGATGTCCGCCTTCTCGCGCAAGGAGGGGCTGATGTTCAAGGCAGCATCGGTGACCATCAGAGGCTTGGGGTAGAGCGGCACGTCAAAGCGAAAGACGTGGGACATGCGACGCCCGGTGCGCAAGCCTGGTTGAGCCAGCACGGCATGCAGCAGTTCATCGGTGTGCAGGCTGCCCTTCATGAGGATTTCGAGC
>JACCDM010025649.1_pt1 | contig 17888 bp, 12 predicted proteins | sample 7445851 | NCBI WGS metagenome assembly JACCDM01 (sample SAMN15323438, study PRJNA562643) | freshwater metagenome | isolation source: river surface water | place: USA:Blue River Watershed | collected 2017-08-16
GGCGGTACGCCCATGCAAGAACTCATATGGCGTCAAGAAGAAGGTCGCTACAACGTGCCCACCAGCTTCTTCAATGTGAGCTTGGGCATGGTCATTCCTTCGGTCATGGCGCATGCCAGCGATACAGTTCGTGCAACGCACATTGCACCCGCCTTGTCGGGCCAACATTTGTGGTGTCAGTTGTTGAGCGAACCTGGCGCAGGATCTGACTTGGGCATGGTCAGAACGCGCGCAGAACGTTGCACCGACGGCCGTGAGGGCTGGCTTTTGAATGGCCAAAAAGTTTGGACATCGCTTGCACAGTTTGCAGAGTACGGTTTGGTTTTAACGCGAACCGATCCCAATGTGCCAAAGTTTGATGGCCTGTCTACTTTCTTCGTCGACATGAAAAGTCCTGGCATTACGGTTCGACCAATTCGCCAAGCAGGTGGTGAGTCTGAGTTCAATGAAGTATTTCTTGAAAATGTTTTTGTGCCAGACAGTCAGCTGGTTGGCAAGGTTGGAAACGGCTGGAAAGTAACCCTAACGGGCTTGATGAGTGAGCGACTGTCAATTGGTGGTGTGATGCCTGCCGAACTATGGCGCACCTTGGCTGAGCAAATGCGAGAAGCACAGTTCATGGGCCGTAGCGCCATGGAAGACGGCCGCATGCGCGATCGTTTGGCCAATTTGTATCTGAATGCACAGGGCCTGTGGCTGCTGCAATGCAGAGCCCTCACCGCCTTAAGCAAAGGCAAGGAACCTGGCCCTGAAATGAGTGGCGCAAAAAATGTGGCGGCGCAAACACTCCAAAATTTCAGTTACTTTGCCATTGATTTGCTCGGTGAGCGCGGCGTTTTGGCGGCCAGCGAACTGGGCGAACGATTTGCCTTGGTAGAGAGACTCTGGTTTGGATCTGCAGGAATGCGCATTGCAGGTGGCACCGATGAGATCGTCAAAAACAGCATTGGTGAACGTGTGCTGGGCCTGGCACCAGAACCCCGCACTGACAAAGGTGTACCGTTCAATGAACTGTCACGCTGAGTGAGTATTTTGTAAAGGACACCTGTATGACCGATCTGATTTGCAAACACTTGGAGGATGGCATTCTAGAAATTCGGATGAACCGTCCGAGCCAATTGAATGCCTTGAATCCGAGCCTGATCATGTCATTGATCAATGCTTTTCAAAATTTACAAAACGACCGGCAAACGCGCGTGGTCATTTTGACAGGTGAAGGCAATGGCTTTTGTGCTGGCGCTGACATGCAAGAACCGGTTTCGCCGGGCGGCATTCCAGGCACAGAAGGCATGAACACCCTAGGCTTTGTTTACAAGTTTCAAGAACATCTCTCCAACCTCATCTTGGCCATTCATGAATGCGATAAACCAGTCATTGCAGCCATTCATGGCGCAGCAGTAGGTGGCGGCTTGGGTTTGGCATTGGCCAGCGACATTCGAATTGCCTCAGAGACTGCCAAGTTTGGTGCTGTAGCCATCAAGACCGGTTTGTCTGCCGCCGATGTAGGAACCAGTTATTTCTTGCCACGTTATGTAGGTGCTGGCATTGCATCAGAACTGATGCTGACAGGCCGCATTTTCAAAGCTCAAGAAGCGGCCGATTTGCGTTTGGTGTCCAAAGTTGTTCCAGCGGCATCGTTGGCATCTGAAGCACTTCAATTGGCGCAAGCCATTGCCAAGAATTCTGAGTACGGCGTATGGATGACCAAGAAAACCCTTCGAAGTAATTTAGATGCCAGCAGCCTCCGACAAGCACTTGAAATAGAAAATCGCACGCAAGTCTTGGGCACCTTCACGGGTGCGATGGAGGCAGCCCGTGACGCGTTTGCCAAAGGCGAAGCACCTCAATGGAAGCCGCTCTAACAAGCTACAGCGCAAGCCCTATGCGCATGCCCTGCTCAATGGCTCGGCGCGCATCAACTTCAGCCGCCTGATCTGCACCGCCAATGAGGCAGACAGACACGCCCGCTGCTTGCAAGGGCGCAAGCAGTGAAGTGTCTGATTCTTGTCCTGCGCACAACACGATGTGATCCACCTCTAAACATTGTGCGGTTCCGTTGACCACAATGTGCAGACCTGCATCGTCGACCCCCTCATACGCCACACCACTGAGCTGCTGAACACCTCTGCGCTCCAATTGAGTTCGCCGAATCCAACCCGTGGTTCTTGCCAATCGCTTGCCTTGCTTGCCTGGACTTCTTTGAAGCATGGTGATGTGTCGACCAGGTACTTGAGGCTGGGGTGCAACCAAGCCACCAGGCTGCGTCAATGATGGGTCAATGCCCCACTCACTGCGATAGCGCGTCAATGCATCTGTCTGCGCACCATGAACTGGCTCACTCAACATTTCTGCCACATCAAACCCAATGCCACCGGCACCAATCAGCGCAACACGCGGCCCAATTTTTTCTGGATGCTGAATGGCTTCAATGTAGGTTTTGACTTTGGGATGATGAAGGCCACTGAATTCGGGAAGGCGTGGCTTGAGGCCTGTCGCTAACACCACTTTGTCAAATTCAAGCAATGAAGCCACTGTCACGCGTTGACCCAAGCACACTCGAACATGTCGCTTTTTGAGAAGGTTTTCGAAATAGCGCAAGGTCTCAGAAAACTCTTCTTTGCCGGGAATGCGCCGTGCCAAGTCAAATTGCCCCCCAATGTGCTGTGCACTCTCAAACAAGGTAACGTGATGCCCACGGCCAGCAGCTTCAGTGGCACAAGCCAAACCTGCAGGTCCTGCACCCACCACAGCAATGCGCAGTGGCTTCGACGCTTTCTGAAGCGGCCACAAAGTTTCGTGACAAGCCCTTGGATTGACCAAGCAACTGACAGCTTGTCTAGAAAAAATTTGATCGAGACAGGCTTGGTTACAAGCAATGCATGTGTTGATTTCTTGCGCTCGGCCTTCTGCCGCCTTGTTGACAAATTCGGCATCGGCCAAGAAAGGCCGTGCCATCGACACCATGTCTGCATCGCCTCTGGCCAAGACGGCTTCTGCTATTTCCGGTGTGTTAATTCTGTTGCTGGTAATGACCGGTAAAGAAACGGCCTCACGCAGCTTTCTTGTTGCCCAACTGAACGCTGCCGGTGGCACCACAGTGGCCACTGTTGGAATTCTTGCTTCGTGCCAGCCTATGCCTGTGTTGAAAATAGACACGCCCGCTTTTTCAAGAGCCCGTGCCAATTCAATGACTTCATCAAATCGACTGCCCTGCGCCACAAAATCAAGCAAAGAAATTCTAAAAATAATCAGGCCATCGGGTCCTAAAGCTTCTCTGACTTTTTGAACCACCGCAATGGCAAACTTTTGCCGTGCTTGAACACTGCCGCCCCACTGATCGGTGCGTTGATTGGTCTGAGGCGCTAAAAACTGATTAATCAGATACCCCTCGGAGCCCATGATTTCAACACCATCGTAGCCCGCCAAGCGCGACAACTTGGCACACCTTGCATAGTCTGCAATGAGCTGTTCTATTTCTTCATGGGTCAATGCATGCGGCACATGCGGTGACAGGGGCGATGCAATTGCAGAAGCAGAAACGCCTCCAGTGGCATAGTCATAACGCCCCACATGCAACATTTGAAGTGCAATGCGCCCCCCCTCTTGATGGACCGCTTGGGTGAGCAACCGATGCTTCAAGGCTTGGTCTTCCGAACACAAGGTGGAATGCGCTGCATGCTCAGCCAAGCCGAGGGCTTGCGCATTGATGCCAAAGCCCCCCGTCACAATGAGTGACACACCGCCTTTTGCACGTTCTGCATAAAACGCAGCAAGCCGTTCAAAGCCCTCAGCCAAGTCCTCCAAGCCGGTGTGCATCGAGCCCATGAGGACACGATTCTTCAGGGTCAATGACCCTAAAGTAAGCGGCGCAAACAAATGAGGATATGGCGTTTGCGACATGGGCTACTTCAAAGACCCTTAAGGTGCTTTGGGTGGTGGCTGACGGGTTGCGTCATCGGGTCGCAAGCTGCCGCCAATTTGACGAGGCGGTGTTTCACGTAAGCTCATCATGTGTTCGATTAGCAAGTCTTGAATTTGTCCACCAATCCAAGCTTTGCGCAACGCAAGCTTGTTGGACTCATTGCCACCGCGTTGCTCATAGGGGTCCATACGCAAGTTGAAAAATGCAAAGCTTTGCTTCAAAGGATCAAAGAACCCATTGCGCTCTTTCAACATGCCCTTCCAAGGACCAATGCGAACACCCACCAATTCACGCTCGTTGTAATAAATAAAACTATTGCGTGCTGATGGCTGATTGCCGCGCCAGTGTTCAATGTTGTCGACGCCATCAATGCGAACGTTGTGGCTGTTTTTCAAAACCGATGCGACATTGGGCACGCCTGCTGCCGAAGCCAGCGTGGTGAACAAATCGTAGTGAGACTGAATGCCATTGGACACAGAGCCGGGCTTAATTTGCGCAGGCCAACGAATGAGCATGGGCACTCTATAACCACCTTCCCACGTAGAAGATTTCTCGCCCTTGAAGGGTGTGGTGCCGCCGTCGGGCCATGTGAAGCTTTGCGGACCGTTGTCCGAGGTGAACATCACAATGGTATTTTTGGTCAAACCCAATTCGTCGAGCTTTTTCAGTATCAAGCCCACATGGTTGTCCAACTCAATCATGCCGCTGCCATAGATATCCTCTTCGGAAGAATATGGCTGTGCCAGGTACCTAGACTCGGGTTTCAAGTGCGTCCACACATGCATGCGCGAGCTGTTGTGCCACAAAAAGAAAGGCTCTTTGGCCTTGGCAGCAGACTCGATAAATTTCAAGGAGCGATCGGTCACCACATCGTCAATGGTCTCCATGCGTTTGACCGTCAAAGGGCCTTTGTCCTGCGGTGGCTTTCCTGCAAAAGCTTCAATGATGCCGCGTGGCTTGTACTTGGTTAGCGCTTTGGTGGGATAGTCGCGCTGCTCAGGCTCTTCTTCTGCATTCAGGTGGTAGAGGTTGCCAAAGAACTCATCAAACCCGTGGTTGTGCGGCAGGTGCTCATCGCGGTCGCCCAAGTGGCTCTTGCCAAAATGAGCGGTGCGATAGCCCTTGGATTTCAATAACTCTGCCAGCGTTGGATCGCGTTTGTCGATGCCAATGTGTGAGCCTGGCAAGCCCACCGTGGTCAAGCCTGTTCGAATGGGCATTTGACCTGTAATAAAAGCGGCCCGTCCGGAGGTGCACGAAGGCTCGGCATAGTGGTCTGTAAAGAGCATGCCCTCTTTGGCCAACCGGTCGATGTTGGGTGTGGGCACCATCAGGCCATGGGTATAAATACCGACATTGGCAGGCCCAATGTCGTCGGCCATGATCATGAGAATGTTGGGGCGACTAGCGGTCTGCGCCATGGCCACGGCACTGGTCAACAAAATCATGGCGCCTAAACATTGGTGCAGCTTCTTCAAACAAATTTTCATGAGCTTGTCTCCTTGTGTCTGGAAAGACTTTTTAAACGGCAAATTGCATCACAGCGAGTGAAGTTTCGTTTGAAATTGAATATTACGCACCAGTAATTACCCAAATTGGGTAATTGAGTAGACAGCGGCGCCTACAGAGCCCCAGAATGCCTCATTTGCAACGCAAAGAAACACTGTCAAAGAGCGGCCTGTTTGGCGCTCAGCTGTAGGAGACACAAAATGAACGCAAGAGCCTTGCATGCATCGCCCTCACACGAGGAGATGCGCCTTCACCTAGCGCGCCAGCGCACGGCATTCATTGCTGAAGGGCCCGTCGAAGCATCGGTTAGAAAAGACCGTCTCAGAAGATGCGTCGAGTTGCTGAAGCAAAACTCTCATCAAATTTGCGATGTGATCAGTGCCGACTTTGGCGGTAGACACCCCGTTAGCACCATGATGCTGGACATTCAAGCGCCTATTGAATCACTGAAATACGCCATCAAACATGTAGACGAATGGATGAAGCCTGAGCGCCGAGCTGGTTTGTTTCCCTTCAACCTTTTTGGCGCGCGCGCAGAGTTGCGTTACCAGCCCAAAGGCGTGGTCGGGATTGCGGGCACATGGAATGGCCCTTTGTTTATGATTTTTGCGCCACTGGCAGGCGTTTTTGCAGCGGGCAACCGCGTGATGGCCAAGCCATCCGACTTGTCGCCACTCACCTCCGAATGGCTGGCGGATGCGGTGCCCCAATTTTTTGACCCCCTTGAATTTTCAGTAGTGACAGGTGATGTCGAAGTCGCGAAATCTTTCACGCAACAAGCCTTTGATCACTTGGTGTTTACGGGAAGCACAAACGTTGCCAAGCAAATCATGCGCGATGCCGCTCAAAATTTGGTACCGCTGACTTTAGAGCTGGGCGGCAAATCACCCACCATTGTGGGCCGCTCTGCCGACCTCGATTTGGTGGTCGAAAAAATTGCAATGGCACGCGCCCAAAACGGCGGGCAACTTTGCGTCATGCCCGACACGGTTTACCTTCCGCATGAAATTCTGGAAGACTTCTCACATCGATTTCGCAAGACGTGGACTGAGATGTTTCCCACCACAACGGGTAACGCCGATTTGACCAGTGTGGCCAACGCGCGCCACTTGCAAAGAATTCAATCCAAGATTGAGGAAGCACGATCTGCAGGTGCACGCATTGAAGCTTTGGGCGAGATCAACCCCGAAGCCAAAGACAGAAGATGGCCGCTGCATCTGGTGATCGATGCCCCCAAAGACACCCTCATTGCGCGGGAAGAAATTTTTGGCCCAGCCATGTCTTTGGTCAGCTACTCAGACATTCAAGATGTGGTTGAGACGGTCAATTCCCAAGATCGCCCCTTAGCACTTTACTATTTTGGCCGCGACAAAGAAGAGCAAGAATATGTTTTAGGCCACACCTTGTCGGGTGGTGTGTGTGTCAATGATGTCATGCTGCATGTCGGCTTGAACGATGTGCCTTTTGGTGGCGTGGGCGCTTCAGGCATGGGGGTCTACAACGGCCCCGAAGGCTTTGCGCAATTTAGCCATTTGCGCGGTGTCTATCACGCAGGTTGGTGGGATCCCCGAAGAAAACTGGGTCTGTTACCGCCCTACACACAGAAACTGAAAAAGATGATGCAGTCCACTATTGACCGCGCTTGATCGCACTGCTCAAATTCAACCGAATCAAAAAAGTTAAACAATGACTGACAAGCAAATCTTTGATTACATCGTTGTGGGCTCTGGTTCTGCGGGTGGGCAATTGGCCGCGCGCCTGACTGAAAACGGCAAGCATCGCGTTTTGTTGTTAGAGGGCGGCGCCAGCCACAAAAGAGATTTGATGGTGAGCATGCCTGCCGGTTGGGGCGCCATGACCTACAGCCCTAAGCATTCCTGGTGTCACATGACAGAGCCTGAAAAATGGGCTGGTGGCAGACGCCTCATGATGCCGCGAGGCAAAGTGCTGGGCGGGTCTTCGTCCATCAACGGCATGATTTACATTCGCGGCCACCGTCAAGATTATGCAGATTGGGAAGCGGCAGGTGCTGAAGGGTGGGGCTGGAATCACTTACTGCCCTACTTTGTCAGAACAGAAAATCAGACGCGCATCAACAACAAATACCATGGTCGTGGTGGTCCTGTTCATGCGGAAGATTTGCCCTCAGTACATCCGCTCACGTACGCCATGATTGAAGCGGGCCAACAGGCTGGATTAGAAAAAGTAGATGACTTCAACGATGGCACGGCCCGAGGCGTTGGCACTTATCAAGTGAATGTGCACAAGGGTAAGCGGGCCTCCATTGCCGTCAATGCACTAGAGCCCGCCATGAAGCGCGGCAATTTAACCGTCATCACCCAGGCCATGGTTTTAAAAATCACCATGGTGGGTACACGCGCAACTGGCATTCAATATCAAATTGGCGATGGCCCCGTCAAAACAGCCGAAGCACAGAAAGAAGTGTTGTTGTGTGCCGGCGCAATTCACTCCCCGCAGCTCATGATGCTGTCTGGCATGGGGCCTGCAGAACATTTGCGCGAACAAGGTATTTCGGTTGTGGCGGATTTGCCCGGTGTGGGCAGCAACTTGCAAGATCATTGCTGCGTTCCCATGTCTTGGAAATTGCGCCCTGGAGTAAAGAGCATGAACGCCAGGTTTCAAGGCATGGGCCTGGTTGGTTCGGTCTTGCAATATCTGTTGACCCACAAAGGACCGATGACCAGTCCCCCTGCAGAATTTGGTGGTTATCTCAAAACAGACCCCAGCTTTGTTTACAACGACATTCAAGTTTTTGGCTTGCCCGTCACAGGCAACCCTGAAGCCCAAAAAGACAAGAACAAGCCACCTGTGCCCGACACATTTGAAGGCATGACGTTGGCGCCCTACCAAGTTCGGCCGTTCTCAAGAGGCGCCATTCGCCTGAGGTTGCCTGACATTCATGAGCATCCCAGCATCACCATGAATTATTTGGACGATGAACGCGACCGACGTGCGCTGCTCTGGGCGTTGCGATTTCTACGCAACATGGCCACCATGCCGGCGCTCAGTCAATATGTCGACTCAGAGGTTCGACCTGGCCCCGAAGCGCAAACCGACGAAGAATGGTTGCAATGGTTAGCGCCACATGTCACCACCGGTTACCACCCCATTGGCACCTGCAAAATGGGCCGCGCCGATGACCCCATGGCTGTGGTCACGCCCGATCTCAAAGTAAGGGGCATTCAAGGCTTGCGAATCATTGATGCGTCGGTCATGCCCAACATCATTTGTGGCAATACAAACGCCACGTCCGTGGTCATCGGCGACAAAGGTGCCGATTTGGTTTTAGGCCAGCAATTGTTAACCCCCATTGAGGATTGATCTGACATGACCGACATGCCGGCCTTGCTTGAAAAAATCAACCCTTGGCTTGCGCGTCAACACGCAGAAAAATACCAAGTCAAATCACTTCAAAGTGCCAATGGTGGTTACTCCAACATCACACTGGTTGGAGAATTAACACACCATCAAGGCAACGGTCATTCAGGTATTGTGGTTCGGATTCAACCCGAAGGTGCCGCGGTATTTCCCGATTGTGATGTTCGGGCTCAGTACCAAACAATGCACCTTTTGAAGCAAGCTGGCTTGCCTGTGCCCAGCTTGCTTGGCCTTGAAATGAACGCATCAATTTTGGGAGCACCATTTTTTGTCATGTCACGGGTTGAGGGTCAAGTGCCCAACGAAAATCCGCTCTATCACTTAGAAGGTTGGTTTCACGATTTAAAACCTGAAACAATCAAACAGTGCTGGTTTTCTGGCATTGAAGGACTGGCCAAGTTGGCCAAACTGGATTGGCAAACTGCAGGCTTTCAGTTCTTGTTGCCTCCCAAAGAGCAATCCGCTTTAGAACACCAAATTCAATATTACGAAAACATGTTGCGCTGGAGTGAACAACTCTCGGGCAAACGCTATGCATTGTTGGATCGGTGTTTGAATTGGCTTCATGCGAACCAACCTACTTCCGATGCTCTGAGCCTGAGTTGGGGCGATGCCAAGTTGGGCAACTGCGTCTTCCAAAATGGTCAATTGACCGCCATGCTCGATTGGGAACGACCTGCTTTGTCCAATCCAGTTGACGATCTGTCTTGGTGGTTGATGCTAGACCAATCACTTTGTACAGGCTACGGTGTGCCCCGATTGGCACACCTGCCTAGCCGCGAAGAAACCATTGCGCATTGGGAAAAAGTCAGCGGCTTTAGCGCCAAAGACTTGCCCTACTACGATGTATTTTCAGCATGGCGATTTGCCATCATCATGACGCGCATTGGCCGCATTTTTACTGAGCGAGGCTGGGTACCCGTTGAAGCAGAAATGGACCTGCGCAATGGCGGCAGTCGCTTGCTTGAACTGTTAGACGAACGCCTGCATTTTTAAGGAAAAGTTCATGAGCAACACCATTGGCCCATTGGTTCATGCCGATGAGTATTTCAATCATCAAGTGGTAGAAACACATGCCAGCGTGCTTCAAAGTGATTTGAGTTGGACCGAAAAAGTGTGTGGCATGGTTGCCAAACGCGATGGCAGTTTGTCCATCGGTTTTGGATTTGGCAAATACGTCAATCGCAATGTGGTCGATGCCTATGGCGGCGTTTCGCAAGGCGTTCAACAGTGGACGGTGCGCGCCAGCCGGGCACTCGACAGCGACCCTAACAGCATCGATGTTGGACCGCTCAGTTATGAGGTCATCAAGCCACTGCAAACCATCAAGGTTAGTCTTAGCGCAAATGAACATCAGCCCATTGCTTTTGAATTGGTCCTAGAAGGTGTGCTGCCTTGCGTGACGGAAGAACGAGAAGATCGCAGAACTCTGACGGGCTATCGGCACAGTGCCAATCAAATTCGCTATCACCAGATGGGTGTGGCCAGTGGTTGGATTGAAGTTGAGGGCCAGCGCCATGAAGTCACACCCCATGAATGGGTTATGACGCGCGATCATTCTTGGGGATTGCGGCCGGGTGTGGGTTTGCCCATGAGTGGCCTACAACCCGATCCCGTTGATGCTGCCGCGCCAGAAATTTTGGCCATCTGGTCCCCTTTGCTGTTTCAAAAACCCGATCGCAGTCACTACGGTTTTCATCTTTATTATTTGCTTTATGCGGGTGAGGGATGGCGTCATGAAAAATTGCAAGGAGGCTTTGAATGGCCCGATGCGCGGCGTGAAGGTCTCAAAGGCTTCTCGCCTCAATTGCAATTCGACTCGCGAAATTGCCGCTTAAAGGGTGGCCATCTCAACATCACAAACGCTCAAGGTGAGCCACAACAATGGGCTGTCAAAGTCTTAGGCGAGACCGGCTTTCATTTGGGTGCTGGTTTGTACCATGGGCTAGATGGGCACTATCACGGAGAATGGCGCGGCAAACTCTTGGTCGAAGGTGAGTACTGCGCCGATTGTTCTAGCCCCGAAGCTGTTGCTCGCATGAATCAGTTTAGGGACGCTCTCATTGAAGTATTTGATCCTGTGACTGGCGCTACGGGTTGGGGCAACTGCCAAACTTGGATTCAAGGCCACTGGCCAGAGTTTGGTCTTCCGCGCAAACCTGCACAGCCTTAAATGACATTGACCGACCTGAATGAAGGAACCCATTTTGAAAACGTCTGCCTACGGACTTCGAAGCCACTACACCTTGCTGGTGCTTCTGTTTGTTTACACCATGAGTTTCATCGACCGGCAGATCATGGGCATTTTGATTCAACCCATCAAGGAAGAATTTCAAGTTTCTGATACGGCCATGGGTTTGTTGAGTGGCCTCACTTTTGCCTTGTTTTACAGCGTTCTGGCCATTCCTTTTGGTCGCTATGCCGACCGCGCCAATCGTCGAAATTTTGTGGCGTATTGCTGCGCAGCTTGGAGTGCCATGACAGCCCTTTGCGGTATGGCCACTGGCTATTGGAGCCTGGCACTGGCGCGGGTAGGTGTGGCCGTGGGTGAAGCTGGCGGCACGGCGCCATCTTTGTCCATGATTGCCGACCATTACCCACCCGAACGACGTGGCCGCGCCATGGGCGTTTATTGGCTAGGGCCGCAGTTGGGCATTCTTTTTGGCCTCACTTTGGGAGGCTGGATTGCTCAACACCATGGCTGGCGTGCTGCCTTCATTTGGATGGCCATTCCTGGAATTTTGGCGGCTGTCATGTTGCGATACACAGCGGTCGAGCCGCAACGTGGCATGTGGGATGGCGAGGTCGCTAAACCACCTTCTGATAATGAATCATTGATCGATATTTTCAAAAGCTTGTGGGCTTCCAAGGTCTTCATGCGCATCACGTTTGCCGGACTGTTGATGGGCTTCACAGGCTACGGCATTGGCATTTGGACACCCGCATTTTTGGTCCGCTCCCATGGCATGACACTTCAAGGTGCAGGCGCGGTCATGGGCTTGTTGGGCGGTACGGCTGCAGCTTTGGGTGCGGTGCTTAGCGGCTGGCTTTATGACACTCTGGCCAAACGAGATGTGCGCTGGCGAATTGGTGTGCCGCTGTTGGGCTGCTTGCTTTCCTTGCCAACAGGTCTCGGCTTTTACCTCTTGCCTGCTGGCGATACATGGCAGTTGGGCAGCTTTGTCATTCCCCATGCCGTTGGGGCTTATTTGTTGTTTGGTGTCACGGCTGTTTGGTGGACTGCGCCAGTCTATGCCGTGTTGTCTGAACTGATCGCACCGCATCGCAGAGCGACTGCCTTGTCTATTTTTAGCTTAGGTTTGACCATGGTCGGGGGCGGCTTGGGCCCACTTTTGGTGGGCATGCTGAGTGATCAATTGACCAGCTATTGGGGCACAGAAGCCCTCAGAATTTCATTGGCCATTACCACTGGCACCTGCTTTACCTTGGGCATTTTGACTTTTGCTTGGGCCATGAAGGCCTACTACGCTGAGCAAAATACCGCCAAAGCTTAAAGACGCCCCTTACTTAAGCCCCAATTGGAGGGGCCATCGTCTGAGCGGACGATGCACCGCAGATTGGCAACTGCACAATGAATCCTTCAATTTCTAGGATTTGCAGCATGTCTCAAACCCAGCCCCTCCAGGCCGCACATGGATGGCGCAGTCACTACACCCTAGGACTGCTCTTGTTTGTCTACACCATGAGCTTCATCGATCGTCAGATCATGAGCATTCTCATGGAGCCCATCAAACAAGAGTTTCAGGTTTCCGATACGGCCATGGGATTTTTGAGCGGCTTGGCATTTGCCTTGTTTTACAGCGCCTTGGCCGTGCCATTTGGCCGCTTTGCCGATCGAACCAATCGGCGTAATTTTGTGGCCTATTGCTGCGCTGCATGGAGTGCCATGACAGCGGTGTGCGGCATGGCGGTTGGCTTTTGGAGCTTGGCTTTTGCGCGCATTGGCGTGGCAGTGGGCGAAGCCGGTGGCGGCCCACCTTCTATTTCCATGATTGCAGACCACTACCCACCTCAGCAACGAGGCAGGGCCATGAGTGTGTATTTGCTGGGTCCGCAAATCGGTATTTTGTTGGGCCTCACAACCGGTGGCTGGATTGCGCAGCATTATGGATGGCGTGCAGCATTTTTGTGGATGGCCTTGCCTGGTTTGGTCGCGGCTTTGATGTTACGCGTTTCAGGCGTAGAACCACAACGCGGTCAATGGCAATCGAGCGACAACCCCTACACCGAGGCACCGCCCGAGCCCTTGTCTACTTTGGTTCGTGACCTCTGGGCATCTCCCGCCTTTACGCGCATTACCTTGGCCTCTATTTTGATGGGCTTCACGGGCTATGGCATTGGCATTTGGACACCCGCATTTTTGGTGCGCTCGCATGGCATGAGCTTGCAAGGCGCAGGCGTTGTCATGGGATTGCTGGGCGGTTTTGCAGCAGCCCTGGGCTCCTTGTTCAGCGGTTGGTTGTGCGACAAATTGGCAAAGCGAGACATTAGATGGCGCTTAGGGGTTCCCATGTTGGGTTGCTTCTTGGCCTTGCCACTGGGCGTTGCCTTCTTTGCATTGCCGGCAGGCACTGGCTGGCAGATGGGCGGCATGACGGTGCCCCATGCCATTGGTTTTTATGTTTTGTTTGGCTTCACTGCTGTGTGGTGGGCTGCACCGGTCTACGCCTCTTTGGCTGGCTTAATTGCACCGCATCGCAGGTCGTCTGGCTTGGCGCTGTTCAACCTTGGATTGATTTTGTGTGGCGCCGGTTTAGGCCCTCTGATCATTGGTTCGATCAGTGATTTCCTCATTCCTTGGTTTGGCAATGAAGCCCTGCGTTGGTCTTTGGCGGCAAGCACTGGCATTTGTTTTTTGGGCGGTGCTTTGCTTTTTGTGACCGCCATGAAACCCTATGCCATAGAGCAACCTTTGGCTGAAATTCGTGACCGTTGAATGAGTTCTGAACGCACATCATTTTTAAAATCTTCCAACTACACGCTGGCCATTCTGACCTTGCTGTCAGCCTTGGCCTTCATGGACCGACAAGTTCTGTCTGTTGTCATTCAACCCATCAAGCTTGAATTCGGATTAAGCGATTTACAAATTGGTTTGGTGACAGGTCTTGGATTTGCCTTGACCTTTGGTCTGCTGGGTGTACCCATGGGCAAGCTGGCGGATCGACGCAATCGCAGAAGTTTGATTGCCTATGCCAGAGGTCTTGGTGGCTTGCTGGCTTTGATGGGCAGCTTGTCGGTGGGTTTCTTTACTTTGATGTTTTCCCGCTCTGGCGGTGCCATCAGTGACGCGGGCGGTACACCTGCATCGATGTCAATGTTGGCGGATCTGTACCCCGCTGAAAATCGATCGCGCGCAATGAGCGTCCTCAGCGCAGGTGCCAGCTTGGGAGCCTTAATGGCCTTGGTGGTGGGTTCTTGGTTGGCTCAACACCATGGTTGGCGCATGACCATTGCGCTCATTGGCGGCGTCACCTTGTTGGTTTCATTGCTGCTGCGCTACACCGTTTCTGAACCTGTGCGAATCCATACCCCCATTGAGACAGATTCTGAAAATCAATTGCAACAGCGTGGCGCTGTGGCTGCCATTTGGGCAGAGCCTTTTACGCGGTGGTCTATCTTGGGCGCAGCATTTGCGCTTTTATCTGGCTACTCATTTGGCACTTGGAATTTTGCCTTGATGATTCGCCACCACGACATCAGTCTGCAACAAGCCGGTTGGATTTCGGGCGCCTCCGCTTGTATGTCTTTGTTGGGCGGCTTGGCATCTGGCGCACTCACAGACAAATTGACAAAGCGTGACAAGCGTTGGCAGCTGGGTGTGCCCGTATTGGGCTTAGGTTTAGCCTACATCTGCGGTGTCACTTACCTCTTGATGCCATCGGGTGCCATCACCTATGCCATGCTGTCGGTCATGGTTTTTTCGTTCTTCCTGCCCTGGTGGGCTGCACCCACTTATGCCGCCATCAGCTTGGTGGTACCCAGCCAACGCAGAGCCACCGCCAATGCCATGATGCTGTTGGCTGGCGCCGTGGTGGGCAATGGCCTGGGCGCTATTTTGACGGGCTTGTTCAGCGATTTATTGACGCCTTATTTTGGGGATGATGCATTGCGCATGGCTCTGCTGGGCATGGTCTGTATGTTGTTGCCTGCGGTAGGTGCGTTTAGCTTGGCCAAGAAAGCTTATCCTGCTGCCCTTGCTCGCGCCAATTTGAACACCTCAACTTAAAACAATAACTTGAACACATCATCGAGACATCATGACTGAATCAATTGCAGCGCCTGTGCCTTCTTGGAAAATGATTTACTTGGCCAAGCGCAATCCAAAATTGGCGCCTACTGAGTTTGCACAGGCTTGGCGTGAACATTCTGCGCTTGGTAAACAATGTCGCAATGTTCAAGACAAAGTGTTGGGTGTGAAGCAATGCACCAGTGTGCTTTCAATGGGGCTGGCCAACGCTTTGAGTGGCATCCATGCCGATGCAGATGGTGTGAACTTGCTGCAAATTCGAGACCTGCAGGTGGCATCCGACATTTGGCATGATCCCGAAACTCAAGCCATCATGAAGCCAGATGAGTTGCGCGTATTCGATCGATATGTCCGAGACTTCACCATGGTTGCCCAAGAAAATGTCTTGGTGGCGGGTACTCCAGGGCAAGCTGTGTTGGTCGGTTTTTTAAGACAAGTACCTGCAGGCCATGAATCCAATTTACGGCAAGCTTTGTCTGGTTTTTCAGATTGGAATTTTGGCCAGCGCTTGGTCTTGAATTGGGTTCAAGAAGGCCAGCCAGATGGGTACAACTTTGACGCCATTGTGGAATGGTGGTTTGAGGACGCAAACCAATTGATTGAGCGCTTAAGTACAGTTGCTGTTCAAATTCAATTGCAAACAGCGTTGAACAATTTGTGCCACTTACAAAGCTCGGTTTTTATGGCAACGCAAGTGACGCATCAGCGCCCTTGATCTGACCTAAGGCCTAAAGTTGTGTCAGGCCTGAGCTCGCTGTAAATCGTCTTGAATGGTATGGGCGCAGCGAACAAACAAAACCACTGCAGGAATGTTCATCATCAAGACGCACACCATGGCCCAACGCACCGATTCGGCACCGAAGGCTGCAGCAAATTGATCACTCAAAATACCTGCCAAAGCTGGGCCGACACCTACACCAATCAAATTGAGCAAGACCACCAAGGTTGACATTGAAGTACCGCGCATGCGAACCTTCACCAAGCTTTGTGTCAAAGCATAAGTTGGGCCATTCAAGCCTGCCACCATAGAAGCAAACAGTGCCAGCGAAATAGCAGCGCCAAGAACAGTAGGCAGAAGCGAAACAGCGGTACCACTGATGGCAATGACAGCCGCTGCGATGGCCATCATGCGGGGTTGGTTGCGCATGTCTTTGGCACCCTGACGGTCTGCCACCCAACCAAACACCAAGGTGCCGATGGCGCCAAATCCGCCCATGCAAAGTCCTGTGAGCAAGCCCACATTTTCCAGGCTGAGGCCATGAACCCTCACCAACAAAGAGCCAATCCAAGACATCATGGCAGAAGAGGACGCTGTGACCAAAACAGAGGCGGCCATCAAGTAGACCAATGACTTTTGACTGCGCATGAAGGCAAAAGTTTCAGACAAGGGCGGCGCATTGTCTTTAGATTCTTGAAGGCCATCACTGGCGCCCCGTTTGGGTTCTTTGACCAACAGCAACAACAAAATGGTGAGCAAAACACCAGGCGCTGCGGCCACATAAAAAGCTGTTCGCCAGCCTAACTGCCCTGCCACGATGGCGCCCACAATGAAGCCCGAAGCCATCCCCAAAGGCACGCCAACAAAAAAGATGGCCACAGCGCTGGCTCGGCGTTGCGTGGGGTACAAATCGGAAATGATGGAGACCGAACAAGGTTGACCACCCGCATCGGCGGCACCGATGCCAACGCGTGTGAGTACCAAGGCCATGAAACTGTTGGCAGAACCCGCAAAGGCCACCAACGCACTCCATATGGCCAACAAAGCGGCCAGTAAATTGCGGCGGTTGCCCCGATCGGCCATCCAACCAAAAGGGATGCCTGCCAAGGCAAATGCTGCGGCATAACTAAAGCCAGACAAAAATCCAAGCTGCGCGTCGGTCAGACTGAATTCCTGTTTAAGCGGTTCCAAAATGACCACCATGAGGGCCCGGTCAAAGAACTGAACCGTGGCAATCAAGGTCAACACAATGAGCACTGTACGTGCGCGCCATGCCGATGGCGCTTCCGTACTTTGTGTCTCCACTGAGTTGAAATCAGAGTTTTGAGTGGCCATTGAATTTGCCTCAGTTAGACATCAACAGAGTTAAGAAAACTCAAGCGGTTTGGGTATAGGGCACAGCGCCCTTTGGCACGTACATGCCGTCACATTGCTCAACGAACTCTTGTTTCATGGCGCGTGGGTTGTAAAACTGTTTGTACCAAACGCGAACCTTCATGAAGGGGCCATCACTTGGAATAAAGAGGCCATTCAAGCAAGGCGCTTTGTTGGTCCAGACTTCAAAGTCTTGCGCAAAAGCCAATCTGCTGGACTCTTGGTATTGACGAGCTGCCACCAAATCGGCTGTATTGACTTCTGAGTTTCCGAATGGTGATTTAACAATCAGCGAATGCCATACTTTGATAGAGCCATCATCGATGGGGGTGTGCATGATGAGCAAAATGGTTTCGAACATACCGGTTAGGTAAGAAATCAAAACACCTGGGCCATGGTAGGTGGTGTCTGTGTGCAAAACAGCGCCCGAGCCATCGGCAGAGGTCAAGGTGCGGTGGCCACCACATTGACGCTGAGTCACTGTGTGGTTTTTGAATTCAACTTCAAACCGATCGACTGTTGAGCCGTGAATAGGACCCAAGTGGCCATAGTCAGCAATGTTGTCGATGACTTCTTGTGGATGTTGGTTCAACACGCCCAAATGATCCCAGTGGCCTCTGACCCAAGACTTGTCATCCCACTGGGGCAAGCTGGGGTGATTCCACTCAGGTTCACCCCCTTCAGGATCGTGCCAAACC
>JACCDM010914272.1_pt1 | contig 17888 bp, 12 predicted proteins | sample 7445851 | NCBI WGS metagenome assembly JACCDM01 (sample SAMN15323438, study PRJNA562643) | freshwater metagenome | isolation source: river surface water | place: USA:Blue River Watershed | collected 2017-08-16
ACGTAAAGGAATCGTAGTTATCGAGAAGAAGGATATTCATGACAGCACTTGGAAATTACTGCAAAACTACACTATACATTTAGAAATGGTGCGAAATACATCATTTTATCCTACAAACGGTAATACAAAAAATAAATTATCCCAGTCTGAATTGCGACAAACCGGGCAGTTGACAATTGCGGATAGCGTTATCAAACTATGAGAAGAACTCAAACGAATTTCTAGTTAAACAATAAGCCCCCACATTCTCAGGAACGTGAGGGCTTTCTGGTGGTACCAGCTGGAATCGAACCAGCGACACAAGGATTTTCAGTCCTTTGCTCTACCAACTGAGCTATGGTAGAAACGCAGTTTTTTAGACACTTAGGGTTCTGTGCGCCTCTAGATGAGTCAGCACATGTACACAGAACCCAAAATTGTATTACCCAAAAACCTCCAAGCGAGGGCTTACATTAATTTTTATCTCAATGGTAAACGCATCAGGATTTATAATGGCAGAAGCCTAAACCTGAACATTTACCCCAACAACAGTCGATCACTCAAAGAAAGAGAAAGACTGCTCAATGTGCTACTCTTCGAAGTGAAGGATGCATTGAGAAAAAACATTTTTCTTCAAAAGGAAGAAGAACCTGTAAAATCATTATGTACCACAGAAGCACTTGAACAAGCCCTAAACAGCAAACTGAATTCAGACCTCAGTAATACATACAAAAGGGATTTGAAAACTGTGTTCCAGCAGTTCATGGAATTTCTCAGTGAAAAGGAGAAAACAGGCTCATTGGATGCAATAAAACTCAATCGTATTGAGTCCTTTTTAACAAAGTACCAGTCCTCAGGAACTTATTACATGAACAAGAGGCGTAATTTGGCAGTGTTATTCTCAGCAGCAGGTAGGTTAATTGAACAGCCAATTGACACAGTAACCAAAACCAATAAAAGAAAAGTTAAAAGCAAGCTCCATAAGATTTATGAGCCTGAGCAATTAAGAGCTGTTTTAGGCTATTTAAAGGAACATCATCAGCATTTATACTTGTGTTGCCTCATCACCTTTGGATGCTTCCTAAGGCCTCATAAAGAGGTTAGAAAGCTAACTGCTGGGCACTTCAAAAAGAACATTTCTGAGATCCACCTTTCAGGCTTTGAAAACAAAGGGCGTAAGGTTAGAGTGGTATATGTTCCTGATTACGTTAAGCAAGAACTTGAGCTTCTCCTACCCTCTTTAAAATCTACAGATAACATCTTTTCCAGAAAGAACAATCCCTATAACGAGGCTTATTTCAATACTGCTTGGACTAGGGCTTGGAGAAAAATGCAACAATTGGGTATTGTAGAGAAGAACCACACTATTTACTCCTTTAGGCATACAGCTGCTGTTGATGTTTACAGACGTACTAAGGATGTGAACCTACTGAAAAGTTTATTAGGCCACTCGAGTATTTTGGTAACGCTTAAATATCTACGTGGATTGGGTGAGTATAATGAGGAGGTGCTGAGAGGGGCTGCACCAGGTTTAGAATTTACTCTTGAATAAACTTTTAATTACTCACCAAGAGTAAACCTCACAAAATTAGTGATCTTCTTTTTCAATTCCTCTGATTCTGATAGACTATCCTTGTAAATAATTATCCTATAGTGCCTTAAATCAAATGGTATATCTTCTAGATCTTGGGAAATTAGAATTACATCCTTCTTTTGTGCATGAGCTAAACCCAACTCATAGAAAACATTAGGATTTTTATCAGTTAAATCTGCTATCAGGAACCTGGCTTTTTTGATGTTCAACCATATATCATCAATAATAGGCTTCGATTCAAAAATCTCATCTGCTCTTTTACAGGTAAAATTAAGTCCTTCAATAACTGGCTTGATTACATTTGTATATACTGGATTCAACTTGTCAGAAAATGGCATAATAACGAAGCATAAGTTTTCATCAACCTCTATTTCAGCCTGACTAAATTCTGGAGAATGTGTGGGCGATAAAACGTTTATTAATTCTACTCCACCACTAATAAGCCCTCTTATGGATTCTAAACTCTCCTCAGACATTCCCAACTCAGACAAATTCATGATTACAGGTGCGTAATCATTTTTACCCTTATCCCACTTAATAAAACCACCAAGGACTATCTTTAAGAATCTAAAAAAACCCTCTTTATTATTCTGATAGGATTCTTCTAAAATTAGCTTCAGTGCATCCTCATATTCTCCTGTAAACTCAAATCCTACAAATATCACACTAGAATATGCGTTCACCTTCCTTAGGGCACTACTCCATAAATCATCATAATCGTTTTCAAGAACGATATGATCAAATTCAGAAGTTTTGAGATATTTTCCTATGCCAAGCCTCAGAAGATTAGCAATTAATGGCTTTATTTTAGAGCTAAGTTTTATGTCCATTTATAATTAAATTTCAATTTATACTCTAATGTAAGTTAAAACAATTATTAGATTTTATACATTATACAGAACTACCAAAAACTTATATTAAAATAAACAATTTTTTTACTAATATTTTTAGTAATTTGGTTCCCCAATTTGAACCATGTTACAACAACGTATTAGCCCAAAAGATGATGATTTAGAGCCTCTGGATAATCCAGGCAAGACTTCAGGCTTTGTAAGTCCTGCTGAGGATTATATGGAAGGACGCCTAAATATTTTGGAGCGTCTGGTTACAGATCCTGTTAATACCTATTACGCTGAAGCCACTACAGACGAGTTGATCAATCTGGGCATCAGCAAGGGTACCCTATTTGTTTACGATACCTCTATTAAGCCTAAACATGGTTCATTGGTGGTTATCTGGTATCAGGGGGAATGGAAGGTTCGACAGTTATATCTTTTGGGTAAGCAAGTCTTTCTGGGAACAGGAAAGGAAAATGAAGATCCTGAGCTAGTAAAAGATGAACTGCTCATCAGAGGGGTGGTTACCTGGTCTTGCAGGCCTCATCAAAAAATACCCAAATGTTATGTACGCTCTCGTTGATGGGAATAACTTTTATGTTTCTTGTGAGCGCTTATTCAGGCCTGAGCTGAACGGTAAGCCAGTAGTGGTACTGAGTAATAACGATGGCTGTATTATCTCCCGTAGTAATGAAGCAAAAGCACTGGGCATCAAAATGGGTGTCCCCTATTTCAAGGTTAAAGAGCTGATTGAGAAAGAGCGGGTGGCAGTATTCAGCAGTAATTATACGCTGTATGCTGACATTAGTGCCAGGTTAATGAATAACCTAGCACGTTTCACACCAGAAGTAGAGGTGTACAGCATTGATGAGTGCTTCTTGAGATTTAAAGGCATGAATCATCTGGAGGCTTATGCACATCAGATGGGTCAATCCATAATACAAAACACAGGCATTCCAGTCAGTATTGGGATAGCGCCCACCAAAACCTTAGCCAAGCTAGCCAACAAGAAAGCGAAGAAGCATGTTTCTGGAGTTTGTGTATTGGAGTGCGAGGAATCTATCAGTGAAGCTGTAGAGGATTTCCCTATTGCTGATCTATGGGGCATTGGTAGAGCTTATCAGGCTAAACTAGAGCTAGAGTACATCTTTACAGCTGGACAGTTACGCAAGCAGTCAGAAGCTTGGGTAAAGAACAAGTTGACCATACAGGGTTTAAGGATGTATCATGAGCTATGGGGAAGATCTTGTATTCCCCTGAAGGAAGTGCTGGAGCGCAAACAAGCTATTTGCACCAGCAGGTCTTTTGGTAAGCTGACGAATAACCTGGAGGAACTCATAGAAGCGGCTAGCAGTTATGCCAGTCGCTTAGCTGAAAAGCTACGTGCTGATCAGAGCTGTGCAACCATTCTGAATATCCAACTATTAACCAATAGGTTCCGTAAGGATTTGCCTCAATATAACCCCTGTATTAGCCTCCCATTAAGCCATCCAGTAAACAATAATACTGACCTGATAAAGGCTGCTGTAAGGGGCTTGAAATCGATCTACAGTCCAAGGTATCAGTATAGCAAAGTGGCTGTGATAGCTACAGGTTTAATTCCTGAACAAGAGGTACAATTACACTTATTTACAAAGTGGAATGGACCTAAAAACAACAGCCTTAGCAAGATAATGGATAAACTCAACCAATATTATGGTAGCGGTACCATTCGACTGGCTTCTGAAGGGTTTAAAAAGCGATGGGCTATGAAGCGAGGGAATGTAAGTCCTAATTACACGACTGAGTGGAAAGATGTATTGAAAGTGATGTAATTTAACTCAAAAATAAGTATTTGTTGTAGATGAAACGTATAGGAGGGTTATACAATAATTCCTACCTTTCCAAACATGTGTGGTTTTGGCAGGTATAATGAGGAAGTTTTGAAGGGAGTCACGATTAAGCTGAGTCTTTGTGTCACTAACTACATTCTATCCAATAGATAAAAAACACATATTTTCTACAATTTCTCAAACCTAGTTTAAAATTATTTATTTTGCTCTAAATCAATTCGTAGGTAAAGAATTTGGGTCATTCAATTTATCATTTCTGAAATAAAAATACTTTAGAGCTTTATTTGCACAATGGCCACAACAGGTACAGCTGAAAATTTCATTAAAAAAGCAAAAGCAGTTCACAAGGACTCTTATGATTACGAACGAGTAATATACATTAATGCAAGAACTAAAGTCGAAGTTCTGTGTGGCATTCATGGTTTATTTCTAATCTCACCAGACAACCATCTCAGAGGCAGGGGGTGCCCAAAATGTGCAGGGAAAAAGTGGACTAAAGTTGACTTTATTTCAGCTGCCAAAGAGAAACATGGTAATACTTATGACTACTCCAATTTAGAGTTCAAAAACAAGAATGAGGATGTTAAAATAGTTTGTCACAAACATGGTGAATTTTATCAGAATCCATATGTTCACATTAAAGGTAGTGGGTGCCCAAAATGCATTGGTAGAAATTTAACTTTTGATGAATTAGTTGCTGAAGCTAGGAAAGCCCACAATAACCAATACGAATATCTTGAATTAATAACCAAGAACGACCAATCGAAGAGATCCAGAAAATACTTGAAAATAAAATGCATAAAACACGACCATATTTGGCTTGCAGATCCATACACCCATATAAATAATAAAACTGGCTGTGATTTATGTGGAAATGAACGCTCTTCTCAAAAGCAGAGATCAAGTTTTGAAAGAATCAGGCAAAGAATCGAATCCTTACATCCTAATTACGTTATACCACCAAAACAATCCTATCAGAACCAACATCAGAACATAGTTTATTTCTGTAAAATCCATGGAAAACAAAAAGGGCGTGTAATTAATCTTCTGAACGGACAAGGGTGTCCAATTTGCGGTCAAGAAAGTAGAAACGATTTTTTTCGCGATGACTGGAGTAAAGTAATCGAAAGAATTGAAAGTAAACATCCCAATATTACTGTTTATGTAGACCAAAGATTCGAAAACCATCATTCACCAATTGTTTTTAATTGTAAGAACCATGGTGATAAAGTATCTAATGCAAACACGCTCATTAGTAAGGGTGCTGGATGCAATGAATGTGCTAATGAGAAAAGGGCGAGTCTACAAAAAAGCGATTGGAATCTAGTTGTAAAGAAAATTCTTGAGATAAATAAAAATATCACTATTGATTCCAATCAACGATATATTAATACCAATTCACATATTTCATACACTTGTAAAGAACATGGCATTCAATCTGCTACACCAAGTAAACTATTAATGGGCAGGGGGTGCCCAAAATGTGCAATTGCACTAAGAAATAATTATTCAGATTCTGCTTGGTGTAGTTTATGTGGTGACAGAAATGCAAAACTATATTGGTTAAAGATGCAACATGGCAATGAGGTATGGTACAAAGTGGGTAAAACATTTCAGACCATAGAGAATAGGTGGTGGGAATTAAAAAAGCTTAAAATAAGTTATGAGGTTTTGAAGGTCGTGCAGGGGCCCCCTGAATATATATGTAAACTGGAGAGAAGGTTTCATAGATATTACAAAAAACACCATTATGTCCCAAAGATAAGTTTTGGAGGGAGTCTAACCGAATGTTTAAGGTAGCGCGTTATGTTTTCACTTGAATATATTTTCGGTGTTCAATAACCAATTTCATTATCAATAAACAGAAGCTAAAAACAAACCATAAGGCAGACGTTAAAAAAAATTCTTTACAAGATATGTATCATCGTAAAATTGACAATTTAGGTCAATTGGCTCTGGGTAGAATTAGAAGATGCTTTGAAATTTAAGAAATAATTTAATTTTACGGCTATACTTAGAAAAACACACACAATTGATCCAAAACAGAACGCAGCAACATAAACACTTTGTCCTGCAATATCTTAACTACACGATAAAAGCAAAAAATACTATATCTGAGTAGTTCATAGGTATAGCCATTCAAGAATATTTAATTGAATTAGCTAGAGTAAATAAAGTTTAAACAGATGAAATTGACTGTCAAATTCTTAAAAGAATTACAGAACAGATTAAAAATTGGGAATAGTCGTGGTGTTCATTTAAATGCAATACCTGGAAAATCTCTTTATAAGTTTGACATCAAACGATTGTCACATATTAGCGAAAGCATCCCAACAGATTTCATCAATGCTTTATTGACAGAATATCCTCTCAAATTCAAAATAAGCTGGAAGAACAACGTTAAAGATTTTGACAAACTCTCTGAAGATGTAAAAATCCAACTGATTAAGAATAATAAAGCCTTCGAAAATCTGGTTAACCAGACTGATTCCATCGAATCAGAGAAAGGCATTAACACATTTGGGTTTGGCTATCCAATTTTAGTAAAGAAAGACCAGGCTGATAATAAGCTAACTGCTGCGCCACTCTTGATTTGGTCAATGAAGGTTAAAAATACCAAAGAGTATAACACCTGGGAAATTTCAAGATCAGAGGATGACCCAATCTACCTAAATGAGGTCCTTATTAACCACTTAGCCAGTGATGCGAAAATTAAACTAGACCAGATTCCAAGTGAGATGCTTGAAGATGGACTAATAAATAGGGATGAATTAAAAGCAATATGTATTGACATTGTTAAAGCTGTAAACACCTCAACAAGTGATGATGAAATACAGAAATTGGAAAGTAGTGTTGGAACTATTAAAGCAATACAAGAGAAATCGGCTTATGAAAAGATTCTAAAAAGCTCTTCTGAAGCACTGATTGAATTTGGTGGAGTTTTTTCAATTTTCGAGGTACAAAAACAGAGTATTATTGAAGATTATGAGAACTTAATAGAAATAAATGAGATTCAACTCGAAACGAACATTGAATCAGAAATTGAATTTCAACCTATTTCTTCTGTTGAGACTGATCCATCTCAACAAAGCATTTTGCATGCTCTCAAAGAACGTAAAAACTGTTTGATTCAAGGTCCTCCAGGCACAGGTAAGAGTCAAACGCTCACTTCTATTTTGGTAAATGCACTTGAAAATCATAAAAAAACTTTAGTAGTCTGTGAGAAAAGAACTGCGCTAGAAGTCCTAAACAATGCCTTAATTAATCTTGGATTAGAAACGAATTGCATTTTAATCAAGGATGTTCAAAAAGACAGAAGAATAGTTGTAGATGCTGTCAGGGAAAGAATCGAGAAAAGGGATTACAAGAGATACAATTACAGCGTTTATAAAGAGCAACTCACTAATCTTATTAAAAAAATCAACTCTCAAATTGACAAAATCAATAAAGGTCATGCCAAATTAGACGAACCTATTTTAGGTCAAAAAAATTGGTCAGCTCTAGTGGGAGAAATTCTGAGAGAGAATAGAAAAAATCCTGATTTACCTAAGATTGACTTCGAAGGTTTGGATTTAGCCTTTTCAAATCAGGAATATTCTGAATTGTTCGAAATTGTGGAGAATGGACATAGGTTGTTCGAAAGATTCGGATCAAGCAAATTAAGTTTATTCAATTCAAATAAATTTGAGAATACGAGTTTTTATCAACTCGAGAAAGATATTAGTGAACGCATAGACTCATACAAGGAAGAACTCAAAAGAATTCAAAAAATCACCATTGAGGCAAGAGCAAATTATACGCAACAACGCAATCAGGAAATCAAGCAACTGATTGAGCAGATGAGCTTTGAATCAAAGAAAATTGTCGATTTGATTGATCAGCGTGATATTGATATTACATCTTTAGACCAAGTCAACCTAAATCTTACTTCTTTCATCCTGTCATACCTACTCAAGGGAGGAAGTAAGAGTCTCTATTCATCAAAAAAAGAAATTTTAAGCTCTTTGGATCGAATTAAAACTTGGAATGATCAGATTCCTTCTGAACTAAAATTGGATTTATCATTCAATTCTGTAGAGAAAAATATTGATCAGATCATGCTACTGGCTAAAGAACCTGAGGATTCATACCCAAATTTGCAGGCAATAATCGATTCAGAGTTTAATTCACTTAACATCTCTAATGAAGATTCCTTGCCAAAAGAGATTATGAATCTAATTCAAGAATGTGAGGAACTGAATAAGCGAATTACTAAAGATGAGTGGTTAACTAACAAAAACCATGTCCAAACAATTAAAGGGCTTACAGGACATCTGGAGGAGATTATACTTGGAGCTGAGAAAAGTCTGAATGATCATGAGAGTGGCCTCATAATTGACTATGAATGGTTCAAATTCTACCACAAACTATCTGATGGGCAAAAAAACCTAGTTGATAGCCTGAAAAAATCAGAGAACTGGATCTCATGTTTTTTATTTAACTACCTAAATACTTTGCTTTCAAAGTACGTAAACGATGAAATGCTCCTGGATGATCAAAATCATAAAGATCTTTCATTCTCATTGAACTGGTTTAAAGAGGAGCAACTAAAATACATTAGACAATATTGGACTGCCAAGCAATTAAACGCAGCGGGAGAATTTGTTGCGAAGAATCCAGATGTGCTTGTAGAAAACGTATACAACAAAAGGAGCAGCACCAAGTTCAAAAGGCAATCTCTGAGGCAAATAGTAAAGTATGACCCTGACTTCTTTACAAGCTATTTCCCTATTGTACTAACAACACCTGAGGTTTGTTCAACTCTATTTAAAGGGATCAACAAATACTTTGATATTGTGGTTTTTGATGAAGCGAGTCAGCTTAAAGTAGAAGATAATCTTCCTGCTCTGCTGAAAGGTAAGCAGGTAGTAATTGCTGGGGACGAGCATCAAATGCCTCCATCAAATTATTTTAGTAAAGTTTTCGATGGTGAGATAGAAGATGAGGATGAATTGCAAGATGAAGATCAAGAAAAAAGCTTTGACAAAGAGGAACTACTTCTATCTGCAGAATCTTTACTTGAGTGGGCATCTGAATTGGATTTCGAGAAAAGACACCTTGATTTTCATTATCGTTCCAAACACCCTTACCTAATTGATTTTTCAAATGCTGCATTCTACAACAACAGGCTAAAGCCTTTACCTAACAAATCTGATTACATACCAATTGAATACATGAATGTTGATGGAACCTTTGTAGATCATCAAAATGAGGTTGAAGCAGAAAAGGTAATTTCAATTATCGAAAAGAAAATTAAAAGAAATGAAGATGGTAAATATCCCTCGTTGGGCATAGCAACTTTCAATATATCACAAAGGAACTTGATCATTTCTAAAATTAGGGAAAGGGCTAGTAATAGTGGAGAATCTGGATTTAGTGAAAAAATTTCTGAGTTAGAAGCTGAAGGAATGTTTGTGAAAAATTTAGAGAACATTCAAGGAGATGAAAGAGATGTAATTATCATTTCAACCACCTATGGGGTAGACAAACAAGGAAAATTCGCTCAGAGGTTTGGCCCTATAAATCACTCAAAGGGCTATAAATTGCTGAATGTAATTATCACTAGAGCAAAACACAAAATATTCATTTGCACTTCTATACCAGAAAAAAACATCCTAGACTACAACAGCTATCTTATTACTGAAGGAAACAACAAAAAGGGTGCTTTTTATGCATACCTGGCATACGCTAAAGCTGTAAGTGAACAAAACGACACACTTAGAAAAGATATTTTAAAATCCTTAAGCAATAAGTCAATTGATGAATATGATCATTCAAAATATGGCTTACTTGAATCCCCATTTGAGGAAGAAGTTTACCAATATTTGGTCGATAGTATTGGGGAGGAAAATCTTATTCCTCAAATGGAATTTGGAGGATTTAGAATTGATCTGGTTTACGATACGAAGATTGAAGGTATGCCTAAAGTTGCTATTGAGTGTGATGGTGCAAAGTACCATTCGAGTAACGAAGCATACGTTTACGATAAGCATCGACAAAAGATATTAGAAAATTTTGGATTTGTCTTCCACAGAATTTGGAGTACAAATTGGTGGAGGAATCCTAAACGAGAGGCAGAGAAGTTAATTGATTTTATTAATTCAGTGTCAAGTGGCAGGTTTCAGAAGACCACTGTCCAAGATGAAAAACTTCATTCAATAGATAAGATAACTGATGAGAAAGAACTGGTAGTAACACCAAAAGAAGTTTATCTTGATGATGTTTCAGATATTTTGAATGCAAATTATCTAGTAAAAGATACAGTTGAGAATTTCACAAGCTCTTGGATAAGAGATGCGAAATACTTCAGTAGCGATGGAAAAACTGGATATGTTGTAATAAAAGCAGATCAAGGATTTTTAGTAAACTATAATGTACCAATCGAAACTTGGATAGAGTTTAAGAACGCCAAGTTCAAATCACTTGGATCTTACTACCATAAATACATAAAATACAGATATTAATCTATTTAAACTAATATAAGTTGGATTAATCAAGGTTATTTACTGTTATCTCACCTTCCAAACCCTTAATAAAGCGTTCAACAGGTGCTAAATTATTTACAGTAACCACAAACCTGTACTGATCTTTACTCTTGTCATACTTCAAATAAGGGACTGTATTGGGGTATTCTTCCTTAAGAAAAAGATAGGCACGTAGACTAAGCCATAAATCAACGTGATGTTGATGCTTGGATTCTGCAAATCCAAAAACATCTAGTTTACTGTTCACATGATGATCACTAAACTCCATGCTAGTTGGGAGAATCTCAATCGCTGTAATACGTTCAATATGGAAGTGCTTCACGAGTTTAGTTGAAACTTCGTATGCTACCAAATGCTCATATTTATCTGTAAAATGAATAGGTTCAACTAGTCGATCTTCAATGTTTTGAGAATTAGCTGAGAAGTACTTCTTCAGAACGATCTGTTTTTTATTGTCAATTGCGTTAGTTACCTCATGAACCAATTTCGATAGATGGGCTTTGTAAATGTGTTCAGTCTGCAAATTGACTTCTGAATTCAAGTAGAGCTTTTTAAGCACACTATCGCAGTAAATACTCTCTTTGCCTGCAGTTAGAATTAGTGTTCTCAACCACTGTGATTCATGAGTACTAAAAGTGAATTCAGGCCCACTCTCCTCACTAATGATATAAAAGCGATTGAAACTATTCTTTTCTAGTTGAAAACCTAATGCACGTAATAAATCGAGGTAACGATAAACGCTACGATTATCAACAGCTAAAGTTTTGGCTAGATGGTTTATGGATTTTGCAGGTGCAGATTTAAGCAAGTTAATCAGCTGAAAAACTCGCAGAATTTTATGCTGGTTATACATAGGTGATAGATTTTCTGACAATTTAGGTCAATAGTACTACAAGTAAAATAGTTTGTCCCTAGTTGTCAATTTTTCAATCTTAATTGGCTAAACATTTGAACACATAGTATGGAAAACAAAGTTGGCTACATTGTAGAAATCCACTCTGGACAGATAGGATCCAAGGGGATGACGAACGAAACACAAAAATTTGATGAAGGAGAGCTTTTAAAAGCAAGATCACAAGCAATTGAATTTGCAAGCTCTACTTTAGTTGATTTAGAAATGGAATCAGCTGATGAGGATTTTGCATTCTCAGTTGATGTTTTCTTTCAATTTAACGATGAATTGCTCCAGATTTTTGGAGCAGATCGTGAAGAAGTGATACCAGGCCTGATTGAAGAAGCTAAAATTCTTCTTAAAAAGGGCTTGATATCCAAAAACGAACTGACAACCATTTTTCAAAATAATAAGAGTCATGAGGAGGATCCAGGTAACCCACAATTTGTTTTCTCTAAAGGGGATTTAAAAAACTGGCCAAGTATGGAATCCAGTGAGCATTTTATAATAGCTCAAAATCTGGAATTGATCTTTATAGATGACTTTTAATACAAAAAAAAGTTTCTGTTTTGTTGCAAATTGTAATTAAAAGATAGTGGCTAAAAGAAAAATTTACAGCTCTTTTTTACTTTAATTGGAGCTTTTATGTGTAATGTTGATTCTGAGAGGGCATTAAAGTATTTAAACCCATCTTTTTTCAAAAATCTACAAACAATTAAAGTTCTTTTAGTCTGAGTCTCTTTAACATCTAATGGATTTAAGTGAAAAAAGGTGAAATCACACAATTCACTATTTAAAAATTCATTAAATATATGACATTAGATAATTTAAGGACATCTTAAACAGTATGATGATTAAAAATGTATCAATTATTGTCCTAATTTTTTTTGCAATCCTGATTAATGGATGTGAAAAAGATAAATTGCCATCAATCCCTAAACTTACTACTGCAATCCCAGTAGTAAACTTATCTGATAACTCTGTTAACCTCTCTGGTACTGTAATAAATGAGGGTGGTTCAGCAGTTACCAAGAGAGGATTTGTTTGGTCGAAAAACACTAATCCTACCGTAAATGACTCATACACTGAGAATGAATTTGGGATTGGTACATTTACCCAAACACTGCTTGGTTTAGAACTTTCAACTACATACTATGTTAGAGCGTATGCTACAAATTCTGTGGGCACCAGCTATGGAAATGAAGTTTCTTTTAAAACGTTATCACTGGGTAAAGTGACCACAGCAGCGGCAACAGAAGTAACTAACGCAGGCTCAAATGTTTTAATTTCTATCAATGATTTTGGGGATGCCAATGTTGTTAAAATTGGACTTGTGTGTTCTAAAACTCAGAACAAATCAATCTCAAATGATTCAACCACTTATGTTCACATAAATACAACTGACAAGGAATTTAAAGTTACAATCAACAAACTCGAACAAAACCAAACGTACTTCGTGAGAGGGTTTGTACAAACAGGTGCAGGAGTTTCATACGGGAATGAGATCTCATTCACAACACTTGGAGTTGCATCTCTGAGTTCAGTTACAATGGAAAATATTACTCAAACTTCAGCAACTGCCAAAAGTGGGATCGTGAATAATGGTGGTGTAACTACCGATGAAGTTGGAGTATGTCTAAGTAACAATCAAAATCCAACAATCAATGATCGGAAATTTCCATCTAGCAATCTTTCAAATGGATCCTTCTCTAGTAACATTACGGGTTTAATTGGTAACACATTATATTACGTTAGACCCTATGCTATTAATAAATACGGAATAAATTACGGGACACAGTCATCATTTCGTTCAGCTCCAGTTTTACCTACAGTTGTTACTGGAGGGTTAACTGGAATTATTTCAACATCATTAACTGCATCTGGCAATATCACTGATGGTGGCGGAGCAGCAATCACTGCTAGAGGATTTGTTTGGAGTAAAAATAGAAATCCAACAATAGAATCCAGTTTTAAAACAACCTCAGGAGCTGGCACGGGTAGTTATTCAACAAAAGTTGCAGGTCTATTACCAAAGGCTACTTATTTCATTAGGGCTTACGCTACGAATAGTGTAGGCACAAGTTATGGGGCTGAACAGACATTTACCACACCTGATGGTGGGATAACGGTTGCTGGGGGAAACGGGTTTGGAAGCAATGCTAACCAATTGATTAGACCTAATGGTATTTTTGTTGCCAAAAATGGTGATGTATATGTGGTTGACACAGATAATCACCGAGTTCAAAAGTGGACTGAGGGTTCAAGTACTGGTGTAACAGTAGCAGGCGGAAATTCAGGTGGGCCACTGCCAAATCAACTCTATTTCCCAACAGGGATTTTCGTTGATGAGGATAACACCTTATACATAGTAGATACAGGAAACAACCGAGTTCAAAAATGGACACAATGGGCTAATAGTGGGATAACAGTTGCTGGAGGTTTTGGTCAAGGAAGCGGAGCAAATCAATTTAATGTTCCAAATGGTATCTTTCTTGACAGTAATGATAATTTATTTATAGCTGATGCAGGGAATGATAGAATTCAAAGATGGGCAAAAGGAGCAACCTCAGGTGTCACAGTTGCTGGAGGTAATGGTAAAGGTAATTCGGCAAATCAACTTAGCGTACCATATGGTGTTTTTGTAGATGTCTCAGGTGCAATATATGTAGCAGATACTGGGAATGATAGAATTCAGAAATGGGTTCCTGGATCAACTACTGGAACAACTGTTGCAGGAGGTAATGGGGCTGGCATACTTTTGAATAAGTTAAATTCACCATACGGTGTATTTGTTGACCCTAGTGGGAATATTTATGTAGCGGATACAGATAACCATAGGATACAAAAGTGGGCTCCAAGTGCTTCCAGTGGTACAACTGTTGCTGGAGGTAAGGGCTATGGTGAAGCTTATAACCAGCTTTATTTCCCAAAATTCGTTTTTATTGATGCCGATGGTGATATCTACATATCAGACAACTTTAATCATCGCATTGAGAAATGGTTAAAATAAGAATATTCACCACTTTGCTATGAAATTGGAAATACTGCTAATTTATTTAAAGGTCAAGTAAACTAATGCTCAACGATATCTATTGGGAAATACCAGATTGCATAGACTTAGAGGGTTTTCTTCAGAAACATCCACCTAAATTCAAGTACAAAATCGATCACTTCTATTCAATCATCGATTACATCTGTAAAGGGATGGAGAATGAAGATTTGGATGACAACAAGGGATTTGTTAATGTCAATGCTCAAAAGCTTCAAAAAGCAAACCACAATTACAAAAAGTACATTGATCACCTTAGAGTCAATGGTCTCATTTCTACAGACATGAAATACATTGTAGGAAAGAAATCATTTGGTTTTATGATAGAGGGTTACAAATCACACAGATCTCACCCCAAGCAAATTCCAATCAAAGACCTGGTTGTCAAAAAAAACAAGGCACTTGAATACAAAGAGCAAATCAAAGAATTACAGCTTACTAGGAAGGAATATCCCCATTTAACGAAATGGTTCAATAAAAAGCTTCAAATTGATGTAGAGAGTGCTAAGAAAAAGGTGGAAGAGCTATTCCCAGAACAAACTGGCGGTATTCGAGGAGTAATGAAGGGTAAAGCTTCAGGCTGGTCTAAACGTTACAGAGCTATACAGGCAATACAGAAGCTTAACAGACAAGATTTTTACTACACTCTTGATGATAACGTGGGGAGGTTTCATTCAAACCTAACCAATATCAAACGAGAGCTAAGACATTACATCACTTATAATGGTGAAAAGCTAGTTAATGTAGACATCAAAAACTCACAACCCTTATTCAGCACCCTACTATTAAACAAAGATTTCTGGTCAGTAAACCAGAGCGTACACCTCTCCATCCATCATTTTCCATCATTATTAACCAATCTCTCTAAAACTAATCTTGATCAATACTATAACATTATGTTAGTAAAAGCTTTGAAAAAAGCTGATAATCAATTACTTAGTACATATGTTGAATATGTTAATTCAGGGGAATTCTACAAGAAAATTTCCCAAAAGCTTTATCCTTCAAGAGCTTTCGACAAACAAGCTATCAAAGACATGTTTTATAAGCTGTTCTTTTCTAAGAATAGGGTGATTCAAGGTTATAAATCTAAACCTAAACGAGACTTTAGAGCTCATTTCCCAAAGGTTTATGAGATTTTTTCAATTGTCAAGAGAAAAGACTACAGAACCTTAGCTCAACTGTTGCAAAGAATCGAAAGCACTGTCATGATACAAAATGCTGTTGTACGTATTGCTGAAGAAAGGCCTGATCTCCCAATCTTCACCATTCATGATAGTATTGCAACCACTGTGGGTAATGAAGATTATGTCAGCACAGTAATCCAGGAAGAAGCACTCAGGTTAACAGGGTTGAAGGTCCAGTTAGGTAAAGAGTACTGGGATTGATGCTACGTTTGAAAGAATGGATGTAAACATAGGTGTTCGTCCAAAGGTGCAAATCATTGAAGTCCAAAACCTGGCTCCTATTATAATAATATAGCATTAGAAACCTTTTTAGTTATCGTTCGATAATTGTAAAAGTTTGTGTATGCGACTGTAAAGGGTACTCCCAACCAAAACCCCACCTACAATCTGAGACACCAGGATATCCCCCTGGGTCTGCTAATCAAATTCATTATTTCATTTAAAAAACTAATTAAAATGGTTACAGTAAGTAGCTACGCATTACGTATGCGTAAAGATGGAAGCACCTTTGTGGTGCTAGAATTAACAGGTGGCTTGGAGATCATCCAATCCAGTAACACAGGTAAACATTATGCAACGGTGAGGAAGTGCACTATCCCCAGCACCTTCTCTGAAGAGATTGCTAAAACCATGGTTGGGCAATCCTTACCAGGAAACATTGTTAAGGAAGAAGTAGATCCTTACGAGTACAAAAACCAACGCACTGGTGAGATCATGCTTCTGAATCACTCCTACGCATTCCAGCCTGAAGGAGCTACCACCACTATTGGTCAAACCAAGGTGATGGAAATGGAGCTAGCCTAAGGGCAAGCAATTCAATTAGTGAAGGACAGGACCTAAGAGCTTCTGTCCTTCTTTTTACCCAACATATAGAACATCATGAAAGCTAAACCCAGCATCAGTAAATACGATCAACAATCCTTAATGCTCATCAATTCAAAAGGAAGGCTCAGAAGGCTTAATACGCCCTTTAGGGTGGAATGTATCAAGCCCATACATAGGATTCATCATCAGCATACTGTTTATGTCACATGCATCAATGAACACCCCTCAGAAAAGCTCTTGTACAGAGTGCTTAACGAATGGATTCCCTATCATCATTTTCAACTCATCACATACTATTGAATTAGGAATTTTATATCTAAAATAAATCTTACAAAAACCATATTTAACACCCTCTCATTAAGCATCCAACAGAGGTGAATTATTTTAGTGTTTATTTTTTATTTTAGATCAATTTCTAATTTGAAAATAAAATGAATAGAGTAATATTATCATTATTTGTCTTTTTGATTCAACCTGTGTCAACTTTTGCACAAAACCTTAGTTTTGATGAAGTTTTGAATTTGAGAAAAAAAAGCTTGTCTGATGTAGAAGAATATTTGAACTCTAAGGGTTGGGACTTTCTTAAAGCAAGTAAACAAGATGAAGAGTTCAGTAAATATGGATATGTTACTTTCTCTTACAAAAAATTAGACCATATTGATTATGCTCAGTCATTCATTTATTATTTTTTTTCAGAATACTACAAAAACAAAATTTTGATACAGATATTCAAAAAAGACATATATAACAAATACATGACGAGAATTAATTCTATTGGCATGCGATTAATTAAAACAGATGTTGAAAATGGAAGTGTAGTAAAAGTTTACCAGGGTAAGACTACAACGGTCAAATTAACTATATATTCTAAAAAAGAAGAACAATCAGATTCTAGTAAAACAGGCTATCATTTCTTCATTTTAGATAATTGGGATTACAACACACACTTGAATTAAGATCAATAGTTTATAACCCATGTCTACTAAGCTAATCGACTACATTCTATTTTACTCACTACTTATAATTACACTAGCTCCACCTATTTACTTTTGGATAAAATGGATAAGAAATGCTATTAAGAACAATGATATAATAGGTAGAATAGCTTCGATCTCAAGTTTTGCGCTATTCTTATCTGGATTGATGATCTCTTGGTTTGGCCCAGAGGAT
>JACCDM010010071.1_pt1 | contig 17886 bp, 22 predicted proteins | sample 7445851 | NCBI WGS metagenome assembly JACCDM01 (sample SAMN15323438, study PRJNA562643) | freshwater metagenome | isolation source: river surface water | place: USA:Blue River Watershed | collected 2017-08-16
AATAGACTCCGCCTGTGTCAAGCGCCTGGCTGCGCTCATGACGCTGGCGACCACGGTGCTGTGGCTGCTGGCAGCCACGCTCTGCGGCGTCGTACTGGCCGTGGTGTTCAACACCATACGCTTGCAGGTGCTGACGCAGTCGGAGGAGATCGCGGTATCCCGACTGCTGGGCGCCACCGATGCCTTTGTGTCCCGCCCCTTTTACTACACCGGCGCGATACTGGGATTGGCTGCTGGCGCGCTCGCGCTGGCCGGCGTCATGCTGGCCATGCTGCTGCTCAACACCTCCGTCACGCAGCTAGCTGCGCTGTACGGCTCCCCCTTCCGACTGGCGCCCCTGCCCGCGAGCACCACCGGCATGCTGCTGGCCGGCAGCGCGGCGCTGGGCGTGCTGGGTGCGGCCCTCTCGGTTCGGCGTTCCCTGCGCCAGCCCGGCTAAACCTGCCGGCTGGCAGGCCAGCGGCGCTTCCTATTTGGTAACAATCTTCAGTCCAATACCTGCTCGCCCAGTATTAGCACTCGGCCCACGAGAGTGCTAATATTGCGCTTGTAAGGGCAAAATCATCCCGTGAAAGCAGCTTTCGAGTGCAAACCCATCAAGGAGAAACAATGACAGCTTTGTCCGCATCGTCCGCACTTGTGCCGGCTGATCGTCAGGCACTGGCTCTCGGTTTTCCCGGCAGCCTTGGTAATCTGGATGCTTATATTTCAACAGTTAACCGACTCCCTATGCTCACGCAGGAGGAAGAAGTCTCGCTCGCGCGTCAATTGCGCGATAAGGCCGATCTCGCTGCGGCGCAGGCACTGGTGATGTCGCATCTGCGATTGGTGGTATCGATTGCGCGCGGTTATCTGGGCTACGGTCTGCCGCATGCCGATCTGATTCAAGAAGGTAACGTCGGCCTGATGAAAGCCGTCAAGCGCTTTGACCCGGAACAGGGTGTGCGTCTGGTGTCGTATGCGATGCACTGGATCAAGGCAGAAATTCACGAATACATTTTGCGCAACTGGCGCATGGTCAAGCTCGCAACGACCAAAGCCCAGCGCAAGCTGTTCTTCAATCTGCGCAGCCACAAGTCCGGTCTGGATACGATGACACCGGATCAGGTCGATGCGCTGGCAAAGACGCTGAACGTCAAACGCGAAGAAGTCATCGAAATGGAAACCCGCATGGGCGGACGCGACATCGCACTGGAATCGCCCAGCGATGATGAAGATGATCGTCTCTCGCCGATCGGCTACCTGTCAGCCGAGCATTCTGAGCCCACCAAAGTACTGGAAGCCAAACAGCGCGACCGTTTGCAATCCGAGGGACTGGAAACCGCACTCGCCAAGCTGGATGATCGTTCGCGTCGCATTGTCGAAGCGCGCTGGCTGGCCAATGATGATGGATCGGGTGCGACGCTGCATGAACTGGCCGCTGAGTTTGGTGTGTCGGCTGAGCGCATACGCCAGATTGAAGTCGCTGCGATGAAGAAGATGAAGTCGGCGCTGGCTGAGTTCGCGTAAAACTTTTCAGCGCCACCAACAAAAAGCGCCTCAATGTTTCGAGGCGCTTTTTTCATGGACATTCAATGCTGACTAGGAGGCTCTAACTTTCAGACAGAAGCAATTTCAAGTCATTCAGCAGCGGCGCACCATTCTGCCCATGTCTTACAAACAGCCGCAGATGACCCCGCGTATCGAACACATAGCTGGCCGCCGTGTGATCAATGGTGTAGCTCTTGCCATCCGGCCCCGGCACACGCTGCTGGAAGATTTTGAAATCGCGTGCGACTTTTTCTGTCGCGGCTCGGTCGCCGTAAAGACCCAGAAATCCGGGATGGAATGCAGGCACATACCCGGCCATCGCTTCAGGCGTATCGCGCTCGGGATCGAGGGTGATGAACAAGACTTGCAGTTTGTCGGCATCGGGCCCCAAGGACTTCATGATGCCGGCCATGTCGGACAAGGTGGTCGGGCAGATATCCGGGCAGTGTGTGTAACCGAAAAAAACAAACACGAGCTTGCCGCGAAAATCTGCGATCGTGCGCGGCTTGCCGTTGTGGTCGGTGAGCGAAAAATCCTTGCCGTAGTCGAGGCCCGTGATATCGGTGTTGGCAAACACCGTTTTAGGCAGAGGCAAACTTTTTTGATCGCAGGCAGACAAGCTCAACACACAAGCCAACAGACAGGCCAGCGGAAGCAACAGCTTGTTCATGATCAGAAACGGAAATAGTGATCGATCAAGAGCGCTGCAAAGAGCAACGACAGATAAATGATCGAGTAGGTAAATGCCTTGCGTGCAATGAGATCATTGTAGTGACGGTAGATGCGCCAGGCGTACCAGAGAAAAATCGCACCCAGTATCACCGCACTCACCAGATAAATCAGGCCGCTCATACGTACCGCGAATGGCAGCATCGTGGTGGCGCACAAAATGATGGTGTAGAGCCAGACATGAAAACGCGTGAATTCCATGCCATGCGTAATGGGCAGCATCGGCAAACCCGATTTTGCATAATCGTCGCGACGATAGAGCGCCAGCGCCCAGAAATGCGGGGGCGTCCAGACGAAGATGATCAACACCAGTATCCATGCCTGCATGGGCACATCATTGGCAATCGCTGCCCAGCCCAGTGCAGGTGGCATGGCGCCTGACAAACCACCAATGACAATATTCTGTGGTGTCGCCGGCTTGAGGATGATGGTGTAAATGACCGCATAGCCGACAAAGGTGGCGAAGGTCAGCCACATGGTCAGCGGATTGACGAGGTTGTACAGCACCCACATACCAGCGCCGCCAATCACGCACGAGAATGCCAGGGTTTGCGGTACGGTGATTTCACCTCGCGCCATGGGTCTGCGAGCAGTACGCGCCATGCGCGAATCGATTTCACGCTCTACGAGACAATTCACCGCGAAGGCCGCACCCGCCAGCAGCCAGATGCCCACCGTGGCGGATATCAGCAAACGCCAGTCGGGCAGCTCGGGGGTGGCGAGGAACATCCCGATCACCGCGCAAAAAACGGCCAATTGCGTGACACGGGGCTTGGTCAGCGCCCAGTACTGTGCAATGCGATTGGGTTGTACGGTGAGGGTGGTCATGACAGATCGATCATGCGAGCGAGTGGCTGGCCCGGAATTCGGTCACCTTTTCCACTGGCTGTGAGAGGCAGTAGTTTAGCATGGTGAGCAAGAGCACCAGGAGCGCAGCACCGGCGTTATGTAACACGGCGATCGTCAGTGGCCAATTGAGTAATACCGTGGCCATGCCCGTGCAAAACTGCAGCAGGATCAGCCACAACAAAGCTCTGCCCAGTCGCTCTGTGCCGGGAGTTTTCCAGGCGCGGTGCGCAATCCATGCGACCAGACCAACGACGACGACAGAAAACAGGCGATGCACCCAGTGAATCGCGACCAGCGCATCAAACGGCAGATAGTCACCGGCAGCGGTCATGCCCAGGGCGCGCCAGAGCGTGAAACCATGCGTGAAATCCATGGTCGGCATCCATGATCCCTGACATAAAGGAAAACCACCGCACGCGAGCGCCGCGTAGTTGGTACTGACCCAACCGCCCAAGGCAATTTGCATAAACGCTGCAAATAGCGCCAGCACTGCGGGAATACGGAGTCCAGCCGATACATCAGCGACAGGTAAGTGCTCGCTTTGTCGCAATGCATGCCAGGTCAATAGTCCCAGCAGTGACATGCCCAGCAAAAGGTGAATGGTCACGATGATCGGCTGCAGCTTCAGCGTGACGGTCCACGCACCGAACGCGCCTTGGACGCACACAAAAAACAGTAGAAAAGCCGGTAGTCGCGGCGCGTATCGAGATTGTTGATTCGAGCGCCAGAGTCGCCATCCGATGACAAGCGACGCAATGATCAACACACCCACGCCCATGGCCAGGTAGCGATGAATCATTTCTATCCAGGCTTTGAACACCGTGACCGGACCGGTCGGCATCAGGGTCTCGGCGGCGCGAATATCGTGATGCGCGAGAAAAGGATTGGCTTCACCATAGCAGCCGGGCCAGTCGGGGCAGCCGAGGCCGGAGTCGGTGAGTCGCGTGAAAGCACCAAAGACAATCAGATCGAAAGTGAAAAACACGGTGACCCAGGCCAGCTTTTTGTAGCGATCGGTACCGCGCGACAAATAAACAATCGTCGCGGGTATCAGCGCCACCAGCAGGGCTTTGAGTGCAAGTCCGATCAGCATGGGATCATCCTATGCGCGAAGCCTTGAGCAGACGCGTGATGTCTTTCTTGATTTTGTTGGCATCCGGATCTTTAGGGAAGCGCATCATCAGGTTGCCGAGCGGGTCGATCATGTACAGATGATCTGCCGCTTGCGTGCCTTCTTGTACCGGCAACCAGGCCGCAAGTTTTTTTGCATCGACACGCAAAAGGCGCGTGCCGTCGTATTGCTTCATTAAAGCCGTATCCAGTGGCGCATCATCGGTGATCAACCACACACGCTCGATACGATCCATTTCCTTGCCCTGAGTCAGGCGCAGCTGCCGCATGTAGTAAAGCTTGTCGGCGCAGGGTTTGGCGCAGGCAGCCTGATCCACCTGAAGCAAAATCCATTTGCCGGCGAATTGCTGAAGTTCCGCTGGTTCACCATCCAGTTGTTTCAGGCCGAGCTCGGGTATCGGATAAGCGCGCGGATCGATGAGATCACCATAATTCGTCCGGCTCTGAGGCTTGATGACGTAATAAGTGAAATAGGAAAAGATCAGCGGTGCTGCACACACGGCGAGCACGATGAAGAGCATGCGATTGCTGCGTTTGGTGTTACCGGCAGTTGTTGAATCAGGCGTTTGGCTTGCTTGCACGACGAAATCCAGTCACGATAAAAAACAGAAGGGCAGCAGCCGACAGGGCATACCACTGAAATGCATAAGCACGGTGGGTATCGACACCGGCTGAGGGGAGTGGCCAGTCCCTAACAAGACCATCGCCAAGATCATTGGTTTGCTCGATTATAAAATTTTGTAGCGGTAGTCTGCTTGCGGTGGCCAGCGCCTCAATGCCCACGTTTGGCACGATTGCACCCGGCGTCAGTGCCGGCATTTCACCCAACTGCATCAGCTTGCCTACGGAGGTGCGCACCCGACCGGTAACCTTGACCTCATCCTGTGGCACCGGAATACTGGGCAGACGCTGGCGATCCTGAGGATCACGCGGAAACCAGCCGCGCAACACCAGCACCACGCGTTCACTGCCTGTTAAGCGCAATGGCATCAAAAGATAGAAGCCCGCCTTGCCATTCAAAGGACGGTTATCCAGATAAACCGGCCATTCCCTGATGAAGCTGCCATTCACCGTGACGGGCCTGAATTCTTCGGGGGCTGCGTTATCGGGCAATGTCCTCACTGGCAGCGGGTCAAGCTGGCTGCGCGCAGCGATGGCCTCGGCAATCGCGATTTTTTCTTCTGCGCGCCGGGTCTGCCAGTTGCCCAGTGCGATACCAATCCCTGCCGCCACCAGAGTAGAGATCAGGGGGATCCAGCGCAGACGAAAGTGCAATCGCATTACAATGGCGCGTCCTGTAAATTAAACTCTTCGGTTTTGCCGGTGCGCTGGTGACTCCCTGCGCCACTCATCATGAAAATTCTGGTTGTCATTGCCTTCATTCTCATCATCGGCAGTCTCGCTTCGGCGCTGGTATTCCTGATGCGGGATAAGGGTCGCAGCAACCGTACCGTACAAGCACTTGCGCTTCGGGTCGGCTTGTCCATTTTGCTGTTTGTGCTGATCCTGGTCGCACACAAGCTGGGGTGGATACAACCGACGGGCATTGCTCACTGACCAGCGTCCTTGCTGCCCTGTGCGGTTTGTCGAGACAAACCACGCTTTTGATGCGCTCCATGAACAAAAAGCCGCACCGAAGTGCGGCTTTTTTGATGCTTGCGGCATTTACATCCAGTAAACGACGACGTACAAGCCGAGCCACACCACATCAACAAAGTGCCAATACCACGCAGCACCTTCAAACGCGAAATGATGGTCCGGGGTGAAATGACCCTTGAGCACACGATACAAAACGACGGAGAGCATGATCGCGCCCATGGTGACGTGGAAACCATGGAAACCAGTCAACAAGAAGAAAGTCGAACCGTAGATACCTGAGGTGAGTTTCAGGTTGAGGTCACTGTACGCGTGGGAATATTCGTAAGCCTGGAAACCCATGAATATCGCACCCAGCAGAATGGTCAGGAACAGCCAGACCGCGGTCTTGTTACGCTCGCCTTCGCGCAGTGCGTGGTGAGCGATCGTCAGCGTCACACCCGAAGTCAGCAGCAATGCGGTGTTGATCGTCGGGATCCAGAACGGACCCATGGTCTCGAATTTTTCGATCACGCCTGCCGGACCGGTGTTACCCCAGTTGGCAGAAAAGTCAGGCCAGAGAAACTTGTGGTCGAGATCAGCCAGCCAGGGCATGGAGATCGAGCGGGCGTAGAACAGCGCGCCGAAGAACGCACCGAAGAACATCACCTCGGAGAAGATGAACCAGCTCATGCTCCAGCGATAAGAAGTATCAATCCGTGCGTTGTACATGCCGCCTTCGGACTCGGCGATCGCATCGCCGAACCAGTAATACAGCACGACCAGAGCAGCAAGAATGCCGGCGATATTCACGGCTTTGCCCCAGCTCACGCCATTCACCCATGCGGATGCACCGGCCATGGTGACGAGCAGTGCCGCGCCCATAAGCACAGGCCATTGGGATGGCCCGGGCACAAAGTAGTATGGCGCTTGGCCTTGTTGAGTACTCATTTGCTTCCCCTGATTACGATGTTCAAAATTAAACGCCTGGTCACGACAATTGTTTGAACTTATTTTGCCACGACCATTTTCACCAACATCAGCAGCGTCATCACAAACAATGCTGCTGCAATAATCCCTGCGATGATCACATGCACCGGATTGAGCTTTTGCGTGTCTTCCTCGTAGGCGCTATTTTTACGCACGCCAAAAAAAGACCACATTACCGCTTTCACCGTGGCGACAAATGACATTCGTCGCCGGCTTGCTTCTTTCAGTTCATCCATGCAATCACGACCTTTCAGCTTCCCTTGCCTGCTGCCCCAACCTCAAAGAATGTGTAGGAAAGTGTGATCGTTTTTACGTTCTTTGGCAAAGCCGGGTCGATGTAAAAACTCACCGGCATCTGCCGCGCCTCATTGGGCGCCAGTGTTTGCTGCTTGAAGCAAAAGCATTCCATCTTCTTGAAATACTGCGCTGCTTCCTGGGGGGCATAGCTCGGGATCGCCTGCGCATCCATCGCTCTGCCCTGCGTATTCACCACTTCATACACTACTTGCGCCATCTCTCCCGGGTGCACCTGCACACTGGAGACCACTGGTTTGAATCGCCAAGGGCCAGAGGTATTGGCATCAAACTCCACCGTAATCGTGCGGCTGGTGTCGATTTGGGTATTCGACGGCGCGACATCATTTAGCGTTTCCTGCACCGCCAGCACATTAATGCCGGTGAGTTCACAAATCTTTTTGTACAGCGGTACCAGCGAATATCCGAAGCCAAACATCAGAACCGCCACCAGCATCAACTTCCCGAGCATCCGCACATTCTTGCGGCTGCGACGCTGGCTGCCTTCCTGCTCAGTTACCGCCACCGTCAACCCGCAAACAGCGAGTGCTTGAGAATGACGCCAGCGAAAAACACGACTGCAATCGACAGGAGTATCAGCGCTGTGCGCAAATTAGCCGGTTTCTTTGGTTCAGACATGGACGCCTTTTACAAACAGCTGTTACGTTACCGGCGGCCTCAGCCGCCGGATCAACAGAATTACTTCACTGTGGGTGGTGTTTCGAAGGTGTGGAACGGCGCAGGACTTGGCACAGTCCACTCCAGACCTTCAGCACCTTCCCATGGATTAGCCGCTGCCTTCTCGCCACCACGAATGGCTGGCAGAACAACAAAGAACAGGAAATACACCTGCGACAAACCGAAACCGAAGGCACCAATCGACGCGATCATGTTGAAGTCGGTGAACTGCGCCGCATAGTCGGCATAACGACGTGGCATGCCGGCCAGACCCAGGAAGTGCATTGGGAAGAAGGTCACGTTAAACGTGATCAGCGACGCCCAGAAATGGATTTTGCCGCGAGTTTCGTTGTACATGAAACCAGTCCATTTCGGCGCCCAGTAGTAGAAGCCGGCGAACAGCGCGAACAGGGAACCCGCCACCAGCACATAGTGGAAGTGCGCCACGACGTAGTAAGTGTCCTGCAACTGGATATCGACCGGTGTGATCGCGCAAATCAGGCCGGTGAAGCCACCCATCGTGAACACGAAGATGAAGCCGATCGCCCACAACATCGGGGACTCGAAGGTCATTGAACCTTGCCACATGGTGGCGATCCAGTTGAACACCTTCACGCCAGTCGGCACGGCGATCAACATCGTGGCGTACATGAAGAACAGCTGGCTGGTCACTGGCATACCCGTGGCGAACATGTGGTGCGCCCAAACGATGAACGACAGAATCGCAATCGAAGACGTTGCATAGACCATCGAGGCGTAGCCGAAGAGTGGCTTGCGCGCGAAAGCGGGAATGATCTGCGAAACAATGCCGAAGGCCGGCAGAATCATGATGTACACCTCGGGGTGACCGAAGAACCAGAAGATGTGCTGATACATCACGGGGTCACCGCCACCTGCGGCGTTGAAGAACGAGGTACCGAAATGACGGTCAGTCAGTGTCATCGTGATCGCGCCAGCCAGCACGGGCATCACAGCGATCAGGAGATAGGCGGTGATCAGCCATGTCCACGCAAACATCGGCATCTTCATCAGCGTCATGCCAGGCGCGCGCATGTTCAGGATGGTGGTGATGATGTTGATCGAACCCATGATCGACGATGCGCCCATGATGTGCATCGCGAAAATACCCATGTCCATGCCAATACCCATCTGGGTAGAGAGTGGTGCATACAGCGTCCAGCCAGCGGCGGTTGCGCCACCTGGCATCAGGAACGAAGACACCAGCAAAATCGCCGCGGGTGGCAAGAGCCAGAACGAGAAGTTGTTCATCCGGGCAAAGGCCATGTCGGAAGCGCCGATCTGCAGCGGAATCATCCAGTTCGCAAAACCAACGAAGGCCGGCATGATCGCACCGAACACCATGATCAGGCCGTGCATGGTGGTCAGCTGATTGAAAAACTCCGGCTGGAACAATTGCAGGCCGGGCTTGAACAGCTCTGCGCGAATGCCCAGCGCGAGAACACCGCCGGTGAGCAGCATGGCGAACGAGAACCACAGGTACAGCGTACCGATGTCTTTGTGGTTGGTTGCATACAGCCAGCGACGCCAGCCGTGAGGATGGTGATCGTCGTGCGCGTGGTCAGCGTGACCGTGGGCGTGATCCAGAGTAGTGCTCATGAGGTTTCTCCTGATTATTCTCGATTACTTGCGCGCAGCCAGAACTTCGGCGGGCTGAACAATGTTGTCGTCAGCTTTGTTGGACCAGCTGTTACGGGTATAGGTGATGACGGCAGCGATCTCGGTATCCGACAAGGTACCTTTCCAGGCCGGCATGGCGTTCTTGCCGTTCAGCAGAATCGCGACTTGTCCGTCCTGCGGGCCATTGACCATTTGCGAACCATCCAGCGCAGGAAATGCGCCCGGCACACCCTTGCCATTGGCCTGGTGGCAGGCGACGCAATTGGCGGCATACACTTTCTCGCCACGGGCGGCCAGCTCGGCGACAGTCCAGGTCTTGTTCGGATCATCTGCATTGGCTGCCATCGCCTTCTTCTGCTCGGCTACCCACTTGGCGTAATCCTCTTCGCTGACCACATTGACGACGATAGGCATGAATGCATGTTCCTTGCCGCACAGCTCATAGCAGTTACCGCGGTAAGTACCGATTTTTTCCGCCTTGAACCAGGTATCACGGACAAAGCCGGGAATCGCATCCTGTTTGACGCCCAGTGCGGGGACACCCCACGCGTGGATCACGTCATTGGCTGTCGTGACAATGCGAATTTTTTTGTTGACCGGCACGACGAGCGGGTGGTCGACTTCAAGCAGATAGTTGTCGCCTTTGGGTGCGGCGCCATGAATTTGATCACGCGGCGTCGACAGCGCCGACAAAAAGGCAACGCCCTCGCCGTCGCCCTTCAGGTAGTCATAGCCCCATTTCCACTGCATACCAGTGGCTTTGATGGTGATGTCGGCATTCGAAGTGTCTTTCATCGCAACCACGGTTTTGGTTGCCGGCAGCGCCATCAGCACCACGATCACGAAAGGCACCACAGTCCATGCAATCTCGACGGTGGTGCTCTCGTGAAAGCTGGCCGATTTGTGGCCAAGCGATTTACGGTGCTTGAGGATGGAGTAGAACATGACGCCAAACACAGCAACGAAGATCGCCACGCAAATGCCGATCATCCAGTTGTGCAGAACATAGATATCGGCAGCAATGGCCGTCACTGGGGCCTGGAAATTGAGCTGATGCACAGCCGGACCACCCTCCATGTTGTTAACTGCAGATGCCGAACCGAAGATCGTCAGTCCGAGAGCCGCCATGGACAGCAAGGTTAGGCGCTTCACGTAGTTCATAATGTCCTCAAAGCCTGATTGAATATTCTGTTTAATTCTTTTGTTCCCGCTTACATACTGAGTCGGTAACCGAGAAGTTCCTGATTCAGTTCTCTGGCGAACTCCCGCCGCTTGCGTTCGGTGAGAAATCGCCCCACCTCGACCCTGCCTGCGTTTCCTTCGAGCCCTATCAATCCGTGCCTGAGTGCCGGCATGGCAACCCGTGTGCGACAGGGGTCAAGGCGAAACTGACTGATCTTTTCTGCCCGCACCAACTCGACGACCAACTCTGCTTCATTGAGCGCGATACATTCGCGGTCAGTGGCATGCCGACCAAAATACAAAAAAGCCGTCGCGACCGCCGCCATTTCCAGGACTGCAAACACCATAATCAACCAGGCGCCTTGCCAAGTGAAATAGCTCGCAACCATCAACGACGCACAACAGATCGCCAAATACGCCTTGGCCAGCTGCCTTGGCGAAATCGAGCAATTTTTCTTCAAGACCCATTCTCGCGTCGCCATCTCACCACATCCACTCTGGAAAATCGGTGGGCAATGACTAGCCCAAAGCTTGCGGAGTATAAGCGAAAAGAATAACTGTCGCCAACTGTCAAGGCGTCTTTACAAGACTTAACCCGATAGTCAAATTTTGCACAGGTTGTTCAAATTTTCCGGCGCTCAAAATGAACAATAGGCTCTCCCGTGCCAGTGGTGCGTGGTCTGGCCCGAAAAGCGTGGCCATAGACGACCTCGACTGTGAGACTGAGCCGGCCATCCCGGTCCGCCAGCCGCTCCAGCGCGCGCTCCAATGACTGTCCCTGCCGGCGTGACATCAGCCCATGCGAGCGATCTTCCAGCGGATTACCACCGAATGCCCGCACATCGGCCAGCAATTTCGCCGCTGATGAATAAGTGATATTCAGTTTTTCCATATCCATGACGGGTGACGCAAAACCCGCATTGACCAGCATATCGCCGTAATCATGCAAATCCACAAAAGGGAGTACGCGCACATGATGACCTGTCACCGCCGCGGCTTCACGCAATTCTTTGAACGTATCGGGTCCGAAACAGCAAAACATCAACAAGCCATCAACACGCAGCACGCGCGCCCACTCGCCCAAAACAAGATGCGGCTGTGGATGCCAATGCAAGGCGAGGTTGGACCAGACCAGGTCCATCGCCGCAGCTTTCAAAGGCAGCTGACCAAAATCCGCGCAAACCAGCGCAGACTCTGCTGACCGATCCTGACCACGCACGCGTAGCGCGCGCATGAGCCTCTGCATGCCCGACCATGAGCGAGCTTCGCGTTGCCGCGTTTCACGCAGCATTCCCATCGCAGCATCCAATCCCAGCATTGCTGAGCGGGGAAAATGCTGACGCAGCGTGAGCAAATCATCGCCCTCGCCACAGCCGGCATCCAGCACCTGCCGTGGATCGATTTTGATCAGGGACAGTCGCTCGAACATGCGACCGGCAATCTCGCGCCGCAGAAACTGGGATTGCGCCACCCGCTCGGGACGGGCAAAGAGACGGCGAATCTGCGCCAGCGAAATCGGCGCGCTGACGCGCTGAGGCTCTTGGGGAGAAAAGGAGGAGGCCATCAGTAAACCAGAACGCCTGCAGGCAAGCTCATGAGATGAATGGGGTAGGTCGCTTAATTGGCAAACCTCATGCGCAAGACGCACGACCGCCATGAAATTATTCGGCGCAGTGTACCGCAGCAGACTCAACATGGTACTGAGAGGCTCTGACAACAAGCCACTAGTGTCGTTACCCCGTCTTGCCGTACGAGATGTACTGCATGCGACGGTGCGCCTGGCCAGCGGCTTTTGTCAGAGCCTCCTGAACTTTTTCAACATGCACATATTGGCTATGCATAGCGCCCATTTGCCTTCATTCTTCCGTCGCATCGGTACGATCCTTGGAAGCATGCTGCCCGGCAGCTGCGCTCTTTGTCATGGCGATAGTCAACATGCGATCTGCACCACGTGCAGCCTGCAATTTTTTGCGAACATACCCGTGCGTTGCGAGATCTGCGGAAGAAGAATGCTGAATGTGCATGCAAAAATCTGCGGCATCTGTCTGCGAACACCACCCGCATTCGACGCCACTATCGTCGCTTGCGATTACGCGGCACCTTCGGACATGCTGGTACAAGACCTGAAGTTTCGCTCCCGCCTGCCACTGGCACAATCATTCGGGCAGATGCTGGCAAACGCGATCCAAAAGCAAATCATCGATACTCCCGACGTGATCATCCCGGTACCGCTGTCTGAAACAAGATTGGCGCAGCGCGGCTTCAATCAGGCTGGCGAAATTGCGCGCTCGGTCTCACGCCACACCGACATACCCTTGCAATTTCAAATGTGCGTGCGAGTTCGGGATACGCAGCCGCAGGCCAGACTGCCCATCGGAGAAAGACGGGTTAATATGCGCGGCGCTTTTGCGGTACAGCTGAATGCGTCCGTGCGCAATCAGCATGTGCTGCTGGTGGACGACGTGATGACTACCGGCCACACCCTCAACGAACTCGCCGCCTGCCTGAAACGACATGGCGCAAAACGGGTGACGAATGCCGTGTTTGCACGAACACCGGAAAAATGAACTTATGCGGAGGCAAGCTTGTTTCACGTGGTGCTGGTCGAACCCGAAATACCGCCGAACACCGGCAATATCATCCGTCTGTGCGCCAATACCGGGGCTCATCTGCATTTGATCGAGCCCCTGGGCTTTCCACTGGATGATGCGAAGATGCGGCGGGCTGGGCTGGATTATCACGAATACGCAGACATGCAAGTCCACCGTGACTGGGCCGCGTTCCTCGAAGCACAGCAGCCCGACCCATTGCGGCTGTTCGCCATGACCACCCATGGCTCAGCCGTCTTTGCCGAGTTGCGCTTCCATCCTGGTGATGTCTTTGTCTTTGGGTCGGAAACACGCGGCTTGTCGGTCAGTCTGCGGGAATCCTTTCCATCCTCACAAAGAATCCGACTACCGATGCGTGCAGGTAACCGCAGCCTGAATCTGTCCAACGCTGTTGCTGTCACCGTGTACGAAGCCTGGCGACAGAATGACTTTGCCAGCGGCAGCTAGTTAGCTTCCCAAGCAGGCGATGATGTGACCGGACCAGCAACTTTTCGAAAGACCCAGGATCCTGGCACGCGCCGGGATGACGTTGGGAATTTCACGGTCGCCGCAACCAGTACGGTCGTCCCAACGCAGGGTACGGCAAGAAGTTGGAAACGCCTTCGTCGCCGCTGCTGATGAGTTCAGTTTCTTCCTGCGCCTATAATTCGACGATAGCGACTTTTTATATTGAGGATCCCCATGCTGAATCGACTCATGATTGCACTCGCCGCCTTACTGGCTACCAGCCTGCTTCACGCACATGGCACACACGCTGGCAACATTCATGTGGAACAGGCGCAGGCGCGCGCCAGCGTCGGCAATCAGTCAAATGGCGCCGCATTTCTGACCATTGAAAATCAAGGCAAGGCCGATGATGTGCTGCAGTCCGTTGCGGCGCCCATCGCTGGCAAGGTTGAAATTCACACCATGACAATGGAAGGCGATGTCATGAAAATGCGCGCGCTTGAACGTCTCGAAATCAAAGCGGGCGAAAAAATTGAAATGAAATCTGGCCAGGGTTATCACATCATGCTGATCGGCCTGAAAAAGCCACTGAAGGCCGGTGACAGCTTTCCCATGCAACTGAGCTTCCGCAAGGCGGGCAAGGTACAGCTCACGGTCACGGTCATGGAAGCGGGAGCGCCCCAAAAATCCGGGCAACATGAGCAGATGCATGAGCATCACCATCATCAGTAACTTCTTTTTTGAAGTGCTGTGAGAGGGCTGCTGCAGTGTCAGTGTTCGGACACCAGCGGCCTGTCAGCCATTGATGACTTTGCGCTCGGGCTCCGCCTGCGGATCGCCAAACATGCTCTGGTGCCAGTACGCCTCAGGTTCTGCCAGCCAGGCAAATTTTTTGTTCGTGGCGGACAAACACCTGAGCGGCACCAGCGATACCTGATATCGGGTGAGCAGCGCGATGAATTCTCTTGATGCTTTCCTCGTGAGAAATCGTATTTCCATCCTCAACACTAATCGCCCATCATTCAGCTGGAATTCGCGAACAGCAGTCAAATCTTTCAGTCCCTGAAAAAAACGCTGCTCATCACCGGCAGTCAGGAATGAGGGCAAATCGATTTCAACTTCCATTATTTTGACTTGAGCGGTTGTGCATTTCTCCTGACCGAACAAATATCTATGGAAGCGCTGATTTAGCAAAACCAGACACTTTGATAGCTAAATGCATCGCGACAAGCCCTTGATTTTCTGGGCCCCGCGTTACACAGCAATGCTGGCTCGCCATAAAACGTGGATTTGTTCAGCGCCTCCCTGTATTCATGCGGCGGGGCGAATGTAAAACACTGAGCTCAGGTGGGGCGAAAAAATTTCAGGAATGTATGTGCGACACCACAGACCTTTACCCCAAAAAAAGGCTGCACCGATTATCTGAGTCCACGACGCGGGCCAAGGAAGGCTAGTGCTCAGGTCGCAACCGGCAGGCGATTATCGAGTTCGCCGACGCATGGCGACTTATACCCATCAGGAGCGTGCGTCGTAGTGCTGAAAAACCTTGCGGCTGCCATCTTCGCCGAACAAGATCACATCGAACGCATCTCTGCGTGTGCCCTCGACCTCCATGCCGGGACTGCCGACCGGCATGCCGGGCACGGCCAGACCTATGCCTTTTGGGCGCTCAGCGAGCAAGCGACGAATTTCTTGCGCAGGCACGTGACCCTCCAGCGCGTAACCATCCACCATGGCGGTGTGACAGGATGCCATGTCGGGTGGCACACCGAAACGAAGCCGGTACGGGCCGGTTTTCGGTACGTTGTGCGCAATGACCTCGAAGCCGTTTTGCTCCAAATGGGTGATCCACTCGACGCAACAACCGCAGCTCGATGTTTTGAACACGTCAATCTGGGTTTTCTTCTCGGCGCGCGCCAGGCCGGGCGCGATCAGGCCGATGAATAATGCTTGCACCAGCGTTCTTCGTTTCATTGGCTGTCCTCGTTGGGTGTCGCCCGCACGCGCAGTCGCGCCGCGCGAACGAACCATTAGTGTAGTGCAGTAAGAGCATCATCGCAGGACGCTGCTGGTTCCCTGTGCGGGGCAGTCTCCTCGACGACACCGAGCAAGCGAAGCGCGGCGCGGGCCAGAGATCAGGCTGAGGCTTTTGCCTGCGGATCGAGGCGTGCCAGGGCTTCCTTGCGATAGCGATTGAGCTCCTGCACGGATTCAAAGCTGCGCTCGAAAAGCAAAGAGAGGTTGTGCAAAATCCGGTCAACCACTTTCTTTTCCCACTCGCCGTCAAAATGAATCTGGTGGTCCAGCCAGGCCTCAAGCCAGTTGGGATCAGGCAGGCGACTCTGCACCGTATCGTTGGGATAGAGCGCTTGGTTGACATGCAGATTGGTCGGATGCAGCGGCTTGTCGGTACGCCGAGCCGAGGCCATCAATACGCCAATTTTTGCAAAGGCGACACGGGCGTTATCGCCCACCTCTGCCAGCGCTTTTTTCATGTAGCGCAAGTAGGCGCCGCCATGCCGCGCCTCATCCTGGCTAATGATTTTGTAGATGTGCTTGATTACCGGCTCGGTGTGCCAGTCGGCAGCACAGCGATACCAATGATTGAGTCGTATCTCGCCGCAAAAATGCAGCATCAGCGTTTCCAGCGGCGGTGCCGGATCGAATTCGAAGCGCACGTTGTGCAGCTCTGCTTCGGTCGGCACCAACTCGGGGCGAAAACGGCGCAGATATTCCATCAATACCAGCGAATGCTTTTGCTCTTCGAAAAACCAGACGGACATGAAGGCAGAAAAGTCGCTGTCATTGCGGTTATCACGCAAAAACATTTCCGTCGCGGGCAAGGCTGACCACTCGGTAATCGCATTCATGCGTATGGTCTGCGCCTGCTCGTCAGACAGCAGCGCAGGATCGAACTCGCCCCATGGAATATCGGTTTCCATGTTCCAGCGGACCTGCTCAAGCGAGCGAAAGAGTTCGGGGTACAGCATTTGTTGAACTTCCTGCGTGAATAATGTGTGCGGATTTTACCAACAAAGTATGACCGTTCGATTGATGACCGGAAGGACTTGTGGGTTACTTTTACCGGAGCCAAAAATTACAAGTCGTTGAGTGAACCGAGCATTTGTCCGGCACGAATCCGTATTGCCTCCCGCTCTGATGCATCAAGCTTTTGCAGATTTTTGGCCATTAGAGCCGTCCTTGGGTTAGCCGACAGCGTCGCTTCGTGCGCGTCGATAAAATGCCAGTACAGAGTAGTAAACGGACAGGCAGTCTCCCCGGTACGTTTCGCGGGATCGTAACGACAACCCAAGCAATAATTGCTCTGCCGGTTGATGTAGGCACCGCTGGCCACATACGGCTTGCTGGTGAAGCGCGGACCGCAAGCATGCAATGCCATGCCAGCCGTGTTCGGCAGCTCGACCCACTCAACCGCATCCACATAAATCGCCAGATACCAGTCGCACACCTGCTGAGGCGACAAGCCCGCAAGCAAGGCGAAATTGCCCGTCACCATTAGTCGCTGAATATGATGCGCATATCCGAGCTCCAGCGTTTGCTTCAGGCTGTCACGCACGCAAGCCATTCCAGTCTGGCCATGCCAGAACCAGTCCGGCAGGTCGCGCTGGTGGCCATAGTGGTTTGCCTTCGCCATCGCGGGCATATCGGTCCAGTACACACCACGAATGAACTCGCGCCAGCCGAGTATCTGTCGTATGAAACCCTCTGCACTCTCGATAGAGACATGGCCCCGGCGCCAGGCCTGCTCCGCCGCCGCGACAACTTCACGCGGATCGAGCAAATGCAAATTCAGCGCCGCCGATAACAGGGAATGCCAGCCGAGCGGCGTATTGGTCCACATCGCATCCTGATAATCACCGACCTTGCTCAGGCGCTGGTCTATGAAACGCGCCAAAGCCTCCAAGCCCTGCTCTCTTGTGACCGGCCATGCAAACTGCTAAAGCGAACCAGGATGGTCGGGGAAAAGTTTTTCCACCAAATCGATCACTTGCAGCGTCACTGCATCGGGCACAAAAGCGGCGGGCGGCGGGATCACGCCGGGACCGGTGCGCTTGGGATAGGCACTTCGGTTCTCGGCATCGAAATTCCACTGACCACCAGCCGGTTCGCCGCCATCCATCATGACGTCGAATTTTTTCCGCATCACGCGATAAAAAAACTCCATGCGCAGCTCTTTCTTGCCGCGCGCCCAGTCGGCAAATTCAGCCCGACT
>JACCDM011384690.1_pt1 | contig 17880 bp, 16 predicted proteins | sample 7445851 | NCBI WGS metagenome assembly JACCDM01 (sample SAMN15323438, study PRJNA562643) | freshwater metagenome | isolation source: river surface water | place: USA:Blue River Watershed | collected 2017-08-16
CCTGCGGGTAGATATTGTAATATTCGAGCAAAAATAATGCGTTGACCGCTACATGCGATAAGTGCAGAAGGCCTGATTCTGGATCATGATCTTCGCCGCCCTTAAATGCTTGGAAATGGCGCTCTAATGCGGCAATAGGGCGACTCCAATTCATGCCTTTCTCCCAGTTTCGATCCCCGTATTTTTTGGCACCCATAGTAAATACTTGGGCGATTTGAGACATAGGGCGGACTGGGATTAAATCATAGCGCAATTTCGCCTGATCAAATTTAACCCCGGAACCTAGCTTAATTTCGGGCTTAGTTTCGCTATCCTTAGCTGTGTCTGTTTTTTGGGATGACTCATCAATATTGTTCATCTTATGCGATGTGTTTGTTTTATATTTAAATAAATATTGGCGTTCAATTGTTTTGACCCTACACAAAATACTCATCATGATCATATTGTGACACGTCGCGTAAATACATTAAATAATCGTGGTATTCGGATATGCGGTTTTTGTAGCATTCAAAGCACATAGTTATTAAAAAATAGCCAATTATAAAAGAAGCAAAAAGAGCCAAAAATATACCAAGAGTTGTAAGAATCCCAAACCATATTGCCGCAATATTATTAGTTGTATGGCTATATATAGATGCAAAAAGCGCAGATGCCACTATAAACATCGCAGATAAAAATCCAAATATTAGAATTTTATATTTGCGCCGCTGAATATTAAAGCAGCAATCGTGAATTAATTTATCCGCATGAAAAGTCATGCATCCTAAAAAATAATTAAAATATAATGAATCTTCGCTGGGGTTATTTTGATTCATTTTCATTTATGCTGATATTTGTTTAAAATGGATTTATTGTCTTTCATTACCTGAACGATATTTCAAGGTCGCTGAATGTTTAAAATCGCGCTCAGTTTTTAACGTTTCAATTTGTTTAGATAAATCTAAGCATAATTGGGATTGTTTTTTATAAGCATCTTCTAATTGCTTATAATTTCTAAGATGATATTGCAATTCATTTTCAAGTTTCGAATTTTCTAATTTTAATTCAGTGACTTCATTTTGAAGCAAATAAATCCCTGAATCAGCAGGCGACACCAGACTAAGGCGTGCATCTTGGCTTGGCCGAATTTTTGCCGCGTATTCATGTTTTAAAACTCTAGGTTTGATTGGGATTGGTTCCGGAACCGAATCTTCCTCTCTATATAAGCTGCGATCATCATAAGTGACAGCATATTTATTTCTAACATCAACAATATACGATTTTAAAAACGTAACAACTTCAGGGAATAATTTTCTTTTTCGTGTAGTGTGGAAAAAGCTGCATTCTAAATTTCTGCAATTCAATCCATTTTGACATGCTGTTTCTGCGTGATCACATTCGCGATAAACATCGAGCCAAAAGGAACAACCAGCTTGCTTAAACACGTTATTATACCAGATGGAATTTTTATTGGAGTTATTTTTTTCTTCCTTGCACAAATTAATCCAAATATATCCTTCGCGTAATAATGATGCAACAATGATAAAATTCCATGCTGCTGGGTTTAAAATTGTATGATTATAAAGGCAATCATTAGCATTTTTATTGCATTTTCCAAATAAAAATGCAAAGCAGATAGCTTGTTTATCTTTTTTAATGGGCTTTAATGGCTTATTTAAAATATCAAATTCATTTTGCGGGACTCCAATTGCAAATAAATGTTGATCAAGCTCACCATTTTGAAAAACCAAGCCTAAATAATTATTGAATTTAGTAGGGCTCAAATTGAATCTTGTGCTATTAATAAGATTAATACTGGGATTGTAATCTTGGTAACTGTTAGAATCTTTGTAACTGTTAGAATCTTGGTATTTCGTTGAATGTTGGTAGCTGTTAGAATCTTGATAATCTGTTGAATGTCGGTATTCATTGTCATCATGTGAGTCATATCCGCCAGTTGTAATATATTTGCTGTCATCAGTGGGATCAAATTTTTTCTCAGATGTAAATTGGTTGATGCGTTTCATAAGGGAGTTTTCTGGGGTCTTTTGCACATTTTTCCATTTAGAGTTAGATAGATAATTTAATGTAGGTTCAAGCCCTAAGACATTATTTGAGGCTGAATGTTGAATCTGGGGTGAGTTAGATACTTTAAGGCTATCCATTATATATTATAGGCTTTATTGGCACGTGTGTTGCAGTTTTAAGAGTAGAGATAAAGCATTCAATTTTTTTGGCGCATTAAAAAACTAAACAAGAAATTCCAATCGTTCTGCCTTAAACGCACGCGATTGGGATTCATCTAAAGATTTAAATCTGCGGTGTTTCACGACATTATTGCCTTCAGCCGCGGGGCTAAACAAGAAAACCCTCACAATTAAAACACATGAAATTATTCCGCAAAGAACAATTAAAATAACCCCAGCAATTAACGCCGTTATAATAATTTTTGTTACTTGATTTTTTTCATACGGCAATAACGCATTATTAACGTAAATTGAAACAAGCAACAAAATTAAAAGTATGATGCCAACTACAGATAAACTAATGCTGGCAATATTCGCCGTGGATTGTTTATAGAATGATTTCATTTTGATTTTTGATAACTATGGTAATTCATTTCAATTGTTTTAGTTGTTTAAAAAAATCAAGCAAAAAACAATTGAAACCCTTTAATACAATTTATTAATCCACTATGAATCAAACTGCTTATTCTACCCCTAAAACTCAAACAAATCCTCTTTATCATGCTAATCCATCAATGAGCTATGCGATCGATTTAGTTGGCACTGATCGCTTATCTATTTTAAATGGGTTGCTTGAGGATACTTATGATAAACCATCAGTACTTGATAATTGGCTCGTAAAATACAAATATACAGCGAATGAAATCAAAAACACTGACTGGTATAAAAAAATCCCACAATACATTCGCGCCGGATATCGCGACTTAGTTGATAGCAAACTTAATATAGTTGCGAAAAAAAATTCTGAATTGTTTAATGAACTTGTGTTTTTCAAAAATTGTGAGATAGCTTCTTTCTGCAGTGTAGCGGAAAATAACTACGAATTATATAATTCAATCTGCGATTTTATTGATAAAAACCCGCAATTTTTGAATCTTAAAGACAAAGAGCACCGTTCTCCTTTGCGCATCGCGTGTTTCAATAAAAATGCGGTATTTGCCGAATTATTAATCAAAATGGGCGCGGATGTTAATACTATTAATTATGCTGGGAATACTATTATGCCTTATTTATTGGTTATATTCGAGAAAAATGGTGATAGCCATGCAATTTTGGATCTGTTATTTGATAATGGCGCCGATATGTATATCCGAAATTTAAAGAATATGAGTTTAATGCAAATGGCTTGTAATTGTTATGAATATGATGCCGTTGAATATTTGCTTAATAGAGGCTACAAAATCCAAGAAGATGAACGAATGTCGATTATCAACTCGTTCGCGGAGACAAAAAATCCACAATATGTGTTACCAAACCATATTGATTACATTGTTTATAAAGAAAATTATGATAAGATTTTGAATTTAATTAAAAGCATTGAAATTTGAAACAAAAAATTAAAACTCAAAAGAAATAAAAAAATCAAAAGATTTGCAAAAATCAACATCTTGATTTGTTTTTTTTATTTCTTTTGATTTTTAATTTTTTGTTTCAAATTTTTGAATTTCGTGTATTGAAATTTCAATAACCAAAGAAATCTGCGCCTTGCACATGTTCTTCTACTTCACTGTTTGACATCACAGTAAAATGTTGTGGATTGCCCTGTTGGCCTCTAAATTTATTTGTTCCATTGCTATGCTCAAAATTTACATTATATGTCTTTTCATGATTTTTATTATCAATTGCTGAATTTACAAGAATTCCTTTATCATTTGCTTTTTGCATTGTATTGGTATATCCTTTGTTAAAAGTACTTCCAGTAAACCCAGCCTTGCCAGCCCAACCCGCCGCAGGTATATTGTTAGAAGCGGATCTTGTTGTTGTAGCTTTTGGATATGGATCCGATGTTTCCCTTCTTGTCCATTTTTTATCCATTCACTTCTTCGTTTTCGTGCGTGTTTATAAGAGATTTAAATTTTAATAAATACGATTCAATTTTTTTGCCTTTTAGCAAAACTATAGAAAATTGAAGAATAATAACATTTATTTATTAAAGGTGATATAGCTGCTGAAATGGAGACCAATCAAGCTGAAATTGTCCAAATCCCTAAAGTTGGCGATATTTATCAACATTTTAAAAATAAAACAACATTATACCAAATAATCGCAATTGCATCATATATTCATTCCTCGGTAGGATCCTTGACGCAAAATTCGTTATTGTTTGATTCGCAAACTTTGATAGATTGCGATAACACTTCTAACCCCATTCTAAATGGCACAAAAATGATAGTTTATATGAATTTGTTAACAAACGAAACATACGTTATAGATTTATCGAAATGGAACGATCAGGTATTATATAATGGGGTTATAACAAATAGATTTATAAAGCATGAAAAATTAACAAATTCCTCACCGCAACTAAATAAATGCGGTGAGGAATTTATTTATATTCTTCAATTACATGCAATGTGTTGTTGTCAAAATCAATCATTTCTGCTAATGAATCATTTTGTTTTGATGGCGTATTATTTTTTTCATAAATAGGTGTGGCGTTGCATTTAATTAGGTGTGGTAAATTTAAATTTGTATTAATTCTCCCGTTATCGTCGCGTTTTCTAGGTCTATCAGAACAATCATAATCTAAGTTATCATTACGCGTGTCAAAAGAGCAATTGTTTTTAGTAAAATCAACTTTGTTAAAATCAACTTTGTTAAAATCAACTTTGTTAAAATCAGCTTTGATATCCCCAGCAGGATCAAACTTAACATGTTGTTGCATTTTCGCATTCACATAAAGTTCTTCTTTTTTGTATGCAAAATATTCTTTAATAATAGTTACCCCAGCATAAATGCCGCTCAAAATAGCGGCGCCATACATAATTTCTGAAAATCCTGATACCGAAAATGAGATAGTATTTGTTGTCATTTTTGGTTTATTTGTATTTTGGTATAAATATTCCCGCCGCAATTGTTTAATTTACAAAAAAATACACTGAGTTTATTTAATATTTTTTAATTTTTTAATTTGTTAATTTGTTAATTTTTAATTTGTTGTTTTGCCACTTCACTGACCTGATTTAGGAGGCAATTTCTTTTTAAGTGCATCAAGAGTGGTAATTTCGCCCTTAGACGAAATAAGTTTCTTAGTAGGTTCGTTTGCAACCAGAGGTAATTCTTTGGTAACAAATTTAACTAAATCCTCCGGAGTTGATTCATCGGGCATATTTTCCGTATCTGAAACAGTTGCTTGCAACCGCTTAGGAGCCGGAGGCAATCCTTTGCGGCGGCGATTTTCTTCTTCGATTTGCTCCGACAAATAAGTGGGAGCTTCAGCCTGAGTATAAAATTTGTTCTTGATGAATTTGCCCTCGCTATCAGTGCCGAAATAATCAACTTGAATAGCATTTTCGGGCACTTCCTCGCTTTCTTTGAGTTTATAAGCTTCTTCAAGTTTCGCTTTTTCTTCTTTTGATAATACCTTTTTGGCACCAAGCGATTCAATAGTGCCAAGCGCTTGTCTATATTGTTCCAGCTGAGGATCATCAATTCCGTTCGCTTCAATGCTTTTCGCTTTTTCAATAGAAACGCGTTTCTTCATCAAATCGGCGCCAAGACGCTGATCTGACTCCATTTGCTCAAACATACGCTTAATAATTTCCGTATTCTTATTATAAAAATCAACACGGTCGCGATTTTGCTTGAATGGTCCCATAAGCGTCCATTGGCCATTACGAATGCCGAAAACCGCCGTAATAAACTTATTTTCGTGCATAATGCGCCAATTTTTGGCTTCTTCTTCGGTTGTAAAAGTATCATGATAGCACATAGCAAATTCAATATCAGGTTTATCATTATAAAGCACATGCACAGCTTCGCGTAATTGCTCGTAATGATTCGATAAATAGCGATCAAAGTGATGGAAAACATTAGATGGCGGAATCCAGCTATAGACCCCGCGAACTTCCTCGAGCGTGCCAATATTTTGCATACAATCAGCAAGATTTTTGGTTGCAGAATTAAGTTGCATTTCGCAGCGCTGCAAAACGACGCTAGCGTCTTCGGGAGACATTTCTGGGCCTTTCATCCACATTTCCGCGTATTTATTAATAAGTTCGGGGGCGCGTTCAAGTAAAGCAGAGGCGTCTTTTTGCGGCATTTTTGCGCTTTTTGATGCCCCAAACATAACGGATAATGCTTCGCCAAATTGTGCCATTTCTTGGCTCTGTGATGCGCTACCGAGCGCCGAAACTTGATTAAGCGTTTTGATTGCAGTTGCGGTTTTTTCTGAAGCAAGCCTAGCCGCAGTAAAAGTAGCGCAACTAGTTTCTTTTACTTCGCGCAAATATGACAGCAATTTGTTGCGTGATTGTTCGTCTGGCACGGTTTCTGCGATTTTTTGCATTTCAGTGTAAGAATAATTTTGTGTTTCGACCGATTCAGGTTTTTTTGCTGAAACTCGCATACGTTCGCGCATTTCTTTGAATTTGCCCTCGCGGGATGGATCGCCGGTTTCTTCGGCTTTGGCTGATCTCACATGTAAATCGGGGTTAAAATCAAAATGGCGCCGCACAAATGCCTCTAATTGCGCCTTAAATAAATTTTGCTGCATCTCGCGAGTTACACCTTGATTCTCTAATTTTGGATCATAAATATAATCCTCGAATTCGCCGATAACACGGAATAAATATCCAATGAGCGCGGTTACGTGAAGTTTTCTATAGTATTCGTCCCGCAAATTAATAAGTGATACATTGATCCAGGATTCTTTTTTGGCGGGGATGATTCCAAATAAATTCGCTTTGGATTTGAATTCGCTGATTTGTTCTTTTGTGATTGGTTTATCTTTGCTGGAATTTTGCAGCAAGTTATCTACTAATTTTTGGAAATCGTTGGGGGTATTATCCATTTGCAAAATTTATCCGATGTTATGTTAATTGAAAATATATAAATACGAAGGTGCTTTGTTTAATTAGAAATTATGTGAATTATAGTTTATATAATAAATTTTGATCATAAAAACACAAAATTAAATTATCGCTGTAAAAACCATAAATCGAAGTGTGAAATATGAGCGAAAACTCGCCCCAAAAACAAGCAAAGTCTTCAAAAATTTCATATGATGGCACCGTTGAATTAACAAATCGCAAAGTTACCGAAAAAATAAAGCACATTTTAAATACTTTCGAATTAATAAAGCAAATAACTTTGATGCTTAACAGTGAGCAAAAAATTAAACTCGATGAATATTTAAAAGAACGTTTTTTATTTGTTAACTTAATGGAAAAGGATGTAAAAGATTTATTTGATATTTATAACATGGAAATGAATGATATACTCGCGAGATATTATATGCAGCATGAGCCGCTGCAAGAAGAATCTATTACAAAGGAATATTATAGGCGATTATCGGTGGAAAATTTCTTGCCAAAGTTGGATGAATTTGCAAAAAAGGCTGAATCTGTGGTTGATTGCTTTAATTCGCGGATTATTTTGAATGGGTTTGCGCTGCAAACCGAATTATTAAATGGGTTGTCTATTATTGGGCGGCATTCACCAGAACAATCAATTTTATCGCAAAGTATTAATGCGCAGCAAATTCCATCGCAAAACCACAACAAAATTAATTTGTTAGTAACTGAAGCAAAAAAAGAATTATCTAAAGCAAATTTAATAGATGTGATTTTCACTGCCACAAAACGCGACTACGAAGAATGCTCGTGTGGGCGGATTATGACATTGAATCAGGCGACTTCTGAGTTATATTGCCCCGAATGCCAAGAGATTCGCGAAAATATGGGGGTTTCATACGAGGATATAGCTAATGAAACGTCACGCAGCAAATCTGGGTCATATGACCCCAACAAACACTTAGATTATTGGCTGATTCGAATTCAAGCTATGGAAAAAACAGAATTCCAACCCGATCATATAGAAAAAATGAAACGCATTATTACGCGGGATTCGATCGAATTAACGAATGTGCATCAAATGCGAAAAATATTAAAAGAGCTAAAATTAACTGTTTACAATGAACACGCGCCTTTGCTAATGAAGATTTTAACTGGGATTTCGCCGCCTTCGCTTAATATGAAATTATTGGGCAGAATTAGCGTGAAATTTAATCGTATTATGGAATTAATACCTATGGCTAAAAATAATAATTACCAAGAAATCGATAATTCGATGGAAAGTTCTTCAGTAAATTCGTTTGAAAATTCATTAGAAAAATCGCTAGAAAATTCAAAAACCGTGGTTCATGGCAATAAATTTACGAATTCAAAAAAATCACAAAGAATTATTGCTAAAAATTGGACCGAATCTAGCAAAATGACCCTAAATCGCAGCGCTACATCAGGAAATCGCCCATATTATCCGCATTTTATTTATGCTATTTTAAATGATGAAATTGATGTATCTAATGCGGCCAGAGAATATGATGATGCGAATTCTATGAGTAAGCTTAAAAATTATATTCATTTGCAATCTTATGAAACAATTGCTAAGCATGATTCTTTATATAAAAAAATATGTGAATTGGATGAAAAGATGTCGAGAGAAAGCAAAACTACGCCTTTATTAAAATTTAGACCTACTATTAAGGCATATTAAAACAACCATATTAGTTGAATAGTCGCGGGTTGAAATGTTTTATTTCTTAAATATATTTGCATCTGTAGAATTTTATCTGATTTTTTTCTAAATAAAATCACCAGCATTTATTTGCTAACGATGGGAAAGCAGACACTAACGATTTTTTTGAAAATGTGAAAAGTAAACCACGCTTTTCATTCAATAATGTTCTAAAAAATTGAACCGTAACTATCCTGGTGTGTATAAAAATGTAACAAAAAAATTGAATTTACTTTCATAATAACATAAGGCCTCGATCTCTCTTGACCTATTTCGATTTAGAAATAAACCTTTATTAAAGCAAATTACCCTAAAGTCAACAAATTAATCATTACCAACTTTATTTTAATCAACTAAACCAAATTTAGCAAAAATGGGCGTTAAATGTAAAAAATTCGGATGCACTAAATCTGCTCTTTATAAGGACCCAGATAATAGTGAAAATCCTAAATATTGTAAGGAACATAAACCAGATAATTATGTTCCTTGTTTTAATAAACCTATGTGTACCGAATTAAATTGTAAAACCGAAGCAAGTTACGGTCTTAAAACTGATAAGAAAGCAACTAGATGTAAAAAGCATCTGTTAGAAAACTATGTAAATATTGTTTCCGCTAGATGTTCACATCCTGATTGTGGTGAAAGAGCTTATTATGGCACAGTGCCTGTAAAAGGCGAAAAGATTAAAAGAGGCGACAAAAAGTTATATTGTTTAAAACATAAAGAGCCCTCGCATATTGATGTTACGTCTGCAAAATGTATCACCATAGATTGCAATAAATTTGCTATTTATGGTGATGTTGGAAAACACAAGAAATTGTATTGCGGTGAACATAAACCTGAAGGTGCTTTGAATGGATTAGTGAAATATTGCATTCATGAAAAGTGTAAAACGCAAGCTACATATGGTGATCCTAATACTGGTATCGTAGAGTTTTGTGCAAAACATAAACAGGCTACTCATTCCGATCTAAAACACAGAAAATGTAAGGCCGTGAATTGCAATGTATCAGCATATTTCGGTGAACTTAATACTGATAAACCTTTATATTGTGAAAAGCATAAATTAGATCACCACGTAAATGTTTTATCAAAAAACTGTGAATTTATTGGATGTGACACGCGTCCTATATATGGAGATCCCAAGACAAATAAAGCTAGGTTTTGTGAGAAACATAAACTCGAAGGTTTTGTTAATGTTAGAGATAAACCATGCAAATATGAAGGATGTACGACACTACCTGTTTATGGTGATCCCAAAATAAGAAAAGCAGAATATTGTTCTACGCATCGACCTACGAATTACATTGATGTTAAAAATAAAATGTGTATTGTAGAAAAATGCAAATTACAAGCTACTTTTAATGAAAAAGGATCTTCTGTACCTTTGTATTGTTCTAAACATAGACATGTAGACCATGAAAATGTTAAAACTAGAAAATGCACAGAAGAAAAATGCGAAGCACAAGCATCATTTGGATTTTTATTTCAAGATAAATCTAAATGCTCAAAACATAAAAATCCAAATATGTTTAGAAGCAATAAACCAACTTGCACACAGTGCGGTGAATTTGCATACTATGCAAAAGAAGGTTCAAATTTTCCAATTTATTGTGAAAACCATAAAACCGAAGATTGCAATAATTTAGTAGAGAAACCATGTTTAAAATGTGGATTATCTTATCTTTTAGGGCCATCTTCTTTATGTGATTATTGCATGGTAGTAAAACCTCAAGTTACACATAAAAAGGAGTTGGCAATTAAAAAATTTCTAGACGATAACAAAATAGTTTATGAGTCTCACGATAAAATAATTGATGTTCAATGCAATAAAAAGAGACCTGATTTTGTAATCGACACTCTTACATTTAAAATTATAGTAGAAGTTGATGAAAATCAACATAGTTCATATTCAACCGAATGTGAAGAAATCAGAATGAAAGATATTTTTCAATCTTTTGGGGGAACTCATGTTTTATTTATAAGATATAACCCTGATGAATTTAAAATTAATGGAATTTTACAAAACGTTGGTTCTAAACAGAGAAAAAGCGTTTTGTTGAATTTAATTAATTATTACATGAAACAATTCGGATTACCTTATCCAATTTGTAAAATATATCTATTCTACGATAATTATGATCCAAATTATACACCTATTAATGTAGAATATAAAATTGGAAATTAATGGGTAATTGCATATATTATTTTGAATGATTTCAATTTTTTTTTGCCAATTGGAATGATTTGAACCTGTTTTTTGAATGATTTCAATTTTTTTTTGCTAAGTGAATTGATTTGAATCTGTTTTTCGGATTTATCAAATAATTATTTTTCGCAAAATTCGCATTTATTTATTTATTTCATGAATTAAGTTTTCATGTTAGAATATATCTTCGCTCTTTAGAACTTTTAAATAATGTCAGCAGGTGGTGTATTCACGTTAATAGCCAATGATGGTAAAGCCGACCGCATGGTCATGGCGACCGAATTATTGAATCAACGTATCAAAGATATCATGTGTCAACGAGCACAAGCCGGTTATACCGACCCAACCCCCACTCTGGTCGATCTGGAACGAACTCACGTGCTTTTTGTTAATGCACACTTTAAACCATTCGCCGCAATCGGTTATGAGTACAACAAAGTGAAGCCTACTTCTGGTAACAACCAGTTCGGCGGATCCATCCAATACTCTATTCCCCAATTCGGTGATTTCTTCAGTGATATGGTTGTTCATGTCCGTTTGGATCAAGTTTCCGCTAGCAACTGGGTTGCCGGAGATATCCCTGCTTTCCCTAGCGCTATTGGACCTAACGATCAAGTTGTTGGAGTATCATCAAGTGTTTCTGCTGATGAAGATTTCCCCATCAACAATTCATACACTCGTTACACTTACCAATATGTGCAACAAGATGGCACTGTTCTTAACCGAACCACTGCTACCGGAGCTAACTTTGTTCGTTATTGCGAATACCCCGGAGAACGTTTCTTCCAAAACGTTCGATTTGAAGTTAACGGCAATCCCTTGACCATCTAGGGGATAAAGTGTTTCCGAAAGGAAATGCTAGTTGTAATGTCACTTTATAGAATCTAGAAAATTCTAGAAAATTCTACAAAACTTCTATAAAGTTCAAAAAATCACATCAGACATTACAGCAAGATTGATCGAATTGCGTGAAGTTCCTAAAACTTTTAGTACCACTTGTGTATGGTGACATATACAATACCCGAGTTAACAACCCTGGGCATGGTAAAAATCTAAAAGATGCGGTTTTCAATACGGAAACCAAAATGGATAATGCGCAGCGAAGCTTCTTGTTAGATTTTTAAGTGAAAATTAATTAAAAATCTAACAAGAAGAACGTTCAGAGACTAATGCGGTTGATCGGCTTTATTAATAAAAATAAAGCTTAAGATATAGTCCGGCCCTTCCGAAAGGTCGTCTTAGGATAAAGGAAATGTGATCCCCGAGCCTAAGAGTTTTGATTTAAGATGAGTTTTGCTCATCTTAAATCAAAATGGATTTATTCGTAGATGAATACACGTCTGAAGCCACTATCTTCCATCAAAAATTCAAAGTTGCCCCTGGTAAACTTGTTGGATGGAAACGCCTCATGGGACAAGAAGTTCCCATTGAAGCCTACACTGATTTGTGCACTATTTCTGGAACCAGCCCTTGGACTTCATCCATGACTGGATTGACTCTCCAAGCCGGAGGCGCTGCCCCAGTTTCACCAGTGAATGCTTCTGAAAACACCCGTAAACTCACCCAAATTGTTAACGGACCACAAACCCCAAAAGCAACTCAACCTGCTCTTGATATGTGGATTCCTCTCCTAAACTAACCAGACTGGGAGAAAAAGTAATGATCAAAACTCATTGCTAGTGAATATACTAACTATTTGTAATTAACACAACAACACAACACAGCACACTAAATTACAAATTGAAAAAACTACTTTAGTATATTTGCGAAGCCGCCAAATTGCGGGAAAGCCCTAAAGCTTTTGATACCACCTTGAGATGGAAACATACTCAACGGAACCCCAGGGAAACTTGGTAAAATTTGTTTAAATTTAAACAAAGGGCATGGTAAAAACTCAAAAGATGCGATTTAAAATCAGATTCACGATTTTAAAATAAAATGGGTAATCCGCAGCTATCTCCTAAACAATTTTCTATTTAGAAAATACATCATTCTTTACTAAAAGAGTAAAGATGGAATTATATGGAATTATTTATAAAATTACTTGCAGTGTAACAAATAAATGCTACATTGGTCAAACTATAAAATCTCTGGAAAAAAGATGGAATGATCATCAACGCGATTTCAAAAGGTTTCTTAAACATAAAAATTTACAAGTATCTGAAAACAAAATTAAATCAAGAAATTTCTGTACTTATTTGTATAATGCTATTAATTCATATGGAATTGATAAATTTCAAATAGAACAGATATCAATTGCTTTCAGCAAAGAAGACTTAAATAAACAAGAAACTGAAAATATATTAAAATTTAACACACTTTCACCATATGGATATAATTTAACTTCAGGTGGAGAAGGAGGATGGAAATTTTCTCCAGAAATCTTAGAAAAAATAAGTGTTAACACTAAAAAAGGAATCGAAAAGAATATCGATAATTTACGAAAAAACGATAAATCTAAAGGTCTTCCAGTTCACTGCCTTTTCACAAAATTAAAATCTTCAGAAGAAGCATTTTTAATTCAAAAACACCCAAGATGCAATCAAAAAATATTTAAAATTAAAGATTACGAAACTTATGATTTGGCCGAAAAAGCCATGAGAGAGTTTCTAGATAATTTAGAAAAAAAGAATGAGATTTACATTATTCCGAAAATAGGTGGTAATAATATTCCAAAAGGTATAATGAAAATTAAAAATGGGTTTAGAGTTAAAAAATGCATAAACGGAAAAATGTTTGTAAAAGATTTTAAAAATATTGAAAATGCGAAAGAATTTTTAGAGAACGTAATAAATAATAATTCCAAAATAAAAAAATCTAAATAGCAAAATTACATGGAAAATGTTCAACGACTAGATGACGGCTTGTTATTATTGTTTCTGCTAAAGCATAAATAATAACACAAGGTATAGTCTATTTCCATTCGAAAGAATGCTCTGAGATAAAGATTGTAGTATCCCGAGCTCAGAGAGTGTTTTGTTTTAACCAAACCAAAAAAACAAAACATGGATATTAAAGTTTCTGGTTTAACAAAGATGCTCGTTTGTCCATTCCTTCCGTTTCTATCCCTTACGGACAACGTTTCATCACCATCCAACTTGAACAACAAAACAAAATGTTGTACACTGCCCCAGGAAATCTTGCTCTCCAACTTTCCACTGAAGTTTTCGCCAACGCAGATGGTACTGCCGCAGGCGCTAACATTACAAGCTACCGTATCTTCGTTTCCAACGAACCAGTGCTTGTCTCTTCTTCTGTTGTCAACACTTCTCAAACAATTAATACTATTGAATTGTACATCAATAATATCTTCGTGAACCCCGAGATAAACATCATCTGTCTCTAAAAGTTATGTGAAAACACATAGCTAGTGTTAGTTTTTAAGAAAAAACCTTTATAAAAACTAACGCGACACTGGTCAAACTGCGGGAAACTCCTTAGAGCCTTTCGATACTACCTATGGACGGCGACGTACCATATGGAACCCCAGGGAAACTTGGTAAAATTTGTTTAAGCTTAAATATAAGCTTAAACAAAGGGCATAGTAAAAACTTGAAAGGATTGGACAATCCGCAACCAACCTCTTTAAACAGAAATTTAAAGAGAAATGCTCAACGACTAAATGGCCCGGTGGGGGTGATTTGAATTTAGTAATGTGTTCTTTAATAAATACATTAATAAATATGTTAATAAATACATTAATAAATTCAAATCACACCTTAAGATATAGTCTAGTCCCACTCGAAAGAGTGCTCTCCCTTAAGCAAGGAGAGGATTGATATGTGTGTAGGAAATGCCACACATTGTTGTTTAGTTAATCTACCTAACTGAACAGCGCAATTGGTATTAAACGTCATGATATTTACATTAAACGCATTGGTTTCTCTCTTATCCGTGTTTACCGATTCCAAAAGAATACCCAAAACACCAACCAAGCTGAACAACTCATGTCTCAGCTCAAATGGCCCATTGAAACCATCTTCATGGGAATGCGACCCAAATTTAACACCAAAACTCCTGTGTACTCTGGATTGAACGTTACTAGCGGTAACGAAAATGAATGGAGAGATTGGCACAGACTTACCCGTTTGGTTGATCGCACTTGCTACACTATTGCTGCCGCAGATGCTTTGCTCCCAACTGGAAATGCTGATCCTACTGCTCTTACCATTGCTGGTAACTTCGCCACTGTCGATACCTCCAAATCGCGATCTCTTAAACTTGTTGAGAAACTCACTTATCCCCAAAGCATTAAGACCATTGATACTTTGAAGGTTGTTGCCCACGGTATCAATATCTACCAAGATATTGATGTTGAATTCTTCTCTGATTATGAACCATATATCTATGGAGGATACAACATTGTTACTCCTGATGATGAAGGAGCTGTCATGATCAACTTCTGCTTGTACCCTGGCACTTACCAACCATCCGGACACATCAACATTTCTCGTGCTCGTGAATTTTACATTAACTACACTAGTTCTTTCGTTGGATCTAACGATAGCAACGATCCTAGCAACCCACAAAACGCTGAAGCTGAAATGCTTGTTTTGGCTATCGCTATCAACTTCTTGTTGATTTCTGATGGTTCCGCTGTTTTGCGTTATTCCACTTAAAATTTATTTGAAATGCGAAAATTTATAAAAATGGCAAAAATTATAAAAATCAACAAAATTTATAAAAAGCAAAAAAAAATGAAAAAAACATAAAATCAAAGTTTGTTAAGCTGGTCTGTTTTTTTTGATTTTTATCAAAATTCATAATACAAAGATAAATGTTCTATCATAGCATTTTGCAAAATAATGACAAACAAATCTTTTATTAAATAATTTGGATGAAACAAGCTATTTTCATCAAACTCCCGTGAAGCCAGCACGTTTTGCAGATTTATACTATAATTAATAGGAGAATATATAAACCCATGCACGATCTTCACTACATCAGATATAAGCGATTCACTGAAATGGTTTTCTCGTGCACGAGACACAAGTTCTAATGCAAAATCATATGAATATGGTAGTGTATATTGCAATAAAATTTTGAAGGCATCTAGATCTGAGTATTTCAAGGTAATCATAAATATATCATACTTCGCTTGGTATCTAGTATTTGCGCCATTATCAAGCAATAATTTAATAATCTCAATTTTTTCTTTCATAACAGCATAATATAATGGGTAATAACCCACATCAGGACATGTTGGATTACAATTAGCCCCATAACTTATTAAAAGTTTCAACATTTTAATGTCACTATGACACAGGCACCAATAAACAATAGATTCATTATTAGAATACATTTCATGAATATCTGCGCCTTTTTGCAATAAAAGATCAGATGCATCATAATTATTATTATATATAGCATTATATAATAAAGTTCTCCTATGAATTGGGTGTTTAAAATTTACATCTATATACCCGACGTTATTCATTAAAGTGTTAGGTTTATGATATTTTTGGAACAAATATTTAATAACTTCTGTATCTTTTTGATTACATGCCATAAATACCGCACAGCTTGCTAATTCTAAATGAGATGTACATTTACATGGAAGAGAATCGCGATTCTTTGATAAAATTAAATCCAGCAAAAACGTTATTTTTGCTTCCACTAATTTGACGATTAAGCTATGAACGCATTCCTTAAATTGCGATTTGGACATATTGGAATATTGTCTAACTTTGATAGAAACTTGGGTCTTTAAAATTTAACATCATTTGATTTCAATTGTTTGATGAGCAAATTATATCAAAAAAAAAATTATTGTCGGGAAAAATCACATTATACAACATTATACTTTTCACAATAATATTGCATATTCGCTTCCTGTATAATATTGACAAACAAATCTTTGGGCAAATATGAATCATTTAATAAACTATCATTATCGTGGCAATATGACAATACCAATATAAGGTTTTTTGATTTAATTCCGCACATCCCAAATAAATTTCTGAAATTTTTGCTATTTTTATATCTATTTGTTTTGGTTTCTACAATTTTTTTCAATTCTGGCAAATTAGAACAGTATTTTAACAGAACGCGTAATGCGGCATCGTCTGGTCCTGATGTTCCATAGTAGCCCGCCGGATCATCCGCGAAATCTATTGCAATATCAAGCGGGGATTTATTTTTCTTGTTTTGTATCGTGTAATCCGCCCCGCTTTTCATTAAAATTTCAATTGCGTCAAAATTTTCTTTCTTAACCGCGATATATAATGCAGTTTTTCCGGCATTATTTTTCAAGTTTAAATTTGCAACATTTTCCACCAAAAATTTTATGATGTCAATTGAACATTCATAATATAATGCTGACATCAGCGGATTATTTCCATTATCGTTTTTTAAATTAATATCGGCTCCATTTTGTACCAACAAATTCACTAAATCAATACTTTGCGAAGCCGCTTCATGAATACATCCGCGTCCAGTATAAGCACTAAACATAGCATTGATATTAATGTCGTGTCTATTAACTCTAGCTTTTTTTGTTTTAGATGGATCGCCGTAAATAACTAGAATTTTTTTGTTTATTTCAAGTATTTTTTTCGCAACACCCAAATTACCTTTATAACATGCTATAAAAAGCGCATAGGTTAAATTGTTGTATTTTTCATCATTTTCGCCGCAGCTGCATGCTTTTTTGGGCTTATCACCAGTGGCTAATTTCTCTATGATAAACATACGCTCGTATTTAACAGATTTTTTCAATAATTTATGGACGCACTTACTCATGTCTTGATACACTTTAGAGAATTTAAAACATAAATAAGCATATTTCAATTTTGTTTTTTGTTTTTTGTTTTCGTGGGCTTTGCCCACGAAAACCGTTTTTTCTTGTGTTGCGTAGCAACACAAGAAAAAACGATAAAAAGGTTTTACAAAAAAAACGATAAAAAGGTTTTACAAAAAAAACGATAAAAA
>JACCDM010494510.1_pt1 | contig 17874 bp, 18 predicted proteins | sample 7445851 | NCBI WGS metagenome assembly JACCDM01 (sample SAMN15323438, study PRJNA562643) | freshwater metagenome | isolation source: river surface water | place: USA:Blue River Watershed | collected 2017-08-16
ATGTAGAAGCTCTTCACGCCTTCCTTGACCATCGCCTGCATCGTAGGGGAGATGCGGTAACGAGGACCAAGATTCTCGTGAAGGGTCTCAGCAACATGGAGCGCAACTCCAGGACCAACGAGACCCAATAACTCGAATGGGCTCATTGGGAATCCAATGCTGCGCATTGCATTATCAGCAACTGATGGATCTGTACCTTCATCAACTGCATCAGTGATCTCACCCATAAATCGAGTTAATAGACGGTTAACTACGAAGCCAGGCGCATCCTTGCAGATAATCATTGTCTTCTTAAGGTTTTTACCGACCTCAACTGCAGTGGCAGTTGTTGCATCATCAGTCTTGCTGGTGCGGGCAACTTCAAGGAGAGGCATGATTGCAACTGGATTGAAGAAGTGGAAACCAACAACGCGCTCTGGGTTCTTTAGCCCCTCACTCATTCGCTCAACTGAGAGCGATGAAGTATTCGTTGCCAAGATACATTCAGGAGAAACAATCTCCTCGAGCGTCTTAAAGAGCTCCTGCTTCAATGAGAGCTCTTCAAAGATTGCCTCAATGATGAAATCACAACCGGCATAGACGTTCTTATCGGCAGAACCGGTGACCAACGCAGCTAGTCGTTGTGCGCTCTCGGGGCTCATTCGCTTCTTCTCTACCAACTTTGTCAGCTCTGCATGGACCCAAGCCACACCCTTATCGGCGCGAGCTTGATCAATATCGGTCATGACGACAGGGCACTTAAGGTTTCGAACTAAGAGCAAAGCCAACTGTGAAGCCATCAATCCAGCTCCAACAACGCCTACCTTGGAAACCTTTCGCGCGAGGTTGGCCTTAGGTGCGCCTTCTACCTTCTTGCGCTTCTTCTGAATCATATTAAATGCGTAGAGAGAAGCGCGAAGCGCATCTGACATTACCAAATCTGCGAGTACTTGATCCTCAGCATCAAAACCTTCACCGTTGCTACAGGTTCTTGATGCTGCAATGAGTTCGAGCGCCTTTCGTGGAGCGGCGGTATCTGCGCCTCCGAATTTCTTCAGAGCAGCTGCCTTTCCAGTTGCCAACGCTGACTCCCATGCAGGGTCATTGCTGTAATCCTTGCGCTCAATTTTTGTTGCTCCTGATAAGACAGAAGCTGCAAAAGCCACAGATTTCTCCAAGAAATCAGCTGGTTCAAATACGGCATCGACAACACCGAGTGAGAGTGCATCTTTAGCCTTCATCATTGTGTTGTTGTTGAGTGCGTTGAGGATGATTACCTGAACAGCGCGCTCTGGGCCAATTAACTTTGGCAGCAAAGTTGCTCCGCCCCACCCTGGAACTAAACCTAGGAATACTTCAGGAAGGGCAGTGAAGGCAGTCGATGCAAGTGTGCGGTACTTACTGTGAAGGCCAATTTCAAGTCCGCCACCAAGTGCCAAACCATTAATGAATGCAAAAGTCGGAATATCGATCTCACCAAGGCGACGGAATACATCGTGCCCTAGTTTTCCGATGGCAAGAGCTTGGTCGCGCTCTGTAAGGAAAGACATGGCAGATAGGTCTGCGCCAGCTGCAAAGATAAATGGCTTACCCGTCACGGCAATCGCAGCAGGTTGACGTGAAATCGCTTCAGTGATTGCAGCATCGAGAGATGCAACTGATTGTGGCCCCAATGTGTTTGGGCGGGTGTGGTCGAGACCATTATCAATTGTGATGAGAGCTAGCGTGCCCTTAAAACCAAATGGAGTGAGATCTACATCGCGAACTTTCGCAACGGTGATTACCTCGTCAGGAGCGCCTTCTGGCAGAGTCAGTGGTGTTGCCATTTACTTATTTCCTCCTGTGAAGTGTGGATTTTCCCAAATAACTGTGCCGCCCATTCCAAGTCCAATACACATCGTCGTGATGCCGTAACGAACCTCAGGGTGAGCCTCAAAAGTTCTCGCTAAATTGATCATCAATCGAACGCCAGAAGATGCGAGGGGATGTCCCACGGCGATAGCGCCGCCATATGGATTTACTCGTGGATCATCATCAGCGATTCCAAAATGCTCTAAGAATGCAATCACCTGAACTGCAAACGCTTCATTAACTTCAAAGGCTCCAATGTCATCAATTGATAGGCCAGCTTTGGCCAACGCCTTGATTGTGGAGGGGACAGGTCCATAACCCATCACTTCAGGCTCGACTCCAGCGAATGCAAAGGTAACCATCTTCGCCTTGATTGGTAGACCAAGCTCCTTAGCTTTATCTTCACTGGCAAGAAGTGCAATCGTGGCGCCATCATTAATTCCTGAGGCATTACCCGCAGTCACACGCCCACCTGGTCTAAATGGAGTTTTCAGACCCGCAAGGCCCTCCATTGTTGTTGTGGGGCGCGGCCCTTCATCTGCTGAGACGATTGTCCAACCCAGCTCTTCAGAACGTGCTGCAGTAGGAATCAAATCTCTTTGAATCAAACCTTGCTCATAAGCCTTTGCCGTCTTCATCTGTGAATTAAATGCATATCGATCAGCACGTTCTTTGGTGATGGAAGGAAAGCGATCATGAAGGCGCTCTGCAGTTGCACCCATCGACATCGCATCTGGATCCACAATCTTCTCGGCAAGGTAACGTGGATTGGGATCCATCAACACACCCATTGGATGATTGCCCATATGTTCAACGCCGCCTGCAAGAGCTATTTCAATTGCACCCATTGAAATTTGACCAGCGATAGTCGTTGTTGCTGTGAGCGCACCAGCACACCAGCGATCGATGGAGTAACCAGGAACAGTATTGGGTAGCCCGGCAAGAAGCGATGCGCTACGACCGATATTCATTCCTTGATCACCCGTTTGAGTTGCGGCAGCGATTGCAACATCATCGATCTGAGCGAGAGGCAGTTGTGGATTGCGCTCGAGTAATCCGCGCATCGCACGGATAAGAAGATCATCGGCGCGTGTATTGGCGAATGCGCCACCTGATTTACCGAAAGGGGTGCGGACTGCATCGACGAGGACAACGGTGCGTGACATCAAAGGCTCCTATAGCTGTGGGACAGGCTTTTAGGTTACTCGCCGGTAGCCCAATTGGCTATGAGGAAGAGCAATTATTTATTCGGCGGCTACCTCTGCCGCAGCCTCATTTGCAGGCTCCTCGACCTCGACAATCTCAAGAGCCTCACTCTGGCCAAGGGCGTCAATCAAAATCGGGGTGGCGATCTCCACCTGCCAAGGTCGGGCGCCCATAGAGATCAAGAGGCTATCAACCTCGCTTGGCTCGGGCAGGCGCCAACAGATCTGGCGGAGAAGTTCTGGGGTGAGGAGATTTTCAACGGGAAGCTCAAGCTCTTCTGCTTTGAGAGCGAAGTTGAAACGGGCATGAGAGAGAGGGATGAACTTCTCTGGAAATCTCTCACGCCATATTTTGATCGGAGGAAGAGAGTCGCTCTTACTCTTCAGTGGCGGCAATTGATCCTCTGGAAGCGCTAATGCGCCCTCCACTGCCTTTATCCAACGAGGTGTATTTTCAAACCAGCGAGCCCGCAGACCAATGGGGCGGAGGACTTTCTCTAGCTCACGCTTATTGGTCAGTGGAGAGCTCTCACTTGCTAGGGCGATAGTAGAGATTGCCGCATCTGAAAGGACTCGACCTGGCGAGATATCGAGATGCTGCGCTAGATCATCTCGAGCCTCCCAAAGGGATTTCACCACTGCAAGCTGAGTACGTTTCTTAATCTTATGAACGCCTGATGTACGTCGCCATGGATCGACTCGCTTTGGAGTTGGGGGAGCGGCGAGGATGGAGGCGAAATCCTGGAGCGCCCATTTCAACTTATTCTTCTCAATTAACAACTTCTCAATCTCATTGCGCAATTCAATCAAGAGCTCGACATCAAGTGCTGCATAGTTGAGCCAATCCTCTGGAAGTGGACGGATTGACCAATCTTGCGCAGAGTGCTCTTTCGCTAATGCGATATCAAGGAGCGATTCAACAAGCGCACCTAAGCCAACGCGTGGAAGACCAATGAGCCTTCCTGCAAGTTCGGTATCGAAGAGAAGAGTGGGATTGATACCCACTTCGCGCAGACACGGTAAATCTTGGGTGCTCGCATGCAGGATTACTTCCTGCCCTGAGATCAATTGATTGAGGCGCTCAAAATGAGGGCTGTTGATGCCAAATGGAATTGGATCAACAAGATGCAATCCACCATTCTCACGTTTAATTTGAATCAGGTATGCGCGAGAGCTATATCGATAGCCAGAGGCGCGTTCAGCATCAACTGCAAAGGGACCCTCACCTTGGGCAAGAGATGACAACATCTCCTCAAATTGCTCAGGAGTAGAGATTAAGTCAGGTAAGCCCAAGTAAGGCGCGGTGAGAAGTTCAGCCACGACGTCGCGCAGAGTTGATTGATGAAACTCCATCTGCAATCGGAGGTAGCCCTGAGACCTCACTGAGGAAGTTGCACCACGCTTGAACGTGAGCGGTCAGCTCTTGAGGTGCAGTAAGAATCGGTGACCATGAAGCACGGATTTCAATCTCTGATTCATCATGGCGTGCTGAAAGTTTTCCAAAAGAGGCGCTCGACACGCGTGTTACCGTTCCTGATGGTGCGCTATAGAGAGCTTCGCTCTCTTGCAAACTATCAAGTAACCAGTTCCAGCCAACTTCTGGTAGCAACGGATCTGCTTGCATATCAGAATCGACGGTGGCTCTCATAAAAGTCACACATCGATATTCACCTTCCCAAGTATCTTGACCACCTGGTTCGTGCAAAATCACAAAACGACCTGATGCAATCTCATCTTCTTGATCTGCGGCTAAACCATTGCTGACATCTGCAGTGAATGCAAAAGAGTACTGCGCTAATTTTTGGGGAGCTGGAACTTCTTCCAGATCAATCTCAGGACGTGGAGTAAATTCGCGAATCATTGAGATCATTGAATCAAAAGAGAAAGGTTTCGCGGCGCTCACTACCCAATTCTAAAGTTGTATGGGGTGAATTCATGGGAGGCTGCCTCCGCATCGAGTAATGTTGCCCAATGGCCACACTCCTTGCGCTTCTATCTAGCCTCCTATGGGGCAGCGCTGATTATCACGCTGGCAATTTAAGTAAGAGATTGCCGACCATGGTTGTGCTCGGCCTCAATCAAGCCTTCGGTCTTCTCTTTGGAATCTTTCTCATTCTCGCAACTCACGGGTGGCTCGCTCCATCGCTCGAATCAGATGGCTTTCTCATCAATGGCGCCCTGGCTGGTATCTGCGGATATATCGGCCTTATCTGTCTCTACTCTGGCCTCTCCACAGGTCGGATGGGCGTGGTTGCTCCCATTAGTTCATTGAGCGTCGTGATTCCACTCTTCTTCGCCATCGTCATTAATGGTGATCAACTTTCACAACCTGCAATGATGGGCATGGCAGCTGCAGTTATCGGCGTCTTCCTCGCGAGTGGACCAGAAGCGACACAGGGTCTTCCATTGAGGCCTGTTTTGTTGGCCCTTGGCGCTGCGCTCGGATTTGGTTCTGGTCTGACCTTCATGGCGATTGGTTCGCAAGAGAGTTCGTTGATGACAATGACTACCATGCGAGCAACCACATTCTTCATCAGCGTTGGTTTCTTTCTAAAGATTAAAGGTTTTGGTGGTGCCAGCAAGCGTGACCTTCCACTCCTTGCAGGAATTGGTATTGCGGATTTCTCTGCAAACTTGCTCTTGGGAATTGCAACAACGAAGGGGCTTGTCTCAGTAGCGATGGTCTTAGGTTCGCTCTATCCAATTGCAACTGCAGTCCTTGCTTACATCTTCCTCCATGAGCGTTTGCATAAGGCGCAGTACATTGGAATTGTTCTAGCTGTTGGCGGAGTCGCGGCGATATCTGCATTGCAGTAAACGAGTACCATCCACCGTTTCATCGCTTTCAATTGAAAAGTTTTTGAGCAAACTTTCAACATCAATAAAGCGCTCATCACCATTAATGGGAGAGAGAGATAATTGAAGAATCTCCACAAGACCGGAATCGACGAGCGCGCGAAGTAATTGTGGTCCTGCTTCAACAACAATATCTCTGTCAATTCCCAGTGTTATCTCCTTAACAACTTCTCGGAGATTGTCATCAATATGGATCTGTTGCATATGCGGGTTCGGGAGATGTAGTGGTTCAGGGCTGCGAGTGAGAACAAAGATAGGTACTTCGGTGAGTGAATAGTCTTCTGAAGCAGCGCTCTGCTTGCCAGTAATTATGGCTCTGGCCGAGCGATGGAGAGCCAAGAAACGGGCTCGATCTGGTGGGGTGGACAATTTTTGTGAATTTCCATCTGCCGCAGTGGCCATATTTGCCCCCACAACGAGCGATGCAATGAGAGCCATTTCTGAACAATAACTGAGCGCAATGGAGATTTTCACACCAAATTCATACCTTTGAGCGTGGGTATAAGTTGAGATTGCCGCTCGACCTTGGTTAGCCTTTCACAATGAAATCTGGCGCATGGCTTCGATGGGGTCTCGGTGGCCTCTCATCTGCCTTAGCGATCTCGCTGACAGGACCGGCCGCGGTGGCCGCTCCCTCGCTTGCTCAGATTCAAGCCCAGGTCAATGACCTCCGCGATGAGGCGACGGCGGCGGCAGAAGGTGCGCAAGAGGCGAAGGTGAAACTGGCAGCGCTCCAGCGGAGCCTCAATGGCATCCAGGCACAAGCTGCAATTCAGGGAAAGAATGTCGATTCGATTTCTCGCACGCTCGGAGTAATTGCAGTCAATCAATATAAAACAGGTTCACTCAGTCAGAGCCTGGAGCTCCTCTTTTCAAGCGACCCAAGTCTCTATCTCTCCTCAGCCGGATCACTTGAGTCGATCACCCGACGAAAGTCCATTCAGCTCAAGAAATTCCAATCTGCGACCCAGAAACTCAACGCCACTTCATTAACGGTAGAAGATCGCTTGGCGCAGGTAAAGGTTCTGGAGAAGAAGCTGGCCTCACAGAGTGCTGTGGCTCAACAGAAGTTAAAGAAGGCAGAAGGAATTCTTGCAAAGCTGAAGAAGGAAGACCGCGAACGTCTTGCACGATTAGCGCAGGAGCAAGAGGACGCTGACCAAGCGAGCTCGATCAAGACCGCAAAGGCTCTTTCTGGCGTTTCAGGTCGAGCTGGTTTAGCTATGAAGTTTGCATTTAAACAAATTGGTGATCGCTATGTCTTCGGTGCAGATGGAATGACATATTGGGATTGCTCAGGTCTTACCATGCGCGCCTATCAGACTGCGGGCGTCAACCTTCCTCACTCATCTGCCGCACAGTCGCGGATGGGTAAGTCAGTTCCATTTAATCAGAAGAAGCCAGGAGATTTAGTCTTCTTCGGTCGCCCGGTATCGCATGTAGGTATCTATATCGGCGGAGGAAAGATGGTGCATGCTCCACGATCAGGTTCACGCGTCAAAATTGCTAGTGCAAGCTCTTTAGGTTCAAAGAGATTGGTAGCGGTACGTCGTTTCTAATGTTGCGCACTGGAAGAACGCTCTGCATTACAAATGATTTTGGCCCACGAGCCGGAGGTATAGAGACTTTCGTTATTGGTCTCATTGAACGTGCTCCTCGCGGAAGCGTTCTCGTATACACCTCGCAGCAAGGAGATACAGCCGAGTACGATCAAAAATGGCTGGAAAACTATGGTGTTGAAGTAATCCGCGATAAGAGCAAAATCTTGCTTCCCTCCCTTCGAGTAGGCAGGCAAGCTCGCGCAATTCTCCGTGAAAACGAAATTACCCGCGTCTTCTTTGGCGCAGCAGCTCCGTTGGCCCTGCTTTCTCACGGTCTTCGTCGAGCAGGAGCGACCCGAATAGTCGCCCTTACGCACGGCCATGAAGTCTGGTGGGCGAAACTCTGGCCATTCTCATGGATGATCCGTCGAATTGGTTCAGGCGTTGATGTCCTCACCTATCTCGGTGAATTCACTCGACAGGCTATCTCTCGCTCACTGAGTAAGAGTGCGCAAGGTGCAATGGTTCGAATTGCACCCGGCATTGATACCGCTCACTTCGCGCCAGTTCGCGATAGCGATGTTCTTAAGCGAGAGCTCGATCTTTCGACAAAGCGTGTAATTGTCAGCGTTGGCAGATTGGTGCATCGTAAAGGTCAAGATACTTTGGTCGAGGCGCTGCCTGAGATTTTGCAGAGCCATCCAGATGCGCATCTGCTTTTTGTTGGCGTAGGACCTCATCTTGAATATATTCATAAGCGCGCGATACAACTAGGTGTACTAGAAAACATTTCATTTGTAGGTCGCGTTCAATATCAAGAGTTGCCTCGCTTTATCTGCGTTGGAGAAATTTTTGCTATGCCGAGTAGATCTCGATTGGCAGGTCTTGAGGTAGAAGGTCTTGGGATTGTCTATCTTGAAGCTAGCGCATGTGGCCTTCCAGTAGTGGGTGGGTTATCTGGGGGAGCGCCAGATGCTCTTCTGGAGGGAGAGACCGGTTTCGCTGTAGATGGTCGCAAACCTCACGATGTCGCCCAAGCAGTGATCACCTTGTTGGATAACCCTGAGATGGCAAAGCGAATGGGCGAGCGAGGACGCCAATGGATTATCGATGAGTGGGAGTGGCGCCACTGGTCGGAACGGTTTAATCAACTCATTCGTTAACGATAGAGGTGAGCAATTGCCTCCACCCGATTTCTCACACCGAGTTTCCGATAAATGGATGTGAGATGGCTTTTGATAGTCGCCTCCGAATTATGTCTCTTCTGCGCAATCTCCCGAGTTGTCAGTCCTGCAGAAAGTTGCGATAAAACTTCACGTTCACTCAAAGTCAACGCATCAATCCGCTCACCAGCGATGCGATCTCCTATAAAGATAAATCGCTCTGGGTGCTGGAGTAAATCCTCGAGTGCGTCAATCATCGCCGGAAAGGTAATGGAGGAGGCGAGAAGTGCGTTTGCACCACTGCTCTGAACCTCTGCTGCAAGAGACCACGGGGTATCGCTGGCGCGCATGACGATAACGGATTCTTTGCTGAGTGCGCGCATCTCAATCGCCAAAGCAACTCCATCATTGTTGCCAATCCTTCGATTGAGGATTACAAGATCAAAGCGCTTGGAAGAGAGAGCCGAGCGCGCTTCATCGGAAGAGAAACAGTAATGAACAGTGGTGCAACCCCTAGATAAGAGAGCAGATTTTAGCCCCCGCGCTTCAATCTCATGGTTTTCAATCACGAGAATTGAGGCAGCGGGGAGCGCTTTCACCTTACTCTTTTCGGTAGAGAGCTTCGATGGTATCTGCGTACTGTGTTGCAACCACATGGCGCTTCACAGAGAGTTTTGCAGTGAGCTGTCCACCGGCGATTGTGAAATCTTCCGGCAAGATTGCGAATTTACGGATTGACTCTGCCTTAGAGACCGCCTTATTCGCCTCATCTACTGCAGTTTGAATCACTGCAATCAAATCAGGGTCATTGACGAGAGTCTCAACAGTTGCACCGCTCTTATTGTTAGCTGCAATCCAACCCTTCAACATGTCGGCATCGATAGTAATCAAGGCTGCGATAAATGGCTGGTTATCACCGACGACCATGCACTGGCTCACTAGTGGATGAGCACGGAGACGATCTTCGAGAACTGCCGGAGCGACATTCTTTCCACCTGCGGTAACGATGAGTTCCTTCTTGCGGCCTGTGATGTAGAGGAATCCATCTTCATCGAGTCGTCCTAGATCTCCAGATCTAAACCACTTGCCATCAAATACCTCTTGGTTTGCAGCATCGTTCTGCCAATATCCGCGCATCACAATATCGCCACCGATAAGAACTTCACCATCTTCGGCAATCTTGATAGATGTTCCTGGAATAGGGCGACCAACAGATCCGATACGAAGGTGTGACGAGAGGTTAAGCGTTGCACCAGCGGTTGTCTCAGTAAGGCCGTAACCTTCCAAGATTGTTACGCCGGCGCCACGATAGAAGTGGCCAAGGCGAGCACCGAGTGGAGCTCCACCAGAGATAGCTGCCTCTACGCGACCGCCCAAACCATTACGAATCTTTGAGTAGACAAGTGCATCAAATAGTTTGTGCTTGAGGGCAAGTCCTGGCTTAAATTTCTTAGCATCGAGATTCTCGGAGTATGCGATAGCAACTTCAGCTGCTTTGCGGAAAATCTTTCCCTTTCCTGCAGCCTCTGCCTTCGCTTCAGCGCCGTTATAGACCTTCTCGAAGATACGTGGCACAGCGAGTACGAATGTCGGTCTAAACGATGCAAGATCTAATGGAAGGCGTCCCGCAGGATCGCTGCAGTGAGCTAAGTGAAGACCTGCAGTGATAGAACCAATTTGAACCATGCGACCGAATACGTGCGCAACTGGTAAGAAGAGAAGTGTTGATCCACCTGGCTTAAGGAAGAGATCACTTGCACCCTCTACAACATTGCCACATTCAGCGAGGAAGTTACCGTGGGTAAGTTGCACACCCTTTGGTCGTCCCGTGGTTCCAGATGTGTAAATCAAAGTAGCGAGAGTCTCAGGCGTTAAAGAGTTTCGACGCTTATCAATCTCATCATCGCTGATATGAGCACCTGCAGTGCGGAGAACTTGAAGCACATCTTCAGTCATGGTCCAGATATGGCGAGTGTGCTGTGGCAAGACCGTTGAGACAAGTTCTCGATGTGCTGGGGTTTCAACAATGAGAGCGACAGATCCGGAGTCGTTGAGGATCCAGTCAACTTGTTCAGCTGATGAAGTTTCATAGATTGGAACAACTACTGCTCCTGCAAACCATGAAGCAAAGTCGAGAATGGTCCACTCATAACGTGTGCGCGCCATGATTGCAATTCGATCACCTGGTTGAATACCAGCTGCAATAAATCCCTTTGCCGCAGCTCGAACATCGTTCTCTACTTCGCGGGCAGTCAGAGGTTGCCAGCCATCACCTAATGGACGTGACATCGTGATGCGCTCGGGTTCAAACCATGCGCGTTCAGCGATGAGATTGGTGAGGTTTCCCTCAGTGGCAGCAGGAACCAGGGGCGTAGTAGTGACTTCATTCATGGCGCTAACGCTAGCGGGGAGAGGGATAAAAAGGGAAGTGTTGGTAGCCTTTGTCACATGTCTGAATCCAGTAGCGCATCCGTAGAAGTAGAAGCCCCTCTCGCAGAGGTGGCTGCAAAGCTCACCGCCATCGCCGAATATCCGCAGTGGCTCACCTCCATTAAGAAGGTCGAGGTCGACGAAAGCGATGATCAGGGTCGAGCCACCCAAGTGACCGTCTCCGTCGATGCTGGGGTGATGAAGGATCGGGCCACCCTCACCTATGACTGGAGCGGCGCACCGACAGAAATCTCCTTCTCTCTTGAAGAAGCCGATGTCATGACAGTAATGGATGGCAAATACACCCTCAAGGCAATCGATAGCGATACGACGTTGGTGACTTACGAGCTTGGAGTTGAGCTCTCTCTCCCTGTTCCACGAATGATGATTGCAAAGACAGAGAAGACAACGATTGAGAATGCACTTAAAGAGTTGCAGGCGCAGTTCGAATAATGTCTCTCACAATTGGTATTGATGTTGGTGGCACCAAGGTACTTGGCGGCGTAGTTGATCAGAGTGGAAATGTATTAACCACCTCTCGTCGCGATACTCCTCGGGAAGGCGGGCAAGCGCTGACCACTGCCATTGCAGAAGTTGCACTCGAACTTGCGTCTCAATATGAGGTGAGCGCGGTTGGACTTTCAGCTGCAGGCTTCGTTTCATCTGATCGTAAGACAATGTTGGCAACACCAAATATTGCGGGATGGAATGGCGTTCAACTTGATGCTGTGTTAACAGAGATGATCAAGTTGCCAGTAGTTTTAGAAAATGATGCAAACGCTGCAGCATGGGGAGAGCGAACCTTTGGCGCCGGCAAGGGTAAAGAGAATATGTTGATGGTGACCGTTGGCACCGGAATCGGTGGCGGAATCATCGTCAACAATCAATTGCTCCGTGGAGCATTTGGAATTGCAGCAGAGATCGGTCACTTAAGAGTTTTACCCGAAGGCCATCTCTGTGGTTGTGGTGCACGCGGTTGCTTTGAACAGTACGCATCAGGAAATGCACTTCTTCGACATGCACGAGAAGCAATTGCGGCCAGCCCTGATTTAGCTCGTAATTTGCTCTCCCGCGGTGATGGAACGCTCGAAGGCCTCACAGGTCGGGCAATCACCGAAGCAGCGCGAGAGGGAGATCAGGTTGCTCTCGCTGCTTTTAATACAACAGCGCAATGGCTAGGTGCGGGGATTGCCTCACTTTCTGTGATCCTTGATCCTGAGTGCGTGGTGATCGGAGGAGGCGTCGTGGACGCCGGCGAAATCCTTTTGGCGCCAACACGTGCTGCGATGGAGCGTTACATGCCTTTTGCAGGGAAACACCCATATCCAGAGATCATCGCCGCAACTCTTGGCAATGAAGCCGGATTAGTGGGCGCAGCAGATTTAGCCCGCGAGTAATTACTCGTTCGGGTAACGCAGCCCGATCTGTGCTCGAATCTCATCCATCTGCTCCATCATAAAGAGCGAAGTCTCATGAGTCATCAATGGAGATTCGATTGCACCACTTCGGACAACGCGTGCAAACTCTGCTGCCTCTTCCCGGAGACCATGGCCTTCGTAATTCTTCCCAAACTCAGTCACGTCACCTTCGCGAGTGATGAGTCGGTATGAAGTGGGAGCGTAGAAGTAATCATCGAGTTCTAAACGCGCCTTATCGCCGGCGATCATCGCTGAGACGCTTCCACGGGCAGCCATAGTGCATGAGAGCGTTGCCTGTGCACCGCTTGCGTAGTTAAGGATTATGGAGGTATTGAGATCGACTTTCTTATCTGTGAGTGTGGCAACAGCTGTAACTTTTGTTGGAGCACCAAGAACAATGTGCGCAATTGTGAGTGGATATATGCCGAGATCAAGAAGCGCCCCACCGCCAAGTTCTGGCTCCCATAGACGGGCAGCACGAGTGTAAGGAATATATTGGCCATGATCGGCGACTACGGTGTGAATTTCTCCGAGCACACCATCGGCGATCATCTTCTTAATCGCATCAATATGCGGAAGGAAACGGGTCCACATCGCCTCCATCAGTGCGATTTTATGGGTGCGAGAGTATTCAATTAATTCGCGAGCTTGCGCGGCATTGACGGTAAAAGCCTTCTCACAGAGAACAGGCTTTCCAGCCTTCATTGCCAAGAGCGTGTTCGCGTGGTGCATGGGATGTGGGGTTGCCACATAAATTGCATCTACATCAGCTTCCACAAGATCTTCATATGATGAGTAAGGGGCGCAGCCTGGAAAATCTGCAGCGAATTTCTCAGCAGACTCTTTGCTTCTTGACCCCACTGCAGCGACAACATGTCCATCAAGGCGTGCCAAATCTTCTGAGAATCGACGAGCAATTCCACCACTTCCTAAAATTCCCCATCGAAAATTACTCATAGCGCTGCTCCATCATCGTCGTGATTGTTCTTACGGTTCCACCATCGGTTGATTGCCTGGATAAATCCAGTGGTGGGATTCTTTAATTGATCTTTTGTGCGATTCTGTCGATGGAGTTCATCGACCTCTTCTTTCTCGAGTTCATCGAGATCATCGAGATAGGTGCGAGGTGATGATTGGTCAAGATTGAGACCTGAGACCATCGATTCAAATTCAGCGTTGATGAGATCCATCTCATCATCACCGCTGCGCTCACCACGTGCCATGATGGAATACTCGCATATGGCGCTTGAGAAGTCTCCACTCAGCGGGGGAGATATTCGCGCTTGGCTCAGCCTTGTAATAGATTAAGCGCCATGAACAACCTGCCTTATGGCACGCTGCGAGCCTTCTTGACCCCGTTCTTGATGCTCCTCTTTCGCCCAAAGGTGAAGGGTCTGCGCAATGTTCCAGCGAGCGGTCCAGTGATCATCGCTTCAAACCATCTCTCCTTTAGCGATTCGATCTTTATGCCGCTCGTTGTTCCACGAAAAGTCACATTCTTGGCAAAGTCTGAATATTTCACGAGCCCAGGACCTAAGGGACTACTGAAGAAACTTACCTTTATCGCCCTAGGTCAGGTTCCGGTCGATCGTTCAGGAGGACGACGAAGCGAAGCTGCTCTGATCACAGGGTTGCAGGTATTGGCCGATGGCAACTGTCTTGGAATTTATCCAGAAGGCACTCGCTCTCCTGATGGTCGTCTCTATAAAGCCCGTACAGGTATCGCTCGCCTTGCTATCGAATCTGGTGCGCCAGTGATCCCGGTAGCAATGTTTAATACCGACAAGATTCAACCTACTGGGACAGTGATTCCAAAGGTGAAGCGAGTGGGAATGACCTTTGGTGAGCCGATGTACTTTGAGGGAGATTCCAGTAATGCAATCTTCTTGCGTGAATGCGCCGATGCAATTATGAAGCGAATTCAACAGATGTCAGGTCAAGAGTATGTTGATGAGTACGCCGTTAAAGGCGCTAAAGCCAAACCTGAAACTGAAAGCAAGAGCGAAGAAGGTGACGAGAACTAATTCTCGAGGTTGAGCCTTTCAGCGAAGAAGTTACACGCGTGGCAATTCTCACCTGCATCTGGGAAGTCTCCATCGATAACGGTGATGAAATCGGTTAAGAGCTTCTCTAGCCGCGCTGGATCTCGTTCGACCGGCACATACATTTGATTGACTCCAAAACCCATCTCATTTGAGATAAATTCATTCGGGCGAGTCTGGGTAACACCGGCTAATTTCCAGATGAGTAGCCCCATTGTTTGCACAGAGAATGCTTTACCCGAGAGTGGGTTCTCAAGAGTGTATGCATACGCTTCGAGTTGAGGTTGATAGAAATCACCATTGTCGCGTTCAGAATCCGACACTTTGCAATCGATAATTCCGACAGTGCCATCCTCATAATGGCCAAGAAGGTCATAGATGCCGCGTAGCTTCCATTGGGTTTCTACACCGTTGATCACAATATTCTTTGACTTTACCCATTGCCCCCATTGCTTAACTGTTCCCGCAGGTAGCGACGAATCAAGTGCGGGCATGGGTGCGCGGCGGAAGTACTCCTCTTGAAAAGTGGAGAGGCTCTTGACGAGCGGAAAATCCTTCTTCAATTCGAAGGAGTACCAGTATTTAATCCAGATACAGCGCTTACAGGTTGAGAAACCAAATGTGAGATCTGAGGGAGCGATGAATTCACGTGCTGGTTTTGCTGGCTTCTTCATGGACAAATTCTCTCGTCAACCACTGACAATTGCTGAGTACAGAACTGCGAGTCCCAAGATAATCATCACAAGCCCTCCAAATGCGCGGAGTCGCTCGAGTCGATCGTTGCTCTTAGCCAACCAATTACGGGCAGTCCCCGCAAGAACGCCGTATGCGCCATCAGAGATGAAAGCCAAAACACAGAAAGTAAGACCTAAGAAGAGTAGTTGAGTGGTGACTCTTCCGCTATCGATATCAACAAATTGAGGAAGAACTGCGGCGAAGAAGACGATTGCCTTTGGGTTAAGGACGCCTACCCAGAAACCATCTCGTATGGAGGCTAGGGGAGTCGGACCTACTGGTCCCTGGCTAGTCATATCAGAGGCATGTACCGCGCGCTTTCGGATTGCATCTATGCCAAGGTAGATGAGGTAGATACCACCGCCCCATTGGACCGCCACATATGCGAGGTTGTACTTCTGCAGAATTGGGCCGAGCCCTAGGGCTACCAAGGTAGAGAGCACGAATGCGCCCGCAGTATTGCCAAGCACAGTCAAAACTGATGTTGCCCGCCCCCAAGCAATCGCTCGTGCAATAACAAAGAGAACGCTAGGCCCCGGTGCAATGAGGATGACCATCGTTGCAATCAGGTATTCCGGGAAACGGGTTGGAATCACCTGCGGAGTCTAGCGTTCTCTGTGTAGCTTGTTGATTACTTTCGGATCTTCGATACCGCGTTGAGGATTTGATAACCCAGTACGGCAACGAGAGTTGCGTTAACGATTCCAGTAAATGTGTACTGACCTCGCGTCCAAGAGATATCTGCGATACCGATAATCATCGCTGAACCGGCGATGATGAGGTTATTCGAATCAGAGAAATCCACCTTTGCATTAATCCAAATACGTGCACCGAGGATTCCAATCATTCCAAAGAGGGCGACTGCAACTCCGCCGAGAGCTCCAACAGGAGTCGCGCTGAGTACTGCGCCAAACTTTGGTGAGAGACCCAAGAGAATTGCTCCGACTCCTGCAACCCAATAAGCAGCAGTTGAGTAAACGCGCGTTGCCGCCATCACTCCAATGTTCTCTGCATAGGTTGTTGTTCCGGAACCACCGCCGGCACCTGCAAGAGTTGTAGCAACTCCATCTGCAAGAAGCGCGTTACCCATCTCATCATCTAGGCTCTTGCCAGTCATGGCAGCTACCGCCTTGACGTGTCCTACGTTCTCGGCAATGAGAACGAGCACCACTGGAAGGAAGAGGAGCATTGTGCTGCTCTTAAATGTTGGTGTTTCAAAAGTTGGCATTGCTACCCAAGCAGCTGACTTGATCGCTGATGTATCAACATTTCCTTGAACAAGTGCAACAACATAGCCAATCACGATTCCAGCAAAGATGCTGATGCGCCCGAGGAATCCCTTGGAGAACGCGCTGATAAGTGCAATAGATGCCAATGTGATGATTGCGAGGAGAGGTTCCTTCGTGAAGTTACCTTTTGCAGCACCGGCCAAGTTGAAACCAATCACCATCACGATCGTTCCGGTGACAACTGGTGGGAGAGCAGCTTCAATCCAACTGATACCGGCCGCCTTCACGACAAGTCCCACTAGTGCGAGAACTACGCCGGTGAAAACGATGCCACCGAGAGCACCAGCCATACCGGCTGACTTATCTGCCATTGCAGCCCCAATTGGACCGAGGAATGCAAAGGATGATCCGAGGTAGCTTGGCACCTTATTTCGGGTAATTGCCAAGAAGAGGAGCGTTCCGATTCCGGAGAAGAAGAGGGTGGTAGTTGGCGGGAATCCAGTGATGATCGGAACCAAGAAGGTTGCACCGAACATCGCTGCAATATGTTGTAGGCCGACGCCGATTGTGCGTGGCCACGTTAGGCGCTCGTCAGTGGAGACAACCTCACCAGAGGTGATTGATTTTCCATCTCCGTGGAGCTTCCAAGTAAGGGACATGTGGAGCCTTTCCGCGAGGGGGCGCCAAGCTCGCCGAGAAGGCGGCCAGGCGACCGGTAATGATTGGGGAAGGTCCTTATAAGGCTAGGCGAAGAGTGTCCTGTGCCACAGTATTGAGCCAGGCGTGGCGGTTTTGCTTTCAGGGGGTATATCAGGTTAACTATCGCCCAGATATATCGAATGGATATATTTAACGTTATAGAGAATCGAGCTGTCGATGCGTTCACGCGTGGAATCCTTGGAGTTTGCCCTCCTTGGCCTGCTCGCGCAGGGACCGCTCCATGGGTATGAGCTTCGCAAGCGAATGGTGACCATCTTTGGCCCATTTAAAGCGATCTCATTCTCGGTTCTCTACCCGCAACTTCGTCGCATGCTCCTTGCTGGGTCTATCCAGGAAGAGGCAGTCGATCGGGGGAGCAAGCGTCCACGAATCGTCTATGCCATCACTAAAGAAGGCTTAGCTCGCTTCGAGGCGCTCACAGAAACCGTCAGCGCTGATGCTTGGGAGGATGAGGGTTTTGAAATTCGTTTCGCCTTCTTTAGCCCAACACCAACAAAGAGCCGGGTTCGAATTCTGGAAGGGCGTTTACGTCGACTACAGGAGAAGGCTGAAATTCTTCGCGATGAAGTAGAGAAGTCTCCCATTGGAATCGATAAATACCTTCAAGAGTGGCGCCGCCATTCGCTTGACTCTGCCGAACGCGAAATTGCGTGGCTGCAGGAAATGATTACAACCGAGAGGAAATCTAAGTGAAGATCACAACAG
>JACCDM010526148.1_pt1 | contig 17874 bp, 24 predicted proteins | sample 7445851 | NCBI WGS metagenome assembly JACCDM01 (sample SAMN15323438, study PRJNA562643) | freshwater metagenome | isolation source: river surface water | place: USA:Blue River Watershed | collected 2017-08-16
AATTTTTAGAATCAGGTTTCTCAGAGTCTACATACCTCTCAATAACACGCTCTTGATAGCCTCTCCATTGACCACTAGGTTCTAAATCCGCTTTTCCTGATGTACAACCAGGATCTCCATTACTATGTCTACAAATCATTTGTTCTCCTTATGACAATACGGGCAAGTACAATCTGCAGCTCCATCACAATATTCACACATTCTATAACAATCCTCTGGATTGACTTTACTTTTAGGTTTAACTACTTCAACTTCTTGCTTGTAATATTCTTTTCCCATGATAGATAAAGTAGTACGCCAGGCTAATTCTTTTAGACATTCCATAGAACAGACTTTTTCTTTGGCGCCAATTGCTAAAGGAAGTTCGCTAAATTGTTCTTTTCCACAGCAATTACAGAACCAGTTTTGTTTTGAATAAAAACTCATTTTATTCCCAACGGAACTTATCTTCGTCCGCATCTTCTAGTGGTTGATCAATAAACCCAGGAAATACTCTGTCTTCTACTATAATTCGACCATCTGGTAATTGTTCTGCTTCATATTCAGAAATATCGTAATTACCTTTTCTTGCATACTGAGAAGCAAGTAAGGGCAACTCTCTATAAGATTTCCTAGCTTCTTCTGCTTTTTCGCGGCTTGAGAAGGGACCTCTGTAATGGTTTTCATAACTACAGCAAGTACAACCAGTTGAACAATAAATTGTGTATGCCTTCATGTATCTTGTACTAAAAGCACAACATAGTTGTGCTTTTCCTTTTATTTCTTGAGTTTTTGATAAAGATCTTGTTCTTGCTCTGCCGTAATGAGACCAAACAGAAAGAAATTTCGTATTCTTTGCCTCATCACATTGTTGTATATCGAGGGAAGCAGTACAGTTTCTCCTAGGTCTTCCTTTCTCTTGCGCTCTTCTTGAAGAAGTCTGCTTGTTTCTACAATCTCTTGAAAGTTAGCCTCATACTGATCTTTGGTGAGCATAAGTTCTCCTTATACTTCTTATTCCAATTACTAACCAAATATTTCAATTAAAGTAACCTCATCTTCTTAATTACATCTGGTGCTTCACTTTTGCGCATTGGAAAGAAACCTAATACTGTCTCACTATTTGGAGGACACTCTGTTCTTCCTTCATCAATTACAAGATATGGGGTTAACCTCTTTAATTCGGCCCAAATAGAAAGATCACTACAACCAAGAACAATTTTAGTTGTTCCCGTTGTTTTATATTTTTGGTAAGTCCCAATCTTATTTTGAACTGTTGTAAGCTCCTCATCTGAATAAGTGGCGAAGTTATCATTTTCTTCTACTTCCAATTGAAAAGAAGTTTGTGATATCAATTCAACTAAATGTCCCACTTGGGCCGAAATTTTACCCGCAGTGAGGTTTAAAGATTTATTTACAACTAAATACATCACTACCGAATTTTCATTCATAGAGCCACAGATTTCCATCCTAGAGAAAGCATAAGTTCCTCTATTTCTTTAGTGATTTTCCCTTCATTTCCTCCACAATAAAAATCCATATAACCTTCTCCCTTTTTTCGTAGTCTGGCTACTAAATTCCCTGCTGCTCTCCAAGTAAAACCATCTCCATTACCAATGTCCTCTTTCTTTATTTCGCGCTCCAAAGGGAACCAATCTCTGTTACAGAAAGCAGCATAAAAATCCTTGGCATTCTTATCATCTTTTACAAATTCTTTAACTTTTTCTGAATCTAGAGCTTCATTTAGAGTCATTTTATTCCTTTAAAAGAGCGAGATATCTCGCTCTAGATTACTACGTGATAGACCAGTATTCGTCCCCTTTGTAGATGGGGATTTTCTCAAACTTTTCCGTCTTCAAAAACTTCTTTGTCAAGCTACGGAATTTGCTCCAGTACCTGATACGAAAGATTTTGCGGTCTGTAGAGGTTCCTTTCAAGTGAACGTCTTTGTGATTAGTGTTGCCCTTGAAATTCCGTCTGTGATTGGTTTTCATGGTTTCTCCTTAATTTAGAGAAACCAGTTTCCTTTGTAAGTTGTCATTTTTCTTCCTTACAATTCTTATACCAATAAATATTTAAAAATTACACAGATGTTAGCTCAATGCAATAGGTGAGCCTTTTATTTCTTAATTTCCATATTTAAAGATCTAGAATTAATAGTTGGCATTGTATTTTCTTTTTGCGGCGAAAAGAAGGATGAGGTTGAAACTTCATTACTTACAGAATAACTAGCAGTTCCTCTAGAAAGAACTGTAAATGCTTCATTTACTCCTTTACTAGTTGATCTGTAAGACATGCTGTTATTTACAGAAATTCCTAGTCCAGCACTTTCTGTAGCAGTATCAATATTAGCCCCCATAAAAGTAAAGGACCAATTGCCTTTTTGCTTATTTTCAATTACTTCTTTAATTTTAGCTTTGGTCCACTCTTTTGAGCAATTGTCATAACCATCAGTAATAATAACAAACAAAAGTTTGTCTGGACCTACAGAAAGGTCAACAATTTCAGAAGTAACAGTTGCAACTGCTTTTCCAATTGCATCGTACAAAGCTGTGTTTCCCCTAGGAATATAAGAGTGTGTATTTAGTTCAGAAACTTCTGCAATTGGCTTTCTTACGTAGGAGACCTCATATTGATCATCAAACTGAATAAGTGTCAATGTCTGATATACATTTTCTAACTTCTTTTGCTCTGCGATAAATTGATTAAAGCCACTAATTGTAGCTTCTACTACAGAACTCATTGAGCCACTTTTATCGATAATAATTGTAATGTCAGTCCATGTTTTGTTCATTTTGTCTTTTTCCTTTGTGTAAATTGATGAATTAAAAACTACCGAATTACTAATTACAGACTAGCCCTTTGTCGAATAGTTGAGAAATTATCATTAATTAGAAGTTCCCCATTTTCAAATACAGTACGTAGAATATCCTCTGAGTCATACTCAGACTTCACTGTTTTATAACCTGCAACTGTATTTACAAGTGCTAACTTTCCACGCTTACTTTGCTTATCTGGACTACCAATTGGTTCTTTGTAAACGTCCCTCCATTGCCCATTTACCTGCGCAGCACTACATTTTTGGGCAAAGGACAACGAATCCCTAGTCATGGAAGATAAAAGTCCACCACCCATTCCGAAGGCAATATTATCTGCGCTGTACTTACGCATTTCCATTGCTTCTAGAATTGCCTTGATGGAATCTTTGTTTACGCCATCTCCTTGTAGGATTCTTACTTGTGGAGGAAGTACTGTATAACCTTTGCTATTTGTGGTGTAGCCAAATTTACGATGAAGAATTTCAAGAGCATCACAAACACCAGCTATTGGTTCACCGCTGTCAAGTCTCAAAATAGTGGTGCCATTGCGTTTTAGAACCTTCTCTTTAAGTGCAGTTCCCCAATAGCTTTCGAGTGCATGGTAGATATTGTAGCTATCGCTTACACATGCGACAAGTCCAGTTGGGTATTTATCCAGCATATTCTCAAAAGCAGCTAGTTCATTACCCTTTCCCCAACTAGTAATTGTCGAATGTTCACTTGCTGGAATTGAATATGCTTGTGGATCTTTCTCGTTGTAGTATTGCGTAATGAGAGACAGCGCAGAAAGTGTATCTGTACCTTTGAAATTGACAAGATGTGCTGATCCTCCAATTGCAGAGCTCTCAATCGAAGAAACTCCTCTAAAGCCAAAATCATGCAATTTGAAATCTAATCCAGCAATATCCCCAGTTTTCTCTAGAAAATGCTTGATGGTCTTCTTAATTTGGCGGCTAAGGGTACAAATTGATGATCCATACCACAAATTCTGGATTAGAATTGTCTCCAGATAGGATGGCAGCCAATAGCAATTAGAATCAGTATTTTCAATAGATGCCAGGATATTCCCAGTTGGAACTGTCAAACCCTCGGGAATCGACTTAATCCTAATTGGGAGCTTGCCATTGTACTTCTCAAGGATATATTGCCAGCCTTCCTTATTGAAAGGTACTCCATGTATTTTCAGCATGATTTCAGCTTGGTCAATCTTTTCTTGGGTTACAACAATACCTTCTAGATATCTCTTAAGAAGATACTGGAGACCATAGAGTGTGACCGTAGGGAAAATTCCTCCACGAGCTTCAATGTAACTATAGATGAAGCTAGTATTTGTGGCAAACTGGTTGAAATGGCTGGTTTTGTAACTGTCCGTTAGCAAAAGTAGGTTATCAAACATTTGAAGATCCTTTTATAGCTTTCCTAGGTTAATTTCACAGCGAGATTCCTTAATTACAACTGTACCTTGTATAACTTCCCATGCAGAATGTTCACTAAAGCTGTATTCTTCTGGTGTATCCGCTGCTTTCATTGGTTTTGTTAAAACCCACAAATCAACATTCTTCCAAGTTGCCGTTACAACCTTATTTCCACATGTCAGATTTACAGTTGTAGAACCACCAAAATTACGAGCTCGAATTTGTTCAGTACAACTTGACAGAAGAAACAGCCCTAGAAAACCTAATACTAACTTATTCATTTATTTCACCTTTAGATGATTTAGTAGACAGTGGAGAAGATAAGTATGAGCTTTAGTAATTACCTTTGGGGCTTGCTTAGTTGAAAACCACTTTACTTCTTCTAGATCATCTGCTGCTTTTGGAATTCCCATCCTCTTTTCCCATTTGGCCGCGAAAAAGGTAGTGAGAATACAACAATCCGGTTGTGATCTCCAATCTTGAATTTTACATGAGGTAAGATACTTCATCTCCTCTTCATAGATTCTAACCCCAGTTTCCTCCAATAGTTCTCTACTAGCAGCTCCAACCAAAGAATAATCGCTTCCGTCAACGAAGCCCCCGCTAAAGCAATAGTCAGTACTATCTTTTTTGCGCCCAAGGAGAATTTGATAGGAAGAACCTACTTTTCTATAAAGTCCAATATCTACAGTTGCTTGAACTCTAGGATGTATATGTTGACTAGCATAAATAACTCCAGCTCTAAACTTTGGAGAATCAATAGGTTGAGAACCAAGTTTCTCTCTGATAGAAGTTGCATCTATTTCAAAAGGAGATTCAATAAGGATTTTATTAAAATTTCCTGAATAACGGCCTAAGAATGAGTCTCTGCTACCAATTACCGAGATTGGAGAAAATGGAAAAATATTTCTAACAATCGAATCTAGCTGCTTGGACCATACAACATCACTCTTCTTATCATAAATAGGAAGAATGATGGCATGGGGAAACATTGTCTGAAGCATTTGTTTGCGAGTAACGAAATCTAAAGGATTTTTCTTAGCGAGCGGGAAAGAAGCGCAACCAAGAAGGATAACTAGATTCGTGAATTTGTTGGCCTCATTAAGAACATGTAAATGTCCAGCATGTGGTTGATCTATGTGAAATCTGCCGATAACACAGCCTACACCAGGAATAGTGGCAGCTTCTGATTGTTTATTAAGTTCCAAGTTAAAACCTTTGTCTGTCCACATTTTATAATACTGAGCCCAGTTATCTGGGCTCAGTCCTTTACCAGCTTACGGTCTTATTAGGACCAAGAATTCGTTGGTCCTGAAAAGAATAGAGAGTGCCCATATAACAGCTCTCCAAGAAACTTTGTGTTGATCCAACTACAATAGAACGAATCATGTCACTTCTTGCTAGATCTTGAAGCTCTTTACGATCTGGATTAATTCCAAAATACGTAAATTCCTCGACTGGCATCTTATTATCAAAGACTTGCCATTTTGTCATGTGACGAAGAAAAGTTGCCATCCTCTTGTTTGGAGCATAGACAACAAATGTCTCATCGTTAACATGTTCCTTATAAATTCCATATTGCTTCTTATAGCAAGTCCAGGCTGCCATTACATTGGTAACTTGCTTCGCTGAAAGCCGACGGCAGACAATTTCAATGTCAGGCTTACAATTCAGTGAATTGTAACGATCTAGATAAGCTCGATCAAAGGACTTCTGTGGGATAACGTCAAACTTCTTAGGATCTACAATTACACGACCATCCTCACAAAGTTCAATTCCATGTCCAATATTATTCATATTATTCACCTTTCTGTAGTTCAAGTTCGATTTTAGTTTGGAATTTTACGTAGTCTAGCCATTGATTCCAAAGACCGCAATGAGTACCAAGTTCTTCATTGAGGATTGCAAGTGCCTCCTCTACTTCATCTTCGTAGAAGCTAGTCTCAACAATAATTTCTAGCTCTTCTCTAGAAGGAATTTTAGGATTGAGTGCATCCTTCTTAGGTTCTTCTTTAGTTTTCTGCTTGTACTTAATTTCGTTTTCAAACTTCTCTTGTTCAAAATCTGAGATCTTCTTAGCAACAACTCCCATCGACATATTGCCGATTGTAGTTAGTAACTTCCTAATATCTGCAGAAAAGTCAATTTCATCCTTTACTTTGAAATAGGCTTTTCCATTCTTCTTACTTGTTTTCTCATTTCTAAACTTTTCAAATTCCATTTTAAATAGGTTGAGCTTGCAAAGAAGGTTCGTCTCTTCTTGCATAAATTCACCCATCTCATCACGAATCCAAGATTGGAATAGCAATCCCCTTTCATTGGCAATTTTACCAATCAGAGATTGGATTTTATCATTATCGAAAAGGGAATCTTCGTAACGAAGTGCCGGATATAGAATTGCAGCTACGTAACTCCACATATCCCAATAATGAGCAAGAATATTGGCAGTATCGCTAATTTCAAAGCCACAGCCTCTTAAGTGCTGTATGAAAAATACATGATCGATTTTATTTTCGTAATAAGAAAGCGAGTTCCAGCCCGGTTCTTTTGCTTCTACTTTACTTTTTGCGTGATAAGTTGCAGAAAATAGCGACCTATAGTTTGTCTCATTTGGGCCGCAAAACCAATAAAGGCTAGAACCTTCCAATTTAGAAATTTCTTTTCCGGTAATTAAATCAAGTTCTGAAATCCAAGCTTCTACTATAGTTTTCTTATCCCCAACTATCTTTGCAAGTTGTTGCAATTGAAATCGCCATCCCATCAAGCAGTTAAAGAATTTAAATTGTCGTTCCTCATTAGATAATCCCATATTTTCCTCCTAATTTACTTATTCCAACTTTTTATTAAAAATTCCACTATTATGTCTTTATGGAATCAAAAACAAGATCTAGCTTAGAAAATGTCCGTATTGAGCTCGGCCGAATTATTGAGGTTGATTATGTAAATCATACTTGTACTTGCAGATCAGAGGTTTCAGAACAATACTCATACAGAGTCCCTGTACTTTCTCCTTATATCAATCAAACTACTACTGAGGGCTTTAAATGGATGCCTAGAGGTGGAGAACTTGTATTGATGGCTATATTATCAGATGGCACTCGAAGAATTTTGGCTTACACCGGTGTTGATGAAGAAGGTTCTCACAATTATGGATTTGGAGAAATGAATGGAGGAGACTTTTTTATAAGAGGAGGCAATGATTCATTCGTTAGAATGAGATCAGGAGGAGTAATTGAAATTGGGAGCTCTCCTTTATGCTCCTCCATTTATATCCCTACAAAAAATATCACCCATCATATAGCTGAGAACTGGATATTAGACACTTTCGCTGGTTCATTAGAGTTTAAGACAGATAGAGCTGAAGATTCAGATGAAGGTCACACACCAACTTTTATGACGTTAAACATCAAAGAATTTGCAGATGATGAAAATGAACTTGTCAGATGTAAGATTGGTGGTGGACAAAATAATATTGCTTGTAGTTTGATAATCAAAGATTCTGGAAATGGAGAGAATGTAAAAATTAAGATGGAACTTACAAAAGATGGAGATCTAAATGTTAATTTAGAAAGAGATTTGAAATTGTCAGTAAAAGGAAAGGTACAAATTACAAGCTCAGATGATATGTTGTTGGAGTCTAAAACAAACCTCTCTTTAAAGGCCGCACAAGAACTAAGTCAGAGTGGTAATTCAGTGAAAGTTACAAGTAATACTTCCTTTGAAGTGCAGGCTACAACTACAAATATTAAAAGTTCAAACGTAAATATATCAAATACAGCTCTATTCCCAGTTTTAAGAGCTTCTCCCGATTTAATAGCTGTACTTACAGCTGCAGCTGCAGTTGCTAATTTACCATTGTCAGTTAATCATTTTAATACAACAATTTTAGTCTAGAACTGCTGTCGATAGTTTGTAGGATACAGCCAATTCTTGAAGCTCGGCCTTCCAATTTGGAACGTCTTTCCAATCATGGATTTGCTGTAAGTCAAAAAGAAGGCTGGAAAAAGGTAGTAGATGAGCTAATTCTGGAATTTCTCTTAATATTGTATCAATAACTACATTCTCCATACAAGAATCATAGACATCATCAGGAATTAGAATACCAGCTGCGCATTTTAGTCCATTAGGGCCTCTATACTTGCAGGCGTTGCCTATAATGGATTTCCTGTTCTGTGTTAGTAAATGAGTTGCTACCTTATCAAATACTTCTTGATTTGTCATTAAAGTAACCTCATTAAGACATTGGAGGAATAGTTAGTTCTAGGTGGCCAAATCTCACACTGTCCATGTTTATCCAGTTTCATGTTGATTTCTTTCTTCCCGAACTCATCATGATCAATGAACCATAGCTCTGCATCTTTAATTTCGCCCTCTTTAACTAGTGCACGAAGATGCATAACCAAAAGCTCGCTAGAGATGCTAATTATGGCCTGATCATCTACGAATCGTATACAGAACCCACCGTTAGATTTCAGAAAAGAAAAAACAGAAAAAGACCCTGCCTTTATTACTTCATCTGCTATCCATCTTGAAAGTCTATCGCAATGAAAATCGTTTACAGCTTGTCCTTCTACAGACCATTCAATCTTTAGCTTCATTTAGGGCTCCAATCGTCATCTGCTCGTACTTTTGCTTTAAGCCGGAAATTGATGTACTTGTCTGCAATTTCTACTGATAGTAATTGTTGGGAATTTACCAATAAGTCCTTTTCTCTGTCCTGAGTTGCTAAAAGATCTAGTAGTTCGCCTAGTTTCATTAATATGCTCCTCCTACAATTCTTATTCCAAAATTAAATCGAAAATTTCTAGCTCATCGTTTTATAGTTAAGCAAATGGATATTTTTAAAGACAACAAACCAACTTTCCATCAATGGGAATTAGAACTTGGTCTTCATAAAAAAGCTAACATCAAGAAAACAGCAGAAGAGACGGTACTTGGTGACCAAAGTGATAACTGGCAGACCGAAGTTGCAAGTTCTGCTTCATCTTCGTTGCCTTTTTTAGCTGATTATTCTGTCAATGTGATGCTTGACAAAGTAAATCAAGACAGTAATTCAGCATATGGAAATTTGGAGATTAAAAACAAATTTGATGCTCCTAACTTGAATAAAGACGATCGAAGTGTAAGAGTTCCCTTAATTGTTGAGGACAAAAAGCTAAAGCCACTCGACATTATGAATATAGATGGAAAAATGTATCCTCTTTCTGAAGCTAAACTTAGACAATCTCTCTTTCGGCCGGAAATTGCTGAGCTATCCGATAGACAACCTAGTAAGGATAGATACATCGGTTATCAATCAGCTCCACCTTATGGAGGAGGTCAAGGGGGATTTTCTTATGGTGGAGATGGCAAATTTGCCTCCATTCTAGATAAAATTCACATCGATGAAAAAGACAAGTTAGAACTAGCAAGTAAGCTTGCTAGTGGAAATTATGAAAGTATCTTTGTAAAGAATCCAGCATTTGCAGCTTGCATCGATAAAATTGCCTCTTATCAAGAGCAAGAAGAAATTGAAGATGTGGACTGTATTCGCTTTGACAAGCTCAATAAGAAAGAGGTACTTGTTAAATGGGCATCTGCAAGTAACTTTCAACCTAAACAAGTCAAGCTTTCCATGTATGAAGCTGCTAAATTTGCGGGTGAAGGAGAATCATCTGATCAGATATTTGCACTAGAACCAGGAGGTTCTCTAACTTTAACAACTAATGCAGTTCAAAAAAATACACTAGATCAAGATGAAGTAAAGGAAATTACTGAGTTCGGAGAATATAATGTTCAAGATGTTGAAGATCGAGATTTACTAGGTTGGGTAATTCCTTTAATCACTTTTGATGGAATTGCTGTTCCTAGTTACTTATTTACTAATGGTTCTGTTTGGGCATTCCAAGACAGAATTTCTGGTTCTAGAGTTGGACAAGGTTCTAATTTACCATCTCATCTTCCACAAGGACTTGGTATTTTCTATTCTACTGATTCAGGCAAAGTATTAGGTACTTTACCAGTTGAAGTTTCTCATTCAGAAGGTGATACTTATGTTTGCCAAGATCAACTTGGTAATCAGTTTTCGTTGGAGAAACTTGATATTCAAACAATCGTGAAAATGGAGGAAGGACATTATGCAATTCCTGCATCAATGAAATTTCTAAGGTTGCCACAGGAATTTACGACTCTTAAAGAAGATGGAGCTACTTTTAATAAGACTGCAGCTGCAGATTTAACTGTACTAACTAAACATGCAGATGACCTTTATTCTTTACGTGGTTATTTAACATATGAAGTCCCACACGAAGAATTATCAAAATCTGATGTTGAATTTATGCTTTATACAGCTGGCTTTGATGGTAGTGAATTGATAAAGAAAGCTGATAAAGAAAAAGTTGTTAAAATTGCTGATGGAACTCCTCTCTCAAGGCGCATGAAGAAAATGAAAGAAAGATTAGGTAAGACAGCTTCAGATCATTCTTCTCTCTTCGCGCTTAAAAGGGAGGTTGATGTAGTTAAACTTGCATCTGCTTTTTCAGATGAAGAAACAATTGATAAGATTTTATCATTAGGAGTTTTAAATTCCGATAACATCGCTAAATTCTCTGACTATCTTCCAGGATTTGAAGAAGTAGAACAAAAACTGGCTGAGCTATTATTTGGAGTTAGATGTGGATTATCGCCTGTCGAAGAGGAACATGCAGCTTTAGCTATGAATCATATTGGTAAATTAATTTCTGGGCTCAAAAGTTTGAAAGAAAAAACAAGTTTACAAAGTAAACAATAGTTTACTTGGAGGTAGATCTGATTTAGTGTCATTTGTATGAAATTACAAGAGATAATTAATTCGGCCAACGCCTCATTAGATCTTCCAGGTATTTACTTGATTTATTGCCTATTAAATGATTCTGGGTATATCGGACAAACAAGCTTTCCAATAAGAAAAAGAAAAGCCCAACATTTCAGTGATTTGCGAAAAGAAAAACATCCCAATCAATACTTACAGAGCGTATTTAATAAGTATGGTCAAGATTTAACTTTTATCCCTTTAGAAAATTGTGGTAACGAACAATTAAACGAACGAGAGGCTTATTTTTATACTTTATTAGACGTAGAAAAGAAAATGAATTTAGGAACAGTTGGTCAGGTTATTCCAATGTCTGAAGAAAGCAAAAGGAAGATATCCAGAGCACAAAAAGGAATAAAAGACGGTCCTTTATCAGAAGAAACTAAACAAAAACTTTCAGTGGCGCTTAAAGGAAAGATAAAGCCTCCTTTTTCAAAGGAACATAGAAGAAAACTAAGTGAAATTGGCAAACAAAGATCTCTTACTAAAGCTAAGTTATCCACAGAGCAAATATTAGAAATAAAGGCTCTCCTTCTTGAAGGACATTCACAAATAGGGCTTTCAAGAAAATTTAGTATAGGGCGAACAACAATACATGAGATAGCTAATAATAAAAAATGGACTCATGTTGGTCCAACAATACCAAATACCATACCATCCAAAAACTTACCTCATATCCTCAATAGAACAAATCGTCTTAATTAGACTCAATTCTGTTATTCTTCTTAGTATGAAGCTTCTACCCATAGATTCTGTACTAAAAATAGCTGAGCTTAAAACAGAGCTAAAACCTCATCAATCTAAGATTTTAAACAAGTTGCAGAATCAAAGGGGACTAGTTGCTGTTAGAGGCATGGGACAAGGAAAAAGCCTCATTGGTTTGTCTGCAATCGAGAAATCCGGCCTTCCAGCAACAGCGATAGCGCCAGCTTCATTAAGAGAGAATCTTCCAAAAGAACAAGCCAAACATTTTACTGAGCCTTTTCAATTGCAACACGACACAATTCAAAACATCGCTAGAAAGGGAACTATTAAAAAGAATCCATTCCTTTTAATAGATGAAGCTCACAATTTAAGGAATTCATCTTCAAAGGCGACTTCTGTTCTTAAGAAATTAAGTCCCGAAGCAGAAAAAATCTTACTTATGACTGGTACTCCGTTTTATAACAGTGTTAGTGATTTGTCCCCTCTTGTTAATATTGCAGCTGGCGAAAATGTTTTGCCAGAAGGGCAAGATTTTAAGAATAAATACGTAACAGAACAACAAATCAATCCTTCCTTTTTTCAGCGCTTTAAAGGAATACAACCTGGAACAAAAGAAATATTAAATCCAGCTAAAGCTCAAGAACTAAAAGCAATATTAAATAAATGGGTAGATTATGAGGCTCCTTCTAAAGAAGGATTTCCAGATGTTAAGGAACAAAAGATTGAAGTACCAATGACTGATAAACAATTAGCCATTTATGATACTGTAGCTGGTAAATTACCACCTTGGGTTGCAGAAAAGGTTAAATCTGGTCTTCTTCCAAATCGTCAAGAGGCTGCGAATTTAAATGCTTATTTGAGCGGACTTAGGCAAACAGGGTTAGGAACACATGGTTATGTTCAAGACAAGCCAGAAAGTCCAAAGATACAGAGGGCTTTTGAAGAATTTAAAAAGATTTTAGCAACTAATCCTCAAGCTAAAGCTACAATTTATTCAAACTTTATTAATTCTGGAATCAATCCTTACAAAGAGTTGCTTGAAAAAGAAGGAATTCCTTTTGGTGAATTCTCTGGAAATGTATCTGATAAAAATAGACAGCAAGCAGTAAAAGATTACAACGAAGGAAAGTTAAGGGCTCTTTTACTAGGTCCATCAGCAGGCGAGGGCCTAGACTTACAAAATACGAACCTCACTCAAATATTAGATGCAGCTTGGAATGATAGTAAAATAAATCAGGCACAAGCAAGATCCATTAGATTTGGTTCTCATTCGAGTTTGCCTCCTGAACAGAGAAAAGTCTTAGTCCAGAAGTTTTTAGCTACAAGGCCACAAACATTAGGAAACAGATTGGGCTTAACTAAAAGACAAGGAGCAATTGATGAATATTTATATAACTTATCAAAAACTAAATCTGATTTATCAAAACAATTTGAAGCTTTGATGGAAGAACAAGATTTACCTAAAATTGCGCATAATGAAGAAGCTCTGGCAAAAGCAGAGAAAATAAAGGAGGAACTTAAAAAACGATTTAATGTAACTCCTTTTCTATCTGGATCCTTATATTTAGGTACTAATGTTCCTGGAAAACATGATTTTGATTTCAATCTTCATGTTCAGTCCAAACAAAAATTCGATAATCTTCAAAATAAATTTGAAAAACTATTTACTCCTTCTACTTATAACAGTCCTAAAAAAGACCATTATATTTTTCATACACAAGTTTATGGGGAAGATGTTGATTTAGCTCTTACCTATGGTCAAAAAGGAAGAGCTTATCAAGATTCCTTAAGAGCCGCGAAAAAGGAGATGACTCCCGAGAAAAAGGAAGAAATCATCAAGCAAAAGCAAAAGCTTCACAATGCCTGGTTCTTTAAAGAACGACGCACTAAGGATTTTAAAAGACGGCTAGATCAAGAACTTGGTATTAAGAGAATCCAAAGAGGAACATTAAAAGAGGCTGAACATTATAATAGAAAAGATATTTATGGACATCGCACTAATAATCTAGAAAGTATTATTGAACATGGTCTGCTTTCAGCACACGATGCCCATAAAAAGGGCTTGTTAAAATCATTTGAAGCTGGAAACAATACTTTGGATGCTATTTTTAAAGGTAGAGAGAAAGAAACTGAATCTCCAACTAAACTTAAAACATCAATTTATCTTACTCCAGGCTTAATGCCTTCCTCTTCTGCTTATGGACCTTATGGAGTTCTAACTCGTAAAAGACAAGTAGAACAAAGTAAGTACCTAAATACAATTCCAGGAGAAGTTACAACCTCAAAAGTAAAAGGCAAACTTACTTTCGTAGTTCCTGATGAAGAATTATCAACATGGCAAAATAAATACAAGAACCATACATTTTTAGCGGAATCCAAGATTCCAGAAAATAAAAAATTACCTGAAAAAGATTACTCAGAGATTCTTAAAAGATTAATTGCAATGCCAAAATTCAGACATGATACAAAAGAGATTAATGAGAAAATAGCTAAAATATCAGATGATGTTGATAAATTTCTAAATACAAAAAATTATCAATTCTTAATTAAGAAATTACCTTCTCCAAAATTTCAATCTTCTTTAATTTCTAAGATTGAAGATCCTTCTTTAAAGAATTTCATTGCTAATAATGGCAAACATGCTATTGCCTTAAAAAAGAATAAAGGAACTCATCATCAAATAGAAAGCTCATCTCATCCCGCAAAAAGCTATACAGTAATTGATCATGGAACTTCTTGGACCTGTAATTGCCAAGACTATCTATACAAAAAAGCGCCTAAGAATGGAGAATGTAAACATATCATTAAAGCTAAAGAATTAGAGAAAACAGCTTCAGCTTATGTAACTCATTTTTCTCAGGAAAAACAAACAACTTGTAGTGCTGCCTGTGCAAAAATGGTTCTTGACTATTATGGAATCTATAAAACTGAAGAAGAATGCGAAAAAGGAATTGGAGTTCATTCTAAAGGCGCTGAAAATGATCAAGTTGCTGACTTTCTTACAAAAAGCGGTCTGAAATGTATTAATAAAGAATTATCACCAGAAGAAGTTAAACAATTTCTAGATATGAATTGTCCCATTATTATTGATGGAAAATCATTTAAATATCCTGGCAAATTCCATTACACAGTTTTATCTGATCTAGATACAGAAAAGGATGTAGTAGTAGTATTTGATCCCAATTATGATAAAAAGATTCGTACACTTACACTTAAAGAACTAGATGATATTTGGCATTCTAAGCAAATGTATAAACCGCATAAACCATTGATAAGACAAGGAATTGTGGTAATTGGTCATGAGAAGACAGCCGAGGAATCTACTTTTCAAAAGTATAAACCCTATATTGCAGGTGCTGGAGGATTATTAGCTGGTGCGGCTACATATAAAGGACTAAGAAGATTTAATCCCTCTATGAATAAAGGATTATCTACATTGCAAAATGCTATGAAAGATAAGAAGTTAGCTATTCAGGTAAATAATGCTAGCAAGCTTCATACTCCGATATTTGGAGCTAAAACAGTGGATAGAACAACCAAAAATCTAGGTAAAGATTATGGTGTCCTTAACCATTCAACTAGTACACAAGCAATTCCTAGTGGTGGACCAGCTATTAATACCGATTTAGCAAATGCTATGGATAACAAAGTAACTTTTGACAAAATTATGAATCAAGGTGTCGGCTATGGTCCTTCTCAAGTTGCAAATCCTACTGCTAAAAACACTGACTATCTTCACGGGGCGCTAAAAGATGTTGGTGGTGATATAAATCGGCTTAAGAAAAAATATCCTGAATTTATAATGAAGCCAGCAACAGGATCTTTAGGACAGGTAGAAAACCTAGTAACTTCTGCAGATCATCCAGTGTTTCAAAAAGCGCTTAGAGATGAAGGAATGGCTAGAAATATGTTGATTCAAGAGAAGCTACCAATTGATAAAGAGTTTCGAGTTCATACATTAAATGGTGTTCCTTTCTCAACAATGAATCGAAGAATAGAAAATCCTACATTAAGAAAAGCCTGGGAAAAATTAACAGGTTCTTCTGGAGGTGGGGCTTTTATTCCAGCAATAGGTAAAGAAAGACAGGCTTTAAATCAATTTGTAAGCGATGCCCACAAACATATACAACCAGCTTTTGAACAAGGTCATAACCTACATTCTGCCTATGATGTAGCTAAATTAAAAGATGGTACTTATAGAATGATAGAATCAAATCCAACGCCAGGCACTCTTATGAATCCAATAATTAACAGAAAACTACAAAGAATGGCAACTGGAAGATGGGGTAAAGATGTAGCGGCTCTTGGAGCTTTAGGCACCGGAGCCGCTACAACTGGAGCAATTGCTAATCTAGAATAATCTCTACGTGAGAGGGACTGACAAAATATCGCTGCTCATGTTCAACTATTACTGAGATGGCATTTATCGTATGGACCAAAATGCGGTCCCCAATTTGGACATCTTTAATAAATGGTCCTCTCTCAACGACAATCAAATCAATATAAGAGTCGTTCCTTACAGCAGGAAGACGAACCCCTGTATTCTGTGGAGTGGGCATAGCTCGCGGACGACAAAGTAGTTTGTTTTGCAAAACCTTCATTTGAATTTTCCTCCTACAATTCTTATTCCAAAATTTTATTAAAAATTACACGAATACTACTGCCAATCCATCCAAATATTAATTTTATCTTCTCTAGGCGCGAATTCTTTGAATAGAGCTTCGAGAATTGTCTTTATTTTGCCTTCAGGTTTGATTCCCCAATAAAAATCACTTAGCCAATCTTTGCGTAAGCTATCATGAGTGCAATCTTCTCTTGGTTCTAATTTGCAACAAAGCCAACTAATTAGACCATGATCCTCTAATTTGTATTTATCCTCCACATACTTAATGATTTCAGGAAGATAATAGTATTTTAAGGTTCTAGCTTTAGGTTTTACCACCATAAATAAATCTCTATTTCATCTCCAAATTCCTGCTTAATGACATTCAAAGCATCTTTTTTATCATCTGGAATCTTATTATCTAATACTTCGTCTATACATAAAATATGGAATGATCCATTGTGAGTTCCATACCAAGAAGCTATTATCCAATCCCAGAAATCATCTCCAATAGAGTATTTTTCTTTAAGATAATTAGATAACTCGATGTAATCGTAATATTCTTTAATTTGTTTGGTTGGTTTATTCATGCACAGTGGCCATAAGATCTTCTTCTCGCATCATTAAATACTTAACACCCTCAAATTCTAATTCTTGCCCGCCAAATTTGCCATACATAACAATTTCACCAACTTTTACTTTACATTCATCACCTACAGCAATGATTTCTCCTTTAATGGGCTTATCACTTGACACCTCAGTAAGAAAAATTCCTCCTGGTGTCATTTCCGCGGCTTGAATGGGCTTTACTAGAATTCGTTTTCCCAATGGTTTAATTTTCAATTGTAACTCCTAGATCTTTGATGGTAATTACGTTTACTGAATATTCGTAGCTACAAGTTTCACAATAACCTTCATTTCGTGTCTCAGATGATAAATTTATGCTTTCTGTTTTAAATAATTCAGATATTTGATCAAGCAGCTTAAAGGTAATTGTTTCTGTAGTTGCAATTGTAAGAATTCCATCCTTAAGATCTAATTCTTGATAATCAAGCTCTAATTGTTTACAGAGAGAAATGCAAAGTTCACGTAATGTCTCATAGTAAAATTTTGGACTGTCCATCTTCGATCTCCTTTATTAATTCGTACATTTCTTCTTCAGTTACTTCTCTTGGTTCAAAATAATTTGTATTGTCATCAGCCATTACACAATAACCATAGTTACAACATTGTATTGAATCATCTATCCCGCGAAAAATAAGATAGCCACCACATTCTTCATAGCTATACCAACCATCTAAAAACAATACTTCTTTGATTATTGATAAATTTGGCTCATGAAAAATTTCAACTACACATTCTAAATCAGTCATTTGCTAAGTTTTATTAATTGCTCAATTAAGTACAAGCTGCTTCTAATTGCGCGAATAAGAGAAATTTTCTTTGATTTATTCATTTTCTAATCACCAAATTGTTATCCGTAACTAATTTTTTAACTGCTTCCAATGCTACATTTTCTCCGAA
>JACCDM010067830.1_pt1 | contig 17866 bp, 16 predicted proteins | sample 7445851 | NCBI WGS metagenome assembly JACCDM01 (sample SAMN15323438, study PRJNA562643) | freshwater metagenome | isolation source: river surface water | place: USA:Blue River Watershed | collected 2017-08-16
GCCCAAAAGGCCAATGCGAACTTTCTTCTCGCTCATTAGACGTCCTTGTACTAAAGTTGGGGTCCAATTCGTGGACCGTTCCAATGGTATTGTAATCACAATATCCAGCTCAAGGAAAACAAATGGCAAAAATCGCAATCACTGGATCCACCGGGTTCGTTGGTAGCAACATCCCATCTGTGTTGCTGGCCCGTGGCCATGACGTTCTTGGTCTGGGTCGCCGCACTCCAGTGGTGGCGCCAAACTGGCCAGTCAAGGTGGTTGATTTCACCGATGCCAACTCGATCGCCGAAGCTTTGCAGGGTTTTGATGCGGTGGTGCACTGCGCGATCGCCAATGATTTCAACAAATTAGTCGATGATCGAATCTACGCCTATGACTCCTACGTAGGGCTGACTCAATCGGTGACCAGAGCAGCAAACGCTGCCGGTGTGAAACCAATTTTGATTTCAACCGACTGGGTGATGGACGGAACACAGCATCGAGTACCGGAAACCGATCCAGGCAACCCAATCAATTTCTATGGCGCACTGAAAATACTTAGCGAGCAAGTGATTAGAGACCTAGCGCCGCAAAACGGAGCGATCTGCAGAATTGCCGGGGTGATGGGGCAGCATCAACTCACCCAAAGCCCCAGGTCTCAGGATGTTGGCTTTGGATATTTTGTTTTTTCGTTGGTTGAAACTCTGCGAGCTGGCAAAAAATTTGCGGTTTGGGACGGAGATCGAGTCAACAAAGTAACCACACCGTCTCTGGCGGCTGAAATTGGTGCACAAATTGAGCGAGTTATTTTGCGTGATGCTGTTGGTACTTTCCACTTGGTTGGCGACGATGCCGTTTCAAGAATGGAACTTGCTCAACTGACCTGTGAGGTTTTTGGTTTAGATGCCAAATTGCTCACCCAAAGCGAACCCCCGGAAGATCAACTGTTTCCCGCAGCAGTGCCAGTTGATTCATCGCTTGGAAATGAATTCACAAAAAAGGTTTTGGGCATTCAGCCGCAATCAATTCGTGAGATTCTTTACGCCTTCAAGACTGAACTTGAAACCGGTGTTGTTACTCCACTAACTAGAGCTGAATAGTCTTAGGCAAAAGCCTCGGCGAATCTATCCAGGGCAAGATCGGAATCGGTTTGCGCCCAACCCTCTAGACCAACAACCCCTGCGTAATCAAGTGCTTTGAGTTCCTGCGCGATTCGTTTGTAATTAATTTCACCGGTACCAGGTTCGCAGCGACCAGGCACGTCGGCAACTTGAATCTCACCGATGATGGGAAATGCGCGACGAACAAGTTCAACTAAATTACCTTCACCAATTTGAGCGTGATACAGATCAAGATTCATTCGCAGGTGCGGACTGTTTACAGACTCAATCAGAGAGATCACTTCAGAGGCTAAACCGAAAGGGGTGCCAGGGTGATCAACCAGTAAATTCAGGTTCTCCAAGATAAAAATTTTGTCGTGCTTTTCACCCAATTCAGCAATTCGAGCCAGGGTATCCCTGGCGGTTTGCCACTCTGCCCGGGTAGTGCCATAGCGCTTACGAATTGCCTGGCCTTGGTCATCAAGCCCGGTACCGTGCAGATTCAGATTTGGGCAGTCAATTATCTTTGAAGCCTCAATTGATTGCTCGGCGGTTGCCAAAAGCTTTTCGATGCCGTCATCCTCTAGAAGGTCACCCTCTAGGTAACCGGTCATGGAATTGAACCTAGCCCCAGTTGCTGCAAGAGCAGGCAGATCTTTATTAGCCCAATTCCAAATCTCGACTTCAAATCCTCGGGAGTGAATCTTTTCTACTCGTTCAACAAAAGGTAAATCAAGAAACATCATTTCGGCTGATGCAGCCAAGCGGTATTTAGGCATGCCGCCACATTACTACAAAGAAAGAATTGCCTACTTTGCGCGCGACAGATTGATTCGCTGAGTCCAACCAACGCAAATAAGAATTGCAATGGCAGTAAACCAGGTGAATGCTGAAACGGTTTCTCGCAAAATAAAAATTGCCAGAATCATGGTGACGATTGGCTGGGCAAGTTGTAGTTGCGAGGCCTTAGCAATTCCAATTGTGTTTAGCGCATTTGCCCAGAAGTAGTGACCTAAAAATATGGAGTACAAACTTACAAACAAAAAGCCAAACCAAGCATCAGCACTTGGCATAACCGTAATTGGATTTACAATTAATTCGATTATGGTGAGCGGCAGCATGATTGGAATTGAGATAACAATCGCCCAACTAATTACGTAAAACGCCTTGTATTTTGCGGTTAGTGCTCCGGCCGATGAATTACCCACGGCACCAATGACAACCGCAATCGCCATAATCACGTAGCCCCAAAACTCACCGCCGCCTAAACCGTTTGATCTAGAAACAGAAAACAGCATTCCAAAGAAAGTTCCACCAAGTGCACCAATCCAAAATTTCGCCGAGGGGGTTTTGTTTTTAAAAATCAGGATTGCGGTTATAACTCCGGCCACAGGTGAAAGTGCAATCAAAACTCCGGCATCAGATGCAGGAACGGTTCGCATCGCGATGGTCGAGAGAATTGGATAGCCAAAAACTAAACCACCAGAGACAAGCCAAATTCTCGACCATAAGTCTCGAGGCGGAAGCAAAGATTGCCGGCCAAGTTTGAGTGCAATTATTGCTCCGATGCTGGCCGGAATAATTCTGCCAATCGCCATGATGGTCGGAGAAAATTCGGTGAGCCCCAGTGCAAGACCAATGAAGGTTGTTCCAAAGCCAAGTACCGCAATAGCGCCATAGACATAGCCTTGGAGTTTGGACATAGGACTAGTATGTATTAACAAAGACAGCAAAAAAGAACCAAAGACGACGGAGTCATTCATGAGCAGCAAGCCAGATCGCAACCTAGGCGTAGAACTTGTGCGAGCGACTGAGGCAGCTGCAATCAAAGCCAGCGCCTGGATTGGTCGCGGTGACAAAAATGCAGCTGACGGCGCAGCCGTTGAAGCAATGCGAGATTTTCTAAACACCGTTGATTTCAGTGGCACTGTTGTAATCGGTGAGGGCGAAAAAGACGAAGCTCCAATGCTTGCTAATGGTGAGGTTGTTGGAAACGGCAACGGTCCTGAGTGTGACATTGCGGTGGACCCGGTTGATGGAACCAGCGTGACTGCTTCTGGTCGAGCCCACGCAATTTCCGTGATTGCCGTTAGTGACAAAGGCACCATGTACAACCCCAAAGACGTCTTCTACATGGACAAGCTAATTACCCGCCGCGAGGGCAAGGGCGCTGTGAGCCTGGACCAGTCTGCAGAAGACAACGTACGCGAACTAGCCAAAGCCTTGAAGAAAGACATTAGCGAAATCACCGTTGCGATGATTGACCGCCCGCGCCACGTTCCACTTATGGAAGCTGTACGCCGTGCCGGTGCAAGAACGCGATTGTTTCTAGACGGTGATGTTGCCGCAGGAATTCACGCTGTAACCGGTGGCGGAAACATTGACATGTTGCTTGGCATCGGCGGCGCACCAGAGGGCGCAATTTCAGCTTGTGCCACGCAGGCACTCGATGGCTACATGCAGGGCCGCATTTCTCCGCAGTCACCTGAGGAAATGAAAAAGGCAATTAACGCCGGTCACGACCTTGAGAAAATTTTTGAAATCAACGATTTAGTTGCCAGCGACAACACTTACTTTGTTGCCACAGGTGTCACCGATGGTTTGCTCCTTGATGGAGTTCAAAAGCGCGGCGACTATCTGCGCACAGATTCAATTATTTTGCGCGCGCGCTCTGGCACCATTCGTCGCGTCAAGGCTGATTACTTAGCCTCACGCTGGATCTAAAAAAGTTATTTGCCAGATTTTGGTTTTGCCACACTTGTGCGCGGAACCAAAGTTGGCTTAATCAAAATACTCTTTGGCTTATAGCTACCCTTGCTACCAATTCTTTCAAGCAAGAGTGAAGCGGTCTGTCTACCAACCGGAATACCCTGCTCGTCAACCGTCGTTAACTTTAAAAGAAAATCAGAAGCTACCGGTGCGTTGTCATAACCAACCAGTGAAACATCTTCTGGAACGCTTAACCCATTTTCGCGAAGAGCAGACCATGCTCCTGCAGCCATGTAGTCATTCGCTGCGTAAATAGCTGTGAACTTTTTTCCAGACTTTAACAATTCCATCGTGCCCATGTAGCCACCAATTTCTGTGGTTGGTTGACCATTGCCAAAAACCATGTCATCAAGAATTGCGTCTTTCATAATTTTTGAAAAAGCTTTACGTCGGTTTGTAGCAATTCCACCCACACCGGTTAGGTGTGCAATTTTTTTGTGACCAAAACTAATTAGGTGTTCGATTACCAACCGTGTGCCTTCATAGTCATCGTTGAAGACCATGTCGGAGTTTGGCAAAATTGTTTCTCGCTGCCCGATCATCACGGTTGGGATATCAAGCTTGTGTGTTCTAAGTCCACCCACCTCTGTTGCAATCACCAGTCCATCAACTTTCATTGAAGCAAATGCGTCGATTGGGTCATCTTCAAAATTTTGGCTGCGGTGCATGTCGCTGATGATTACCTGGTAGCCAGCGTCATCAAAAATTTCACGAAGGCCTTTTAGAAAACCAATGTAGGAAAGGTTCTTGTAGTCGGTAATTAGAACACCGATAGATCTTGAAGCCGAGCTCGCCAATTGCTGAGCAAATCTACTTGGACGATATCCAAGTTCGTCGATCGCTTTTTGGACTGCCTCACGACGAGCCTCACTCACGTTGGCTTCGCCGCGCAACACCAAAGACACCAGTGATTTAGATACGCCGGCCGCTTTGGCCACGTCGTAAATCGTTGGCGGCTTGATTGGGTTGTTGGTGTCAGTCATGGTTAGTCCAAATTAGTCCAATTTTGTCCAACAAATCAAATGTAAAGACATGATAACAATCCGATAAAGCAGGGACATTTTGTTCAACCTTGTTGCTACTTTGATGTGGAGCGCTCCAACTGGGAGCGCTCCAATTACCAAAGCAACAGCCTCAAAGGAGAGTAGTAGATGTCCATCGGTGTAGCAGTTATCGGCGCAGGAATGGCAGGTCGCGGTCACGCGGCGGCTTACCGTGCGGCAACCTCTCTTTACGGTTCAGACCTTCCAGAGGTGAAGCTGATTTCAATTGGTGACGTAAACGCCCAATTTGGACTGGCCGCGGCAAAGCGCTTTGGATTCGAACGCCACGACTCAGACTGGCGCGCAATTGCCGATGACCCAAACATTCACGCCGTGAGCGTTGTGGTGGCAAACAGCCTGCACCGTGAAATCGTTGAAGGCCTTTTGGCTGCCGGCAAGCACGTGCTTTGCGAGAAGCCACTGTCTGATACTCTTGAAGACGCCCGCTCAATGGTGGCGGCAGCTAACAACTCAAAGACCGTTGCTCGTATTGGTCTAACCTTCTTGCGCAATCCGGCGATTGCAGCAATTCAAAAAATCATTTCTTCAGGTCAACTTGGCAAGGTGCTTCACTTCACCGGAAACTACTGGGCCGACTACTCATGCGATCCAATGTCGCCAATTAGCTGGCGCTACAAGGGCGGCATGGGAACCGGCGCACTTGCCGACGTTGGTTCGCACATTTCTTACGTTGCAGAGTTCATCACCGGTCAGACTTTCAAATCTGTTTCAGGCGCACGCTTTGTGACTTCAATTACTGAGCGTCCGATTCCTTCGGGTGCGGTGCAGGGTCACTCTGGCGCAACTGTTTCAGACAAGATGGATTCCGTTGAGAATGATGACTACGCAGGTTTCATTGCCGACTTTGGTGGCACCGCTGGTGCAATTCAGGTTTCTCGTGTTGCCGCTGGTCACCCAACCTCTTTGGAATTTGAGGTTTACTGCGAAAAGGGTTCAGCACGTTTCACCCAGGCACGCAACGGTGAATTTGAACTGCTACTAAATGATGATCCTTATGGCCAGCGCGGTTTCCGTACCGTGCAGGTTGGACCATCACACCCATACATTGCTGGTGGTCTGCCAGTTGATGCACCTGGTGTTGGTGTTGGTCAGAACGATCAGTTCTTCTTCCAGAACCGCGCGTTCCTACAAGAAGTTGCTGGTCTTGCAGAAACTGCAGAGCTTCCGTACTGTGCAAACTTTGAAGATGGTCTGCACAACATGGAAATCATCGAAGCAGTTATTCAATCAGGTCTGAAGAGCGGTGCAAGTGCAACTGTTCCAGAGGCAAACCCTACCTACCTAAAGAAGGTTAAATAATGAGACTCGGCGTATACAACGCGATCCTGCACGATCGCTCACTTCCAGAAGCACTTAAGACCATCGCCGGTCTTGGTCTTACTGGTATCGAATTGAACACTGGCGGATTCTTGCCGGCAAAGCACATTCCAAACATGGATCAGATTTTGGAAAGCGATGCAGCTCGCGATGATTTCCTTGCAATCTTCGAGGGGACCGGCGTTGAAATCGCAGGTCTTAACTGCAACGGAAATCCTCTGCACCCTAACCCAGTTATCGGTGACAAGCACGGCAACGATGTTAAGCGTTCAATCCGTTTGGCAAACCGCCTAGGTCAGAACCGCGTGGTCACCATGTCTGGTTTACCTGGCGGTGAGCCAGGCGCAAAACAGGTCAACTGGGTAGTAAACGCCTGGAACTCAGCGGCTCTTGATGTCATTGACTACCAGTTCGAAATTGCTGCAAAGTACTGGAAAGAAGTTGACCAGTTAGCTCGCGACAACGATGTGAAAGTTGCGCTTGAGTTGCACCCGCAGAACGTGGTCTTCAATCCTGCAACCATGCGGGAACTTATTGAGCGCACCGGCGCAACCCACGTGGGAGTAGAGCTAGATGCATCGCACCTGTTCTGGCAGCAGATGGATCCAGTTGCTGTAGTTAAAGATTTGGGCCCGTTGGTTTTTCACGCGGCAGCAAAAGATATTCGTGTAAACCCTTACGTTGCAATCAACGGTGTATTGGACAACAGCTTCCGCAAGTTGCGCGAAGATGAGCCACGCACCAACCTGGGCGGCGACGAGTGGGCTAACGAATGGCCAAAAAATTCCACCTGGGATTTCGTAGCGGTAGGCAAGGGCCACCCTGCAGAGTACTGGGCAGAATTCCTAAAGGCTTGTCACGATGTGGATCCAAACATGTGGGTCAACATTGAGCACGAAGATACTTCGCTTGGTCGTGAGGAAGGTCTTGCACTTGCGTGTGAGACCTTGTTCAAGGCAGCGAAAATTGCAAACCTGTAAAAACTAAATAAAAACTTCGGACAGATGCGCATCTGAAAAGAAAAATCTGAACCGAGAATCTTGAGAAGTTCCCTTCGATGGATAAAAACAAACAAAAATGGAAAGGAAGTGTGAGATGAAGATTTCACGTTCAGTAAAAATTGCTGCAGCAGTTGCAGCATCAGCGTTGGCGCTGACTGGCATTAACGCATCTGCAGCAACCGCAGCCGGCGAGAAGGTCTACGTCATTGGTGGTATGCCATCTGACCCATTCTGGTCAGTAGTTAAGCGCGGCGCAGAGTCAGCAGCTGAGGCAGTTAAGGATGCCGGAGGCACCGTTACCTGGCTTGGCCCACAGAACTACGACAACCTAGGACCAGACGCTGGAAAGCTAGTTGACAACGCTATCGCTGCGGGTGCAACTGCAATCGTTGTAGCTGACTGGGTACCTGCTGCGGAGAACGCTGCAATCAAGCGAGCTGTTGCAAAGGGTATCTCTGTAGTTCACTACAACGCTGGTGGCGTTAAGGAAGCAAAGAACACCGGTGCACTTGCATACGTTGGTTCAGATGACTACCTAGCTGGTGTTGCTGGTGGAAAGTACTTTGCATCTAAGGGTGCAAAGAACATTCTTTGTGTAAACACAGTTCCAGGTTCAGCAAACCAGGAAGCACGTTGCAAGGGTGTAGCAGACGGTGCGAAGGGCAAGGCTAAGGCTAAGCAGCTTCCTCTACCTTCTTCAAACTTCGGTAACCCAACTGCAGTTTCAAACGCTGTGAAGGCAGCTCTTACCAAGGACAAGACCATTGACGCTGTTGTAACCATCGGTGTTCAGGATGCAGACAGCTCAGCTGCTGCAATCAAGGCTTCTGGTTCAAAGGCAAAGCTTGGCACCTTCGACTTGTCAGAGAACGTTCTAGCTCGCATCGCAGCTGGTACTCAGGCATTCGCAATTGACCAGCAGCCATGGCTACAGGGCTACCTAGCTACCTCAATGGCTTGGCAGCACGCTCAGTACGGCATCTTGCCTGCATCTAACCCAGTTTTGACTGGTCCTGCAATCGTGGACAAGTCAAACGTGGCTAAGGTTTCAGCAGGTGTTAAGGCCGGCGTTCGCTAAAAAATAATTGATTGGGCTGGGCCATGCTTATTGTATGGCCCAGCCTGTATCAACAAAAAACTTCGATCTAAAAATTTAGGAAACAAATTATGAGTGCTAAAGCCACCGCTAGCAAAGTTGCTAGTAAGCCAGGCTTCGACATCACAGCCATCGCTCGCCGGCCAGAGTTCGGCGCATTGATTGGTGCCGTTGCCGTCTTTATCTTTTTCTCTGTTGCGGGTGGCAGTGGATTTACCGATCCAGGTGGTTGGGCCAGTTGGCTCAACGTTGCCTCCGAGGTAGGCATCATTGCTCTTCCGGTAGCACTTGTAATGATTGCTGGCGACTTGGACCTATCTGTTGGTTCAACTCTTGCAGCAAGCTCAATGACCATGGCCATTCTTTCAGGCTTCTTTGGTCTACCAACCTGGGTTGGTGTGATCGCCGCACTTCTTTTTGGTGTGCTGGTGGGTTGGCTGAATGGCTACCTGGTCACAAAAACAAATCTTCCGTCATTCGTGGTGACTCTTGCCTCAATGTTTATTGTCATGGGTGCCACTCTTGGTGCTACTCGTCTAATCGTTGGTTCAACATCGGTGACCATGACCGCGGACCCATTCTTCCAAATCATCTTTGGAAATCTAATCTTTGGCCTATTTGAAACTGCAGTGGTTTGGTGGGCCGTAATTGCGATCATCGTTTCATGGGTGCTCTACAAGAGCATCTACGGAAACTGGATTTACGCAATCGGTGGCGACATGGTTTCCGCTCGCGCCACAGGTATTCCGGTTAACAAGGTTCGCATCGCACTATTCATGGGAAGCGGTTTTGGTGCTGCCTTAGTTGGTGTGATTCAAACCTGTATCTACAACGGAGCTCAGGTTGCTGCCGGACAATCATTTGTTTTCAACTCAATCATCGCTGTTGTGGTTGGTGGCGTATTGCTAACCGGAGGCTACGGTTCAACACTTGGTGTAATCCTTGGAACCATCACCTTTGGAATTGTTAACCAGGGTATTTACTACACCGGTTGGGATGCCGACTGGGCTGCTCTAATTTTGGGACTTCTGCTTCTTGCAGCGGTTCTAACCAACAACACATTCCGTCGCTTGGCCCTATCGGGTGGCAAGAAGGAGAAGAAGAATGACTAAGTCAACTAAGAAGCCAATCCTGCGCCTAAAGAATGTTTCAAAGGTATTCGCGGGATACCAAGCGCTAAATGACGTGTCACTGGATGTATACCCTGGCCAGGTGCTTTGCCTGCTTGGTGACAACGGTGCCGGCAAGTCAACTTTGATCAAGGTGCTGTCTGGCTTCCACGAACCAACCTCGGGCACTGTTGAGTGGGATGGAGTTGAGACCAAGTTCAAGTCACCTAAAGATGCCAACGAGCGCGGAATTGCTACTGTGCACCAGTTTGGCGGAACCTTCCCACTGATGAGCATTGGCCGCTCATTCTTTGTTGGTGTTGAGCCAACCAAAGGGTGGGGTCCGTTCAAGCGCTTTGACCGCAAGTACGCCAACGAGACCGCGGTGCGCGAGATGCAGCAGCTGGGCATTACCCGTATCACCGATGGTGAGCGCCTGATTGGAAGTCTTTCCGGTGGTGAGCGCCAGGCATCTGCAATTGCTCGCGCAGTGCACTTTGGTGCCAAGGTTTTGATTCTTGATGAGCCAACTGCCGCCCTTGGAGTTAAGGAAGCCACCCACGTGCTGCGCATCATCATGCAGGCAAAACTAAAAGGAATTGCGGTGATTCTTGTGACTCACAACGTCTCACACGCGCTAACCGTTGGTGATCACTTTGCGGTTCTAATTCGCGGCCAGAAGGCTGACGATTTTGCAAAGGGTGAACGCACCCGCGATCAAATCACCGACCTAATGGCTGGTGGTGAGGCTATGGCTGAACTTGAGGCAGAGCTGAACACACTAACCGGAACCATCAATCAAATTCACTAACTCCATTCAACCCTTCCATGGTTGCAAAGTGCCCGGTCTAATCACCGGGCACTTTGTATTTAACTGATGCCAAGATAGACACATGATCATTGAATCCAAGTACCAAGAAATTGCTGACTTGTTTTTTGCGCAAGCAGAACGTTATCCATTAGGCGGCTCATCGCTGGCAATCTTTAAAGACGGAGAACCGGTGGTCAATATTTGGCAGGGTGAGGCCGAAGCCGGAAAGCCTTGGACTCAAGACACAACATCGGTTGTTTTTTCTTGCACCAAGGGTTTGACTTCAATTCTTGCTCACCGACTGGTGCAAGAAGGCAAGCTTGATCTTGAACAAAAGGTCAGTTACTACTGGCCAGAATTTGCTCAGGCTGGAAAACAAAACATTCCGGTCAAGTGGTTGTTGCAGCACAAGGCCGGGTTATCAGCCACGCGACGCGACCTAACCATGGATGAAATCACCGATGGCCACACTCTTGAAGAAGAGTTGGCCGCACAGGAACCGCTTTGGGAGCCTGGCACCGCGCATGGTTATCACGCGCTAACTTTTGGAACCCTAATCGGAAAACTAGTTCACAATATCACTGGCAAAACAGCCGGAAAATATTTTGCTGAATTAATTGCAGAACCACTTGGTGTGGATGCATGGATTGGCTTGCCAAAAGATAAATTTGCAAATTTAGCTCCACTTATCTCTGACGGAAATCGCCAAGCCGTGGTTGCCGAACCAAACACCGATTTGTATTGGCAAGCCAAGGCCATGACCTTTGGTGGTGCGCTGAACCACTTGGTAGAAAGTTACGAGACCGGATTCAATAACCCGCAGTTAGTCTCCGCAGAGTTACCCGGAGCCGGAGGAGTATCCAACGCATTTGGATTAGCCAAGATTTACTCCGCAGCCGTAACAGAGATGAACGGCGTGCGACTTCTAGAAGATGAAACTTTGCGCGCTGCCGTGGTGCCACAATCAACCGGGCCACTCAAATTTGAACCACAAGACGGCACCTGGTTCCCGGCCTGGGGGAACGGCTTCATGGTTGATGTGCCAGGGCTAAAGGACCTGCTTGGCCCAAGCTCTTTTGGCCACGATGGCCTTGGTGGCCAGAATGCCTTTGGCGACTTTGAACACCAGGTTGGTTTTGCCTACACTTCCAACTACTTATTGAGCGGCGCCGATGATCAATGGCGCCAGCAGGTGCTGATTCGGAAACTCAAGGAAATTCTGAATTGATTCAGGCAAAATTGACTGCATGAGCAATGACTGGCAGGCAGGCGAGCCCGATGAGGCAACCCTAAACTGGGGCATTGCCGAGGCCGATTCCAGCACCAAGGTGCGCATTCGCAAGGGCCAGCCAGAAATCAAGCACATCCCCTTTTATAAGTTCCCCTATTACCCCGATGTCCTTGACCTGCGTAAGTGCGGCTACGAAATTGAGAACTTTGCCGAGATTTTCGACCAGTTAGACGGCGCCCATTACCGCCACGCAATGGTTGCCCACATTCTGCTTCATTTACCCACCGATGAATACGGCCGGATGGGCGATGGCTCCGGCGGAAACCCGCTCTGGAACCCGCGACGAGCTCGCGAACTTGAGTTTGAGGTGCGTGCAGCCCTACACCGATTTGGCCTAAGCGATGTTCCAACCCTGCTGCGCCGAATGATCGGTAAGGCACTACCTGGTGACAGCATGACTCACATTGGTGTGGATTTATTGAATGTTTTCTTTTGGGCGGCCCTGGCCAAGGTGGCTCGCGATTTTGCTTGGCGCTCGCCGAATTTGGAATTCGCCGCTGACTATTTGGAGTATCCGGTTAAGCGCGCATTTAGAACCTTAGGTTCAGCTTAGATCCGCCATTGGGCCCTTGTTCTAACTTCCAGTTGCCTTTAGAGACGCTCTTGAAGAATGTGGAGCCCAAGCCCGCTTTGCCATCTCTTGGCCCAATGCCGTCGTCAATGACTTCAAGAGTCACTTCTTCGTCGGCTGCTACAGCTGCATTCACAAGAACTTTCTTGGCAAGGCCATGTCTGACGGCGTTAGAAATGGCTTCATCTACGAGTTGCATCAAAAGAATTCTCTTCCTGGTTTCAAGATTCTTTACGCCTGTATCCAGGTTCCAACGTATTTTTATGAAACCTAACCACTGGTCATTTAGTTTTGCCACTTCAGCATCTATGTCACCTGAATTCATGGTTTGAAAATTTGAATCCAAAGTTTTCAAAATGTTTTCAACAACAGCAAGTGCCTGCTCTAGTTCTTCCTTGGTGGCCTTACCTTTTTCGAGACCAAGGGCAACAGATAGCAGCTTGTTTTGCACTTGACCATGAAGGTAGTTTGCGAAATCGCGGTTTTGAATACGAGCTTGGTTTAGTCTTACGGCGCGATCAATGCTCCCTGAACCGTAAAGATCAGCAAATTGCTGCTTAATTTCGAAGCCACTTTTGCGTACCCCTGAGAGAAATGCACTGATGAATGTTAGTTGTGTAAGCCAAAGCCAGACGGCCATCACCGTTTCAAAAGCATCAAACTCTGTCACGTAACCAAAAGCCAATTCACCTGTCACAAAACTTAGGTATGAAACCCCAAGAATTGCCAGCACAAACCAACTGGTTGCCACCCAATACTTTTTTGGTGTGAAGGCTGACATTGCCCAAAAGCCAACGTAGATAACAGCGCCGGCAAGAATGCTACGTAGAACGGCTTCACCGAGACCAACGAATCTCATGATTGAAGGGAAGGCGGTCACGACATAAACCAACGCCACAACAGAACGGGCTTTGGAAAAACCAAAAATTGATTGTCTTGCTATTTCGGCGATTGAGAAACTAGAAATTCTTTTGTTTTCTTGTTCCCAGATTCGGTGACTAAGTGGTCTCAGTTGATCAGTGACGAGTCTACGAATTGCCTGGGCGTAATGGCTAGTTTGCTCATCAGTGCTTACTGGTGTGCTGATTGACGACAACTCTTTTTTAGCCATGGCAGCGAATGCTCGGAGCGACGCTTGGTTATCTCGTGTTTGTGCTGCGCCTGACTCAATTAAAGTGTTTGAAACTCTCTCGGCAACCAGGGCCTCGCGCTGGGCTTGCAAGATTGAAAGTCTGTGGGCAACCAATGTAATTGCGGGGATCAGCCATGCACCTAGAAGAGTTGTCTGGCCTACTCGATCTGAGATTGTTGCGGCTAGGTCAGATTCAATTTGAAGCAGCCAACAGCCCAAACCAGTCATGGCGCCTTTTAGTGCTCCAACACTTGCGCTAAATATAATCACCCAAAATAAAGGAACAGGATTCCTGGCTCGATTTCTAAAAATTGTTTTAGAAAAAACTAGAACCCAGATAGCACAAATAGATAGAGCGAAAATGTTGGCGAGAAAAATAGCAGATAAAAGACCAAGAGTGTTTAGTGGGGGCTCTGTTTGCGAGAAGTATCCTGCACTTGTGGTTAGTATGGAGGTGGTGATAACTAAGGGAGTAGTTAGCAAAAGGTAGCGGGTGTCTAGAAAAAACTTCCCGCCTGCGGCAGCAGCAAGAAACGACTCTTCTTTAGTCGGAGACATTCTTCATTTGTCCCAGTGCACGGAAATATACGTTTGCCATGTGCACCCTCTGATTTATTGTCGAATCCTTTTCAACGCCAAGTGTTTTGGCAAGCCTAGAGATGGCTAGCTCCACGGACTTTTCTGTAACGCTTCTGCGCTTGGCAATTTCGGCATTTGAAAGGCCCTGAGCCATAAGTCTCAAAGTCTCAAGTTGCACGTCAGTCAAGGTGGCAATTGGTGACGAACTTGCCCGCGCCATAGATGGGACTCTCTCAGACTTATCGATAGATGCTCGTAGGGCCTCAAGAATGTTCCAGATGTCACTTATTTTGTTCTTGTGCAGATAAATAGATCTGAAGGGCAGTGGAGGCAAACTTGGATTCAATAGCCTTGGATCCTCAAAACTACTCAAGAACACAATGCCAATGTTCGGGGATTTACTTCTAAAGGCAGTTGCGACGTCTATTCCCGTTGGTCCTTTACCAAGATGAAGATCTAGTAGCGCCACGTGCGGCGTTGCTTTATCAAATTCCAGTAGAGCCTCGCTGGCCGAGCCTGTATCAATAACTACTTGAATGCCTTGAGCCCGCAGCGAAGATGCAACAGTTAGGCGCGTGAAGTCGTCATCTTCAACTAAGGCAACGCGCATCTGCATGACTTAAGTATCAGGCAGTGATGGGATTTCCCTACATGAAAATAACGATTGAGATTATCTTGAGGGGTTATCCCCTCAATTACCCGTGAAGCCTTTTCGGTGTGAACTGCCAGTTCTAGCCTTTTAATATGAGTAAAAATTTGTGGAATTGGAAGTCGATAGCAATCATCACGGCTGTCACCGTCGTTGGCGTTTTGTCGCCTATCTCAGCTAATGCCTGGGAGGACTCTTCTGGACCAGATGAAATCGTTACAGTGTCTGTGGATCTAGGAGATAACCCCGATGACGGCGGCCCCGATAGTTGCACGGGCTTTGGATCCCTAAGTATCCCTCTTACCAACATATCCGTTAGAAAAGAGCGCAAGATCCTCAAAACTGCGTGGGAAGGTGACGGGTACGACGATGACAACAACTCAGAAACCCCTGCCGTAAGTGATCAGAATCAAGATCTCTCCGCAGGCGTTGTTCGAGACCCAAGAGACCTGAGTCGGTATCCGTTGGATCTCTTGCGTGAAAATACCCGCACAAACTTCGTATCTCAAGACTTTCAAGTTAGTTTTGACGCCGACAACTGTGAGGTATCTGATCGGCAGGGTTACGTTTGGACCGAGCGCCAACCGGTCGAACGCTTTTTTACCGATGATGGTGATTACTGGAATCCGGTTGAGATGACTGACGCAGATGGAATTTTGGGTGCTTCAACCCTAAGAGCATCCGCCAATCTCTTTGTTGACTACTCTCTTTTCGGAGTGAATAGAAACGATGTAAAACTTTACGATGACGTTCACTGGGAGGTGAGGCCTCAAGATGATTGGAACGTACAGGCGTGGGGAACAGAGTATACAAATCAAAACATGCCGGTAATTTGGGGGTCCGGTGGAGAAGCCACCACCAAGGCGTCGATAACCATATTCGGTGACGTCCCAGTTGGCAAGTATCGGGTTAAGCACGGATTCACCTTGGACACCGGAAGTTTCAACGACGGACCTTGGCAGTGTTTCATAGGATTCTGTCCTTAAGAATTTGAAAAAATTACTCGCTTATGTAGTCGCGGTAACTCTGTCTTTTGGAGTTACCGCGATTCCGTCGTATGCGGCCTCTAACACCTTAAAGGTCAGTAACCCGCCGGAAGAGTTCATAATTGGCCAGCCTGGAATCCTTGAGCCCACACTCAATTTGGTTGTTATTATTACTGGCCCAGTCGCTGCTGAAATAGATGTGCAGTTTGTGGATTACGTGTTTGATGAGTCTGGGAATAAGGCGAGACTTCCAGAAAACTCAACACCGCATTCGCTGGCAAAAATTTTCTCGGTCACTCCATTCCAAAATCTATATCGACCATCAAAATCTGGTTCAGAATTTTTAATCACTCTCAAGCCTAAGCTTAAAAAGATAGAGCAGATTTACTACGGCGGAATTAAGGTATCCATGAACCCTTTGGGCGGTACCAGACAATCGGGAATTGCAAGTGCCGCTTCCACTGGCGCTATTGCCTCGCAGGTGAATGTGACGCCTTATGGGTTTGCAGGGAGCATAAAAAACGGAAAAATAACTGGTGCAGAGCTTTCGCGAATCAACTTCACGTCAACAAATCGAACAAGTATCATAGACTCATTTCTCCCAGATCTGCCCGGGCTGATTAATTCGGGGCCAATTGAGGCAAAAGTCAGATACAGAAACAAAGGGGAACTCCCTGTTTTTGCATTCGCGAGCTGGGAAATTAGCGCCAACGAAAAGGTTTTGGCAACCAAGCGGACATCCAAAAGCATTTTGTTGGGTGGGCGAAGCGCCACCAGATCTGTCATAACCCAATCCAACATTGAGGGATCTCGAGAAACAGTCAACGTGCTACCCGATTTTGGGCCTGTCAAAATTAAGACAACCCTGCACTCGGAACTCGGTGGCACGAAATTTGACCCTGTCACTGTGGAGTCGTCGGTATTCGTCATTCAGTGGAAGGAACCGTTCTTTTTTATAGCCTTGCTTGCATGCCTGCTCTGGTACATATCGCGTCGGAGACCTTCAAAAGACGATCCCAAGCGCAAGCAACCAAGCCTCGTATTGCTAGCGCTGAAAGCCTTCAAAAAGTATTTGAAGACCCGGCTCGCGAAGCTCAACCTGCGACCATAAAGTCATTGAACTTTTTAGAAAATTTATCTATTCGTTACACGTAGTCGATGTCCGGCCATTTTTCAGGCCTAGGCTGGAGGGACAACACGCTGGCGTGTGCATCGCCGGCGTTTCTCGAAAAGGAGCACTCGTGCGATTTAAGAAGTTAGGCCTGGCAGCGGTTGCAGTTGCTGCGGCAGTCACTTTGACCCTGTCTGGCTGTGCCGGCGGCTCAAACGGTGGCAACGACAACATCATTTCTGTAAACGGCTCAGAGCCACAGAATCCCCTGATTGCAACCAACACCAACGAGGTTGGCGGCGGTTTGATCATCGACAACATCTACGCAGGTTTGGTTTACTACGATGCCGATGGCACCCCAGTAAATGACATGGCTGAGTCAATTACCTCAGACGACAACATCACCTGGACCGTAAAGATCAAGAGCGGTTGGAAGTTCACCAATGGTGAAGAAGTAACCGCAGACTCATACGTAAACGCCTGGAAGTACGGAGCGCTTTTCTCAAACGCTCAGTTGAACAGCTACTTCTTTGACGCTATCGAAGGTTTCTCCTACGAGAAGGACACAGAACTAACCGGCCTAAAGGTAGTTAGCCCAACTGAGTTCACCGTGAAGCTTGCATCAGCTCAGTCGGACTTCCCGCTTCGTTTGGGATACACCGCATTCTTCCCACAGCCACAGGCATTCTTTGATGACCCTAAGGCCTTTGGTGAAAACCCAATTGGTAACGGGCCATACAAGCTTGCCGGCGAAGGTGCTTGGAAGCACAACGTTGACATCAACTTGGTAAAGAACCCTGACTACAAGGGTGGTCGCGTTGCCAAGAACGGTGGACTAAAGATTGTGTTCTACGCAACTCTTGATGCAGCTTATGCAGATCTTCTTGCAGACAACCTAGACATTTTGGCTGGTATCCCTGATGCTGCGCTCAAGACCTACAAAGATGACCTAGGCGACCGAGCAGTTGACCAGGCTGCTGCAATCTTCCAGTCATTCACAATCCCATCTCGACTTGCTCACTTCTCTGGAGAAGAAGGTGCGCTTCGTCGTGCAGCTCTTTCACTGGCAATCAATCGTCAGGAAATCATCGATGTGATTTTCAACGGAACCAAGAAACCAGCACGCGATTTCACTTCACCGGTAATTGCCGGATGGAGCGACCAGCTTCAAGGAGCCGATGTTCTTGATTACAACCCAACCAAGGCAAAAGAACTTTGGGCTGCGGCTGACAAGATCTCAAAGTGGTCAGGCAAGTTTGAGCTTGGTTACAACGCAGACGGTGGACACCAAGGTTGGA
>JACCDM010405331.1_pt1 | contig 17862 bp, 16 predicted proteins | sample 7445851 | NCBI WGS metagenome assembly JACCDM01 (sample SAMN15323438, study PRJNA562643) | freshwater metagenome | isolation source: river surface water | place: USA:Blue River Watershed | collected 2017-08-16
GCCTCAAGACGCGTGGCCATATCAGCGAGACGAAACTGCACGGCCTGATGTTCAAACAAGGGTTTGTCAAAACTCTGCCGGTCTTTAGCGTAGAGCAGTGCGGCATCAAAAGCAGCGCGCGCCATGCCCACCGATTGCGCAGCGATGCCAATACGGCCACCTTCCATACCGGACAAGGCAATCTTGTAACCCATGCCCTCGTCACCAATCATCTGACCGGCAGGTACACGGCAATTCTCGAAAATCAGCTGTGCGGTATCGGATGAATGCTGACCGAGCTTTTCCTCAACACGCGCTACGATATAGCCGGGCGTATTTACAGGCACCCAGAAGGCGCTGATGCCTCGCTTGCCAGCTGCCTTGTCCGTCACTGCCAGCACGATGGTGACATCGGCATTTTTGCCGCTGGTGATGAATTGCTTGACGCCATTGAGCACATAACTGTCGCCATCACGCGTGGCGGTAGTGCGCAAGGCCGATGCATCACTGCCGGCATGCGGCTCGGTGAGTGCGAACGCACCCAACATTTTTCCGGCAGCCAGCGGCATCAGCCACTGCTTTTTCTGTGCCTCGTTTGCATACGACATGCCAATGCTGCACACCGGACAGTTGTTGACGGAGATGATGGTCGATGTACCACCATCGCCGGCAGCGATTTCTTCGATCACCAGGGCGAGCGCCAGATAATCCAGTCCGGCACCACCCAGCGATTCAGGTACTGCGACACCAAATGCACCCAAGGAAGCCAGCTGCGACAAAGCCTCACGCGGAAATTCGCGCTCGCGATCCCAGCGCGCAGCATGAGGGACCAGCTGCTGCTGCGAAAACTCGCGCAGCGCATCACGGATCATCTGGTGTTGTTCGGTCAGGACCATTGTTTTTTTATCGACTGCTGTAATTCATGAATTCTGCAGAGATGAAATACAGACCTCGTTACATACCATTTCGTAAATCTGAAAATTTTTTCGCATTATTGACAATTCGAACGCCGCTGAATCCCGGCTTCCGCCGGGATGACGATTTTGGGGCCAATGGACTCTCAAACGTCATCCCGGCAGAAGCCGGGATCCAGTGTCTTTCGTTGTAGGCCGCGTGGTTTTCAATGGGCGCAAACAGCCTCTAAACCCCCGCCCCAACACCTAAAAACCATCCTCACCACGCCATCTTCCGCCCGTCATAACTCTGAAAACTGCCGCTATCCGACAATCCAAGTTTGCCAATCACACTCAGCATACCCGCGACACTATCCGTCACCGAAGTCGGCGCACCAGATCCACCCATGTCAGTTTTCACCCAACCGGGATTCATCGTGATAAGCGCAATGTCGGGATAATCATGGCTCGCTGAGTGCACCGCCATATTCAGCGCGGCTTTTGAGGCGCGATAAATCCAGCCCATGCTGGACTCGGCCTCTTCAATACTGCCCATACCACTGGTGATGAAAACGAAGCGCCCACTGGATAGCTTGAGCAAAGGCGCAAGCAAAGGGATGGATTGCATCGCACCGAGTACATTCGCATGCATGGTGGCATCGAAGGCAGACAGTGCCGGGGGTTCGGTCGCACCATCGAAGGATTCGAACACGCCCGCCACATAGACCACCAGATCAAGCTGCTCGCCATCGAGCCGCCAGGGTAACTCCGCCAGTGACTCCGGCACCGTGACATCGATGCGTATCGCCTGCGCGCCTTCGGATTGCAGACGAGCGAGTGATTCCTCATCGCGCGCTGTTGCAAATACCTTGTATTTATTCGACAGCAGCTGACGAACAAACTCGCGCCCAATGCCGCGTGATGCACCGATGATCAGGGCCGTTGACATGATTTAAACCATCTCCAGTGCCATCGCGGTCGCTTCACCGCCACCGATACACAGCGCAGCGACACCGCGCTTGCCACCGGTTTTTTTCAGCGCACCCAAAAGTGTCACGATAATGCGCGCACCCGAGGCACCAATAGGATGACCGAGTGCACAAGCACCGCCATGGATATTGATTTTGTCGTGCGCAATGTCGTGTTCTTTCATCGCAGCCATTGCAACGGCTGCAAAGGCTTCATTGACTTCGAACAGGTCGACTTCCTTGCTGCTCCAGCCCGTCTTGGCGTATAGCTTTTCAATCGCACCCACCGGAGCGGTAGTGAACCAGTTGGGCTCTTGCGAGTGGCGCGTATGGGCGACGATGCGCGCAATCGGCTTGGCACCCAGTTTCTTGGCTGTGGATTCGCGCATCAATACCAGCGCTGCGGCGCCATCATTGATGGACGATGACGACGCTGCAGTAATCGTGCCGTCTTTTTTGAAGGCTGGCTTGAGTTGCGGGATCTTGTCGATCTTCGCCTTGAGGGGACCTTCGTCCTTGTCGATCACGACATCACCACCACGACCTGCCACTGTGACTGGCGCAATCTCCCATGCAAAGCTGCCATCCGCAGTAGCCGCCTGAGCGCGCTTGACGGACTCGATCGCGAACGCATCCTGTGCTTCACGCGTGAATTGATATTTGGCAGAGCAATCCTCGGCATAGGTGCCCATCGCACGTCCCTTTTCATACGCATCTTCCAGACCATCGAGCATCATGTGGTCGTACAACATGCCGTGACCAATGCGATAGCCACCGCGTGCCTTCGGTACCAGATACGGCGCGTTGGTCATGGACTCCATGCCACCTGTGACCACCACGTCATTGGTGCCCGCTACCAGCGAATCAAAACCGTAAATCGTGGACTGCATCGCCGAGCCACACATTTTGGACAAGGTGACAGCACCCGCCGAGACTGGGATGCCGGCCTTGATCGAGGCCTGACGCGCGGGTGCCTGGCCTTGCGCGGCCATCAGGCAGTTACCAAAGATCACGTCATTCACCACCTCGGGCTTGATACCGGCACGTTCGACGGCAGCGCGAATCGCGACTGCACCCAGATCATGTGCGGACAGTGAAGAAAAATCGCCCTGAAAAGCACCCATAGGGGTACGTGCGGCACCGACGATCACGATAGGGTCTTGCATTGCTCTCTCCAATAAAAATTCAGGCCGCTTTGACGGCCGGATGATTAGCCTGGTTGATAAATCTGATTTCCTGCGGATACGGAAAGACATCCTCGACCTGGCCGTCCTGAATCCGTAATTTTTTCTGCCGCCAGTAATCTGCTGTCAGCAGATCGGCATGATGCTTCATGAAGTATTGTCTGACCTTGGGATTTCCCAGCAAAAAGACGCCAAACTGCTCGGGAAATACATCATTTTTCGCAACCGAATACCAAGGCTCTGCAGACATTTCATCTTCTTCATTGCGCGGCGCGGGTATGTCGCGGAAATTGCAGTCAGAGATATATTCGATCTCGTCGTAATCGTAAAACACCACACGTCCCTGCCGGGTGACGCCAAAATTTTTATACAGCATGTCGCCCGGAAAAATATTGGCGGCGACAAGATCTTTGATCGAATTGCCATATTCCATCACACCGTGCTCCAGCTTGGCTTCATCTCCTGCAGCCTCGGCTTCGGTCAGCCAGATATTCAATGGTGTCATGCGGCGCTCGATATACAAGTGGCGCACGATAATCTGATCTTGGTCTTCCTCAACCAGCGAGGGCGCCACCGACTTCAACTCGGCTAGCAGTTCTTCCGAAAAACGCGAACGCGGGAAGGCGACATCCGAGTACTCCAGCGTGTCTGCCATGCGACCTACGCGATCGTGGCATTTGACCAGCTGATATTTTTCCTTGACCAATGCGCGCGTCGTTTCTTTGGGCGGCGGAAAACTGTCCTTGATTGCCTTGAACACATACGGAAAAGAAGGCAGAGAGAACACCACCATCACCAGCCCGCGAATACCGGGGGCGATTTCGAAACGATCGGACGAATGCGCGAGGTGATGCAGGAAGTCGCGATAGAAGGCTGCCTTGCCCTGCTTTTGCAAACCCAGAATGGTGTAAATCTCACTGCGCGGTTTGTTGGGCAGCATGCTACGTAAAAATTTTACGTACGCCGACGGCACTTCCATATCCACCTGAAAGTAAGCGCGCGTAAATGAAAATAACAAAGTAATCAAACCCACATCGGTGAGCACGGTGTCGAGTATCAACTGGCCACGACGATTGTGCAGGACAGGAATCACGAAGGGATATTCGCGCCCGCCATTGAGAATTTTCCCGACCAGATAAGCGCCTTTGTTACGGAAAAACGGGCTGGACAATATCTGTATCTGATGATTGGGTTCGAGTGCCGCCTGACCCATCACGCTACTTAACCATGCTGCGACCTGTGACACATCCCGATCAAGATCGGCAAATTCGCAATTGAATTGAAAATTGGTCACCAGGCGTCGCAACGATTTTTCGAGGCCTTCGGCGCCTGGATAGTAAACGCGATACGTCGGTGTGGTGTCGGCCGGCTCGATGTATTCAGTGGACACTGCCGGACGCACAAAAATGAAATCGTTATTAAAGTAGGTGCGGTGCAGGATTTTGCAGCAGACTGAATTAAAAAATGTCTCTGCTAATTCAGGCTGACGGTGGTCAGTCAGCATGCCGATGTAATGCAGCTTCACTTCGCGCCAAACATTGTCAGACAAATCGGCCTCATCATATTCGTCTTCGAGTGTCTGCACGCATTCCTTGACGCGCAACTCATAAAATGCAATACGGTCACGGGCTTCGGCCTGTGCCTGCTTCCAGGTCATTTGCTCGAAATGACGGCGCGCGGCTTGACTCGATTGACGAAACAATCGGTAATGTTTGTCAAAACCATCCAACAGCACGCGCGCAATATCGAACGCGATTTGCGATGACAGAAGCTTGGGGAAATTCTGCATGGATCGATGATAATCAGGCGGTTTCAGCGAAGAGTTCACGGCCAATCAGCATACGCCGTATTTCACTGGTGCCCGCACCAATTTCATACAGCTTGGCATCACGCCACAAGCGACCCACCGGATACTCGTTGATATAACCATTGCCGCCTAGCGTCTGAATCGCTTCGCCCGCCATCCAGGTGGCCTTTTCAGCAGAATACAAAATCGCGCCCGCTGCGTCTTTTCGCAATGCCCTTATCTGTTCAGGTGATTTGGCACGATCGCAGGCTTGTCCGACTGCGTATACGTAGGCCTTGCAGGCCATCATGGTGGAATACATGTCGGCGAGCTTGCCTTGCATGAGCTGAAATTCACCAATCGGCTGACCGAACTGTTTGCGGTCATGCACATAAGGCACAACAGCATCCATACACGCCTGCATGATGCCCAGCGGCCCGCCGGACAACACGGCGCGCTCGTAGTCGAGCCCCGACATCAATACATTCACGCCGCGGCCCAGTTCGCCGGTATGCGAGCCGCGCATGCCGAGCTTGTCGAGCTTTTGCGCGACAGAGAAACCGGGGAAGTTTTTTTCAATCAGAAAAGCAGTGATGCCGCGCGGACCGGCTTCGATATCATTTTTCGCGTACACCACCAGTACATCGGCATCCGGACCATTGGTGATCCACATCTTGCTGCCATTGAGTACCCAGTGATCGCCTTTGAAGTCGGCACGCAGCTTCATGCTCACCACATCGGAGCCTGCATTCGGTTCGGACATGGCGAGCGCGCCGACATGTTCGCCTGAAATCAGTTTAGGCAGATACGCAGCGCGCTGCGCATCGGTACCATTGCGACGAATCTGATTCACACACAGATTCGAATGCGCACCATACGACAGGCCGACGGAGGCAGAAGCGCGGGAAATTTCTTCCATCGCAATGATATGAGCGAGATAACCAAGGCCGCTGCCGCCAAGATCTTCTTCTACCGTCACGCCCAGCAAACCCAGGTCCCCCATCTTGCGCCACAAGTCCATGGGGAATTGATCCGTCCGATCGATTTCTGCAGCGCGCGGCGCGATTTCAGCCGCTGCAAATTCACGCACTGCGTCGCGCAAAGCTGCAATGTCCTCGCCATGATCAAAGCTCAGTCCGGGTAAATCGGTCATGCGTATCTCCGTTGCAGTATTTTTTCAGGCGGCGCGACGAGCAGTGGATTTTGCCCGGGACGGTTGGCCGGCAGGATGCTCGGCTAGCATCTGCTGACATTTTTCTTCATGTGCCGCGATTTCGGCGAGAGTGACTTCGATATCTTCCCGCTGCTGCTCGAGCGATTCGCGATGTCTTGCCAGCACTGCCATGAATCGCTTGAGCTGCGCAGCAGAATCCTTGGGCGACTCGTACATATCGACCAGATCGCGGATTTCGGAGAGGGTCAGACCCAGTCGCTTGCCGCGCAAAGTCAGCTTCAGACGAGTGCGATCGCGCGCACCATAGACGCGAGTGCGGCCGCCGGCACCTTCGCGGCTGGGACTCAATAATCCCTGATCTTCGTAAAAACGAATCGCGCGCGGCGTGATGTCGAATTCCCTCGCCAGCTCGGTAATCGTGTAAGTTGCCATAAGGATACGGAATCGCGCTAGAATCGACGTTTACGTAAACGTCAAGTGAAGCCGTATTGTAGGCGCGCGCCGCGCAAATGGGAACCCCGCCACAGGGCAAGCCCATTCAGTCGATTTTCCATCATTTGGGCACTATGAATCCTCAAGAATCAGAGCTGGAGTACGTGTTTGGCGAGACGCTGCCCGCAACCGGCACAACATTGGAAGTCGCACCCGGCGTGAGGTGGCTGCGCATGGGTCTGCCATTTGCGCTCAACCATATCAATCTGTGGCTGCTGGAAGATGTGCGCGAAGCGGCCGACGGCTCCGTCGAAAACGGCTGGACGATTGTGGATTGCGGTATCGCAAGCGATGCGACCCGCGACGCATGGGAAGCCATATTTGCAAATGAACTGCGCGGCTTGCCCGTGTTTCGCGTGATCGTGACGCACTGTCATCCGGACCATGTGGGCTTATCGGCGTGGTTGTGCGAGCGCTGGCAAGCACCGCTGTACATGACGGTCGGAGAGTATGGATTTGCGCGCATGATGGCCGCCGGTTTACCCGGGGCCGATGGCCCTGCAGTCCTGCCTTTTTTCCAGCAACACGGGCTCACTGACACCGCGATGATTGCTCAGTTGCAGGGCCGTAAAAATTATTACCCTTCGCTGGTTCCTGCTGTACCGCAGAGTTTTATTCGGCTGGAGGAAAGCCGGTCTTTGAATATAGGCGCTCAACGCTGGCAAGTGATCACCGGCACCGGCCATTCACCTGAACATGCGGCACTGTATTGCGCTAGCTTGAATGTATTGATTTCTGGCGATATGGTATTGCCGAGAATTTCGACGAATACTTCCGTTTTTGCGATCGAACCCGAATCTGATGCGGTGGGTAATTTTCTCGACTCCATTCAAAAATTCAAATTCTTGCCCGAGCAGACACTGGTCCTGCCCTCGCATGGGAAACCTTTTCGCGGCCTGCATCAGCGGATTGCACAACTGGCCTCGCATCATGCGGAGCGACTGGCCGAAGTGAGGGCAGCCTGCGCGACGCCTCAATCGGCAGCCGATATCGTGCCCATCATGTTTCCGCGTGAATTGGATATGCATCAAATTACTTTTGCAATGGGAGAGGCGCTCGCCCATCTTCACCGGCTTTGGTACGCCGGAGAGTTGCGTCGTTATAGAGATGTAAATCGAGTCTGGCGTTTTTTAAAGATTTTGTAAGCTTCTTGTAATTAAACAGAAGCTGACTGCCCATTCACGGTGATTTTTCGCCAATTCTCGGTAAATTAAAACGATTGGCTTTCTTTTCAAAACTAAATTTCTAGTTATTTTTTAATGTGAAATTCGCAGGAGAGGCTACGCTACGCCCCTTTCGAGAAGATTGCGCGAAGTCAAAAAAACGTGTTTTATACAGAAGGTATGCACTAAGGATACTGACTGTTACACGCGTACGTGCAATATTCCCCCCATGAATTCTTTAGAAGAACGCATGGCATTCAGTGAGCGACTACGGCAAGCACTGAACAACGCTAATTACTCACCACGCAGCCCCACCCAGCTGGCCAGAGAGTTCAATAATCGTTTTGAGGGCCACTCTGTGACTGTACACGCTGCCCGAAAATGGCTGCACGGGGAGTCTATTCCCACTCAGGAAAAACTGCGCGCGCTGGCAAGCTGGCTTGATGTGCCTGCGGAATGGCTACGATTCGGCAATGAACTCAACAAAGGAAAAGGGCAGGCGGCGCATCTCTCTTCCATGGAGGCTCGGCTGCTGACGAATCTGCAGCAGCTTGATGAGCATCATCGACAACTCGCGCATGAATTGCTGCGACTTATCATCCGAATGAACAAGAAAAAATAAACGCCGCGGCAACACAGCAGCGTATCAGGCAGCGCCCGAAAGCTCCCGCAAGTAAGTCAAGCCTGCAATCGCCCGACTGCCGTACCAAGACAAGCGCTCGCCATCCACAAGACGCACCGGCTTGCCCAGCTGATTTTCGAGTGCATTTGCGTGTGTTTCGGTGAAGTGATATGGCTCGGTGGATAACAATATCTCATCCACCGCATCAACAAGCGCCGAATCCCAGCGAAATTCAGGATAGCGTTTGTCCGAATTGATCACGCACTGCTGCCAGCCAATCAGCGCCAGCATGCGGGCAATGTAGGTATCACGCGATACTGTCATCCATGGGTCTTTCCAGATGCAATATAGCACACGATAGGACGAGGATTGCGCCAACATTCGCGTCACCTCATATTCACGCACAAACGCCGCACACAATTGCTCAGCCCTGTCGCTTACATCGAAAATACCGCCCAGCAGCCGGTACAAATCAAGGTTATCTTCCGGCGCCAGCGGATGCGTGACGATCACTTGCGGAATGAAACGCGCCAGCGCATCGACAGTGGGCTTTTCATTTTCATCGATATTAACGATCAGATGCGTGGGTGCGAGCGCGCGTATCTTGTCGATGTTCACATCCTTGGTGCCACCCACTTTGGGCACATCAGCCAGCAGCGACTGAGGATGAATGCAAAAGCCGGTACGACCTACCAGCCAGGAAGACAATCCCAGATCACACACCAGCTCGGTAACTGAGGGCACCAGCGACACAATACGCGGAGGCTGATCAGAATTGATAACCGCATGCTGCTGGCCTATCGCGTCGGTCAGCAGATTCATGGTGCGTCGTTGAATTCCTGATATGAGGCTTTGTAGGGCGCGCGCGCCATCACAAGGTCGTAAAGCCAGTTGGGCAGACAACGCAGCAACCAAGAGACACCGCGCATAGGCCAGGGAATCACGACATAACTCCGACCTGCAGCAATCGCTTTGACCGCTTGTCGGGCAAACGCATCCGCGGGCATCAGGAATGGCATGGGATAGGTATTTATCTGCGTCATCGGTGTATCGATATAACCCGGCGCAATCGTCACGACTTCAATCGCATGGCGGCGCAAGGCGACACGCAGCGATTCGCAATAACTGATGACGGCTGCTTTGGACGCGCTATAGGCTTCGGCACCGGGCAATCCACGAATACCGGCAACGCTGGCTATTCCAACCAGTCGCATGCCGCGCTGCCCGGTCGCTGCTTGCGATTTCATCGCTGTAATAAACGGGGAAAAGGTCGCGACTGTCGCAACCAGATTGGTCTGCATGATCTTGTCAAACACCGCAAGATCCGCCGGCCGCTCGGTCAGGGTGCCATATGAAATACCGGCATTGGCGATCACGACATCGATACCGCCCGCATGGGCCATGAAATCGGTGGCCGCAGCAGCGAGCGCAGCATGATCATTAACATCAACCGCGTAATGTCGATGTGCCTGCGCATTCGGTAGCGAAGCAATGAGTTCTGTCAGAACGTTTTCACGTCGGGCCAGAAGGCCCAGCTGCGCGCCCTGCGAGGCAAACTCGCGTGCCAGCGCCAGCCCCAGCCCGCTGGATGCACCCGTGATGAAGACGCGCTTCATCTAAGAAAAGCACTCATTTTTTTCTGGCGATCAGTGCGTCCATGACTTGCAAGGTCGCCATGTTCATTGCCGCCTCGGGTTGTCCGCGCATATTCGCACCCACAATGGAAGGCGAGGTCACATACTGACCATCAATGACGATAGTCGGTACGCCTTCGATGCGATAGGCATCCTGCATCTGACGAACACGGTTCACCTTGGATTGCACACTGAATGAATTGAAGGCATCAAGGAATTTCTTGCGGTCGACGCCCTGCTTCTCAACGAAATCAATGATCAGATCTTCTTTGTCCAAACGCTGGCGACCGATGTGCAGGGCATCGAAATAAGCCTTGTGCACGTCAAAGCGGTTCAGAGCCTCAAGCGCAAAGTACAGCTTTTGCTGCGGCACGAAGGATTCGCGAAAGCCGACTGGAATACGTTTGAACACAATGTGATCCGCGCGTTTTTTGACCCAATCGGAGAGCGCGGGCTCGAAGGCGAAACAGTGCGGGCAGCCGTACCAGAAAAATTCAAGCACTTCGATTTTTTTGCCAGCTTCGGTTGGCTGAACCTGGGGCAATCGCTGGTAATCAACGCCCTCGACGGGATCGGAAGGCGACGCACTCGCACAGAATGCAATAAAACTGAAACTGGCCAGAGCAAAGAGTTTTTGAATCAGTCGCATGAGATGTCCTGTTACGAGCTATATATAAAAAAATCTGCGAAGCGATCAACATAAGCGAGGCAAAGTGGCGCGATTGCTGGCATAGGCATCGACTAACAACGCTTATTTTGGTACGCGAACCACAGCTACATCAACGCCATTATCGGACAAGCGAACGCGTGTACGATTCATGGTCTCGACGTCAGCAAACGGGCCCACGCGCACACGATACAGCGTGCCCAAATCGGACTGGCGTTCAGAAATATTGGCTGCGACACCCATCAACGCCAGTTTGGCTTTGGTCGCTTCGGCATCATTGGGTTCGCGAAATGCACCCGCTTGCAAATAATAAGTGAAGCGCTCATCCGGTGCAGGATCAACCGCTGGCGGGGGGGGCGTCTTTTCCTTGTCGCGCGAACGCTCTGCTGCTGGCGGCGCGGTCACCTGCGGGGTAACTTGAGGCGTTACTGAAGGCGCGGGCTCGGCTTGCTGAACCGCCGGGTCTTTGTCAGTCAGCTGCTCGCGACGCTCGCGCGCGCCACCAGGCAAGGTCTTGTTCGGGTCGCCCAGTTCGCCGGCCGGTTGCGACTGCTTGCTGATCTTGTCGACGAAAGGCAAAGGTGTTTTGGTGATCGTGATAGCAACGCCAACCGCAATCAGCAGGCCCAGAATGAGCCCCACGATAATGCCTGTCAGCGTGCCACCTCGCTCACGGCGAGGGTGAGCACTTTTGCTCGAAGAATGCATTTTTTCCTGCTGCATATTCACACCCTGCTCACATACGGGACGGTGCCGAAACACCGATCAGTTCCAGTCCGTTGGCCAATACCTGGCGTGTCGCCAGCAGAAGCGCAAGGCGCGCTTCTTTGAGCGCGGCATCGTCTACCAACACGCGTTCTGCATTGTAGTAGCTGTGCAGCTCACCCGCGAGATCTCGCAAATAAAATGCAATCTGATGCGGCCCAAGTTCTTCTGCGGCTTTTTTCAGCATATCCGGATACTCAGCGATTTTGGCCATCAGAGAGGCTTCACGAGGCGCTACCAGCGGCGACAGATCGACCTGCTTCAATGAAGCCTCATCGCCACCCCACTGCGCGAGTACCGAGCAGATGCGGGCATGGGCATACTGGACGTAGTAGACCGGATTTTCATCCGACTGCGCCAGCGCGAGATCGACATCGAAAACGAATTCAGTATCGGCCTTGCGCGAGATGAGAAAAAATCGTACGGCATCACGGCCGCGAGTCAAATCGCGCACTCCATCGGCGCTCGTTACATCGCCGGCCGACCACTCGATCAGATCGCGCAAGGTCACATACGAGCCCGCTCGCTTGGAAATTTTCACTTCCTCACCGTTTCTCATCACGGTGACCATTTTGTGCAATACGTAGTCAGGATAACCTTCAGGTATGCCCTGACCAACTGCCTGCAGGCCTGCACGCACGCGCGCAATGGTGCCGTGATGGTCGCTGCCCTGCACGTTGATGACTTTGGTATAGCCGCGCTGCCACTTGGTGACGTGGTAGGCAACATCAGGCACGAAATAAGTATAGGTACCGTCGGATTTTTTCATCACGCGGTCTTTGTCATCACCATAGTCAGTGCTGCGCAACCAGAGCGCACCATCCTGCTCGAAGGTCTTGCCTGCCTTCTTGAGCGCCTCGACAGCTGCCTCGACCTTGCCATCGCTGTAGAGTGAAGACTCGAGATAGTAGTTATCGAAGCGCACGCCAAAGGCCTGCAAATCAAGGTCTTGTTCATGCCGCAGATAGGTCACAGCAAAGCGACGGATGGAATCAATATCGTCGATGTCACCGCTGGCAGTGAAGGGCTCGCCATTGGCAGCAGATACGGTTTTCTTTGCAAGGAAATCAAGAGCGATGTCTGCGATGTAATCGCCGTTGTAGGCTGAGTCAGGCCAGTCAGCATCACCGGGCTTGCTACCCTTTGCACGCGATTGCACCGAGGTGGCCAGCGTTGCGATCTGCACACCCGCATCGTTGTAATAAAACTCGCGCAAAACTGCATAGCCCTGCGCTTCGAGCAGCGCACAAATTGCATCGCCCAGTGCACCTTGCCGTCCATGACCTACATGCAGTGGTCCGGTTGGATTGGCGGAGACAAACTCGACTAGTACCTTGCGATCCTTGCCATCGTTCGTGCGGCCGAAGCATTGCGCGTCAATGAATACGCGACGAATCACATCCTGTTTTACCGACAGGGCAACACGCAGGTTAATGAAGCCAGGTCCAGCGACTTCAACAGCATCAATCAAACCCTCACGCGCCGGATGCGCCATGAGCGCTTCGGCAAATTGCTGCGCGAGTTCGCGCGGATTTTTTTTCAAGGAACGCGCAAGCTGCATCGCGAGATTGCACGCGAGGTCGCCATGCGATGGATCGCGTGGCCGCTCCAGTGTGATGTCGGGAAGTACAAGCTCGGTGCCGGAAAGTACCGGCGCTGCGACTTCGGAAAAAAGTGCAGCGATCTGCTCTTTGTGTCGGGGATGCATGGGCGGGAAATCGGGTGAGCCGCACGGACGCGCTGGCAAAGCGCCGATTATAGCGGGCTCATGCCGGACCTTGCAGGTATGAAAACGGCAATGCGTCGGCGCTTGCCGTCCACCGGGTCAGACAAAACAGTAAAAAAAGGCGCCCGAGGGGGCGCCTATGAGAGGAGATATAGCGACTACCTGTGCCGCAGTGCAGCACAGAATGAGCATCGGCGATCCGCGAGATTGTGTCAACATAAATTTACCTAAAACCAGTAAACTTTGGTTGACAGTCCCGATGCGCGCCTCTAGAGTGCTTTCATGAATGATGCGGGCGATGCGTCCCGACATGGAAGCTGCATGAAGCTGCTGAGGCAATACACCCGAAAACTGGCGTCCTCCATGGGGACGCAATGGATGCCTTTTGCCGATGTGGCAACAGCGGATATGCCTTTGTCACGCCTGCTGCGCTTGTCCATGTTTCAGCTGTCGATTGGCCTGGCGACCGCGCTGCTGGTTGGCACGCTGAACCGGGTGATGATCGTTGAGTTGGGTGTGCCTGCCTGGTGGGTCGCGATCTCGGTGGCGCTGCCGCTGGTGTTTGCACCGCTACGCGCGCTGATCGGATTTCGATCGGATACGCACCGCTCGGCACTGGGATTGCGCCGCCTGCCTTATTTATGGATAGGCACGCTGTTGCTGTTTGGTGGGCTGGCGATCATGCCTTTTGGCCTGCTGGCTCTGGGCCAGCCTCAGCCGGGCATGCTGTGGGTCAGCCGAATTGGCGCTGCACTGGCTTTTCTGCTCGTGGGTGCCGGGATGCAAGTCACCCAGACCGCAGGCTTGGCGCTGGCGACTGACTTGGCTACGCCCGAAACGCGGCCACGGGTGGTAGCGCTGATGTACACGATGCTGTTGCTGGGTCTGGTCGGCAGCGGCGCTATTTATGGCTGGCTGCTGGCGGATTTCAGTCCGCTGCGCCTGATTCAGGTGGTTCAGGGCTCGGCGGTTGCAGTGATCTGGTTGAACCTGAATGCGCTGTGGAAGCAGGAAGCGATGAACCGGGATCGCGCGCGGCAGGCAATTGAACAGGACGATTTCAGCACCCACTGGCGCGAATTCGTCGGGCGGCCGGGCGTGAAACGATTTTTGTGGACGGTGGGGGTCGGTACCTGCGCATTCAACATGCAGGACATCATCCTCGAGCCCTACGGCGGACAGGTGCTGCATCTGGGCGTGGGTGCGACCAGCCTGCTGACTGCGCTGACTGCCTGTGGCGCACTACTGGCTTTTGGTATGGCGGCTGCACTGCTCTCGCGGGGTGTGGATGCGGTGCGGTTGGCTGCGCTGGGCGCGCTGGCTGGATTGCCCGCCTTCGCGATGGTGATTTTTTCAGCACCGCTGGACGCACCCAACCTGTTTCGTGCCGGAGCATTTCTGATCGGCGTGGGCGGTGGATTGTTCTCGGTCGGCACGCTGACCATGGCCATGGGTCTGGCGCAAGGCGATGAGGCTGGACTGGCACTGGGTGCCTGGGGCGCGGTGCAGGCCACCGCTGCCGGCGCATCGATTGCAGCGGGCGGGATGATCAAGGACGTGATTGGCGCACTGGCCAATGCGGGATGGCTGGGCGAAAGCCTGGTGTCACCGGTGACGGGTTACAGCTTTGTCTATCACCTGGAAATGTATTTGCTGTTTGGCGTTTTAGTGGCCATTGGTCCGCTGGTGCGGCGCGATGCGCTGCCGACGCGATCGCAGCAGAAGTTCGGACTGGCTGAATTTCCCGGCTAGTTCGTTTGAATGACTGAACCACGGATTTACCGAATTACGAATTACCGCATTAGAAATCAGTAGAAGCCCCTATCTGAGCATTGTTTGCTGGCGAAGTAACGCAATCGCTCTTTGCAGCTTATCGATAAAGGCTTCAGGTAGTTCCCCGGGCTCGGTGTTTTGCTCAGGGCCCAACGTCAGGAAGGAGACGCATCATGGAAACAATGGCTATTACCCAATACGTCGATGTGGCACAGCTAGTGCTGTATCTGTTCTGGATTTTCTTTTTCGGGCTGGTGTATTACCTGCTGCAGGAAAATCATCGCGACGGTTATCCGCTGGATTCCGGCCGCACGCCACCGGTCAAAATGGACGGCTGGCCACCCATACCGACACCCAAGACTTATCTAATGGCCAATGGCGACGAGGTGGTTATGCCTTATCCGCTGCAGCCGCCCGAGTTTTTGCAAGCAGAGCCACGCCATCGCTATATCGGCGCGCCAATCGAGCCAACTGGCAACCCGCTGCTGGCTGGTGTGGGGCCCGGTTCTTGGGCCAATCGTGCTGATGTGCCCGATCACACACCTGAGGGCGAAGCGAAGATTGTTCCGCTGCGCACCCAGCCTGAATACGGTGTAGCGACGCAGGACAATGATCCGCGCGGTCTGCCAGTCGTGGGTGATGATGATGAAGTCGCCGGCACTGTCAGTGAACTCTGGATGGATCGCTCTGAAATGATGTTCCGCTACATTGAGGTCAAACTCAATGATTCGGACCGTACCGTGATGCTGCCCGTACCTTTTGCGCGCATCACGAACGAGCATGTGAAGGTGCACGCCATTCTTGCGCATCAGTTCGCTGATGTGCCGGGTTTGCGCAATGCGGATCAGATCACCATGCTCGAGGAAGAAAAAATCTCTGCCTACTATGGCGCCGGTACGCTGTATGCGACACCGGAACGTCAGGAACCACTGGTGTGAAGCCGCATCACGAGCACGAGTTCGAAGCGGCGCCGGGCCTGCCCGAGGCTCTGCCCGCTGGCGAACATATCCTCTGGCAAGGTACGCCTGATTGGAAATTGCTGGCTATCGATGCGTTTCATGTCAAACGACTGTCGATTTATTTTTCCCTGATGATTGCACTGCAGGCGGTGATGATCTGGGATACCTCGCTCGGCTTGCTTGCCAACCTGAGTGCGCTCAGCATCGGCGCAATTCTCGCCACCGTATCACTGTCATTGCTCGCATTGACGGCCTGGCTGTCGGCCAGCACCACGATGTACACCATCACCAACCGACGCGTCGTCATGCGCATTGGCATCGTGCTCACGCTGACCTTCAATTTGCCGCATCGCTGGATCAAGACGGCGCAAATTCGCGATCAGGGTAATGGCTTTGGCGAAATTGCACTCGAGCTCAAGGGTGACGATCGCATCGCTTATCTGCATCTCTGGCCGCATGCACGCGCCTGGCACATCAGCCAACCGCAACCGGCGCTGCGCTGCATCGCGAATGCGAAAGAAGTCGGCAGCTTGCTCTACGAAGCCTGGGAAAAACGCATGGCCGAAGTGGCCGCCACACCCGACCTTCACGAGGCACGTATTCCAGTTCGCATGCCCGATGGCGTGTTCGCGCGATGAAAACCTCCGAATCACTGGACTGGAAAACAGACCATGAGCGTCGGAGCTTATCGACTGGACTCGGCTTCGTACTTTTTCTGATTGCTTGTCTGGCGCTGGTGGCTTGGGTACGCTGGACCGGGCCGGCGCAACAAGACAACATCATCGCGCGCGCAGAACAGATACGTACACTGCGCTTTGTGGATCAGCCTGACGGATCGATACAAGTGATCGATGCGGCCACGGGCAAGGACATTCATAATTTTCAGGGCGAGCAGGGATTTGTGCGCGGCACTCTGCGCGCACTGGTGCGCGACCGTCGTCTGCAAGGATTTGGCGCGGATCAGCCTTTCGAACTGATTGCCCATGATGCGGGTCGACTCAGCCTGCGCGATCCGGCTACTGGCTCAACGATCGCGCTTGAATCGTTTGGCTCCAAGAATATTGGCGTGTTCGCGCGTCTGATGCGATAGGACTCTCCATGCACACGCCGAAAGCCATCGTCATAGGCAGCGGCTTCGGCGGACTGGCAGCAGCAGTACGCCTCTCCTGCAAAGGTTATCAGGTTCAAATCCTCGAAAAGCTCGATGCACCCGGTGGCCGCGCCTACGTTCATCGTCAGGATGGCTTCACCTTCGATGCCGGCCCCACCATCATCACCGCACCCCAGTTGCTGGAAGAACTATGGGCACTATGCGGCAAAAAATTCTCGGATCACATCACACTCAAAGCAATGGAGCCGTTCTATCGGATACGCTTCGATGACGGCAGCTGGTTTGATTACAGCGGTGATGAAGCAACGATGCGCCGCGAAGTGGCGCGCTTCTGCCCCGATGATCTTCCCGGCTACGAGCGCTTTGTCGTCGCCGCTGACCAAGCCTGCAAATTGGGCTTCGAAGATCTGGGCGGTATGCCCTTCAACACCATCGGTGATTTGCTGGCCGCTTTGCCGAGCATGATGCGAATGAAGGCGTGGGAGAGTCTGTACACGCTCGTCGCCCGACACATCAGCGATCCGAAACTGCGCCAGGTATTCAGCTTTCATCCACTGCTTATCGGCGGTAACCCTTTCTCCGTCACCCGCGTCTACAGTCTGATCAACACACTGGAACGTCGCTGGGGCGTGCACTGGGCAATGGGCGGCACCGGCGCGCTTGTTCGCGGACTGGTGGGCTTGCTTGAAGAGCGCGGCGTGAACCTGCGCTGCAATGCACCCGTCACACGAATCAATGTCAGCAACGGTAAGGCCACCGGCGTCACGCTGGAGAATGGCGAAGTTCTTGAGGCCGACATTGTGATCTCCAACGGCGACGCCGCATGGACCTATCGCTACCTGATTGATGCAAAAGATCGCCGCCACTGGACCGATCGCAAAATCGAACGCAGCAAATACTCGATGAGTCTGTTCGTCTGGTATTTCGGCACCAACCGTCGCTACGAAGACGTGCCGCATCACATGA
>JACCDM011064386.1_pt1 | contig 17859 bp, 12 predicted proteins | sample 7445851 | NCBI WGS metagenome assembly JACCDM01 (sample SAMN15323438, study PRJNA562643) | freshwater metagenome | isolation source: river surface water | place: USA:Blue River Watershed | collected 2017-08-16
ACGCACAACCGCGAATCAATTTTTCGAGCACCTTCGCTCAGGCGGACTGCCCCGATTTTCTGGACATCCAAATCAAGTCCTTCCGCGATTTTTTCCAAATTGACACCAAGCCGGAAAACCGCAGTGATGAAGGCCTTTTTAAAACCTTTAACGAGAACTTTCCGATTACGGACAGCCGAAACCAATTCGTGCTGGAGTTTCTCGACTACTTTGTGGATCCCCCACGCTACTCTGAAATGGAGTGTATTGAGCGTGGACTCACCTTCTCGGTGCCCCTCAAGGCGCGCTTGAAGTTGTACTGTACCGACCCTGAGCACGAGGACTTTGAGACTATTGTACAGGACGTGTACCTCGGTACGATTCCGTACATGACTCCCCGTGGAACCTTCATTATCAACGGTGCCGAGCGCGTCATCGTCAGCCAATTGCACCGTTCACCGGGCGTATTCTTTGGCCAGAGTTTCCACGCCAACGGAACCAAGCTGTACTCAGCACGTATTATTCCGTTCAAAGGAAGCTGGATTGAATTCGCTACCGACATTAACGGAGTGATGTATGCATACATCGACCGTAAGAAAAAGTTACCTGTAACCACGCTATTCCGTGCAATCGGATACGAGCGCGATAAGGACATCCTCGAAATCTTTGACCTCGCAGAAGAGGTGAAAGTGAGCAAGGCTGGACTTAAGCGTGTGGTAGGTCGCAAACTGGCTGCCCGTGTTCTGAAATCTTGGATGGAAGATTTCGTGGACGAGGACACCGGAGAAGTGGTATCAATCGAGCGCAATGAGGTAATCCTCGACCGCGATACGGTGCTTGAGAAAGAGCACGTAGAGCTCATCATCGAAAGTGACGTGGCTACCATCCTTCTGCACAAAGAAGATATTGCAGAGGGCGAATTCTCGATCATCTACAACACGCTTCAGAAGGACCCCACGAACTCAGAAATTGAGGCCGTCGAGCACATCTACCGCCAACTTCGCAATGCCGAACCACCCGATGAGGAGACGGCTCGCGGAATCATCGACAAGCTCTTCTTTAGCGAGCAGCGCTACAGCCTCGGAGAGGTAGGCCGCTACCGCTTGAACAAGAAGCTGGGTCTGGACATTGACAACTCGAACCAGGTACTTACCAAGCAGGACATCATCATGATTGTCAAGTACTTGATCGAATTGATTAATTCAAAGGCTGAGATTGACGACATCGACCACCTTTCAAACCGTCGTGTTCGCACCGTAGGCGAGCAAATGGCCAACCAATTTGGTGTAGGTCTTGCCCGTATGGCGCGTACGATCCGTGAGCGTATGAATGTTCGCGACAACGAAGTGTTCACTCCGATTGATTTGATCAACGCGAAGACATTGAGCTCGGTGATCAATTCATTCTTCGGAACCAACCAGCTGAGCCAGTTTATGGACCAGACCAACCCGTTGGCTGAAATCACACACAAGCGCCGTCTGTCGGCACTCGGACCCGGTGGTCTGAGCCGCGAGCGCGCGGGCTTTGAGGTTCGTGACGTTCACTACACACACTACGGCCGTCTGTGTCCGATTGAGACTCCAGAAGGACCGAACATTGGTTTGATTTCTTCACTCTGTGTCTACGCCAAGGTGAATTCGATGGGCTTCATCGAAACTCCGTACCGCGAAGTTGACAACGGACGCGTGAAGCTCGAAGGAGCACCTGTGTTCTTGAGCGCTGAAGAAGAAGAAGAAAAGGTAATTGCACAGGCAAACGCTCCGATTAAAGCGGACGGAACCTTTGTCAATCCACGTGTAAAAGTTCGCGACAAGGGCGACTTCCCGGTACTTGAGCCGCAAGAAGTTCAGCTGATGGACGTGGCTCCGAACCAGATCGCTTCGATCTCGGCTTCGTTGATTCCGTTCCTTGAGCACGACGACGCCAACCGCGCACTTATGGGATCGAACATGATGCGCCAGGCGGTGCCGTTGCTCCGTCCTGAAGCACCAATTGTAGGTACCGGCCTCGAGCAGCAAGTTGCCCGCGACAGCCGTGTCCTGATCAACGCCGAAGGCGCTGGTACGGTCCGCTACGTGGATGCCAATGAGATTGTGATCGAATACGACCGCACTGAAGATGAGGAGCTCGTAAGCTTTGAGCCTGCGACCAAGTCGTACCCATTGATCAAGTTCTTGAAGACGAACCAGTCAACGACGATCAATCTTAAGCCGATTGTGACCAAGGGCGAGCGCGTGGAGCGCGGCCAGGTACTGTGTGAGGGATACGCCACTCAGGGCGGCGAGCTCGCGCTCGGCCGCAACCTGCTGGTTGCCTTCATGCCGTGGAAGGGATACAACTTTGAGGATGCCATCGTTATCAACGAACGCGTCGTTCGCGAAGACATCTTTACGAGCATTCACATCGACGAGTACTCACTCGACGTGCGCGACACCAAGTTGGGCATGGAAGAACTGACTGCCGATATTCCGAACGTAAGTGAAGAAGCGACCAAGGACCTCGACGAGAACGGATTGATCCGCGTTGGAGCTGAAATCGTTCCAGGAGATATCATGATCGGTAAGATTACGCCAAAGGGCGAGAGCGACCCCTCACCCGAGGAGAAGCTGCTCCGAGCCATCTTTGGCGACAAGGCCGGCGACGTAAAGGATGCCTCACTCAAGACGCCTCCGGGCATTGGCGGTGTGGTAATCGACAAGAAGTTGTTTAGCCGCAGCATGAAAGATAAGCGCCAGCGCAGCCGCGACAAGGAGGAGCTCGAGCAGCTCGACCTCGAATTGGCATCGCAGCTTGAAGAGGTTCGCAACATTTTCGTCGACAAGTTGTCGAAGTTGGTGAGCGGCAAGACCTGTCAGGGCGTGTTCAACGATCTGAACGAAGATGTGATTCCGAAGGGAACCAAGTTCACACTCAAGGTGTTGAATTCTGTGGAGGACTACACGCACCTCACCGGCGGAACCTGGACCACCGACGACGACAAGAACGTCCTTATCGACGCCCTCTTGCACAACTACAAGATCAAAGTGAGCGACATCATGGGCGTTAACCGCCGCAAGAAGTTCACCATCAGTGTCGGTGACGAGCTGCCTGCAGGCATCATCAAAATGGCCAAGGTCATCATCGCCAAAAAGCGCAAGCTCAAGGTGGGTGATAAGATGGCAGGACGCCACGGAAACAAGGGTATTGTCGCCAAGATTGTACGCCAAGAGGACATGCCGTTCCTCGCGGACGGAACTCCGGTGGACATCGTCCTCAACCCGCTCGGTGTACCTTCTCGTATGAACATCGGTCAGATTTATGAGACCGTGTTGGGATGGGCTGGTAAGAAGCTCGGAACCAAGTTCGCTACGCCAATTTTTGACGGAGCAAGCATGGACCAAATCAACGAGTACACCGAACAAGCTGGACTTCCGCAGTACGGACACACCCAGTTGTACGACGGCGGTACCGGCGAGGCCTTCCACCAGAAAGCCACGGTAGGTATCATCTATATGCTCAAGCTTGGTCACATGGTTGACGACAAGATGCACGCACGTTCGATCGGACCGTACTCGCTCATCACACAGCAGCCACTCGGTGGTAAGGCCCAATTCGGTGGCCAGCGATTTGGTGAGATGGAGGTTTGGGCACTCGAGGCATTCGGTGCGTCGAACATCCTTCGCGAAATCCTCACGGTGAAGTCTGACGACGTCGTGGGCCGTGCGAAGACCTACGAAGCGATAGTCAAAGGCGACCGCATGCCCGAACCGGGTATTCCTGAGTCGTTTAATGTACTGCTCCACGAACTGCAGGGTCTAGGCCTTAAAGTTTCACTGGACTAAGCAACTGGTATTACGACGAATTCACACGAACATGAGAAAGTACGAACAAGCTCCGACAGGTAGCTTCAATCAAATCACCATCAGCCTGGCTTCGCCAGAGTTCCTGCTCGAGAAGTCGAGTGGCGAAATCCTCAAGCCAGAGACCATCAACTACCGGACCCACAAGCCCGAGCGTGACGGTCTGTTCTGTGAGCGCATTTTTGGTCCCGTAAAGGACTTTGAATGTGCGTGCGGAAAGTACAAGCGCATTCGCTATAAGGGCATCGTGTGTGACCGTTGCGGCGTCGAAGTAACCGAGAAGAAAGTTCGCCGTGAGCGCGTAGGCCACATCAGCCTCGTGGTTCCAGTGGCGCACATCTGGTACTTCCGTTCGCTTCCAAACAAAATCGGCTACTTGCTCGGAATCCCGACCAAGAAGCTCGACATGATCATCTACTACGAGCGCTACATCGTCATTCAAACGGGACTTGCCACGGACGCGGACGGAAATCCGTTTACCCGCTTGCAGTTCTTGACCGAAGAAGAGTACCTGGATGCATTGGATCGCCTGCCGACTCAAGACAACCAATACCTCGAGGACCACGATCCCAACAAGTTCATCGCCAAGATGGGCGCAGAGGCTTTGTACATGCTGCTTCAGCGTTTGGACCTTCCAGCCCTTTCGTTTGAGCTTCGCGCCCAAGCTGACCGCGAGACTTCGCAGCAGCGCAAGCAAGAGGCCCTCAAGCGCCTTCAGGTCGTAGAGGCCATGAAAGAGGCCAACGAGCGTATGGAAAACAAGCCCGAGTGGATGATCATCAAGGTAGTTCCTGTGATTCCGCCCGAACTGCGTCCCCTGGTGCCCTTGGACGGTGGCCGTTTTGCGACCAGCGACTTGAACGATCTGTACCGCCGGGTAATTATCCGCAACAACCGTTTGAAGCGCTTGCTCGAAATCAAAGCACCTGAGGTCATCCTTCGCAACGAGAAGCGCATGCTTCAGGAGTCGGTAGACAGCTTGTTTGACAACACCCGCAAGGCGAGTGCCGTCAAGACCGAGAGCAACCGCCCACTCAAGTCACTGAGCGACAGCCTTAAGGGCAAGCAGGGCCGATTCCGCCAAAACCTCTTGGGTAAGCGTGTGGACTACTCTGCGCGTTCAGTAATCGTTATTGGACCTGACTTGAAGCTGCACGAGTGTGGTCTTCCGAAGGATATGGCTGCGGAACTCTACAAGCCGTTCGTGGTTCGCAAGCTCATTGAGCGCGGAATCGTAAAAACGGTGAAGTCAGCGAAGAAAATCATCGACAAGCGCGAAGCAGTTGTTTGGGACATTCTCGAGAACGTGATGAAGGGCCATCCGGTGCTTCTGAACCGAGCTCCGACGCTCCACCGCTTGGGTATCCAGGCGTTCCAGCCGCGTATGATCGAGGGCAAGGCTATACAGCTGCACCCATTGACCTGTACGGCCTTCAACGCTGACTTTGACGGTGACCAAATGGCCGTGCACTTGCCACTCGGACCTGCTGCCATTTTGGAGGCGCAGATCTTGATGCTTGCTTCGCACAACATTTTGAACCCTGCCAACGGATCGCCGATTACGGTTCCGTCGCAAGACATGGTCTTGGGTCTGTACTACATGACCAAGCCCAAGCGCAACTTGCCTGGTGACCCAGTAATGGGAGAAGGCATGACGTTCTACTCTGCCGAAGAAGTGACGATTGCCTTTAATGAGCGCCGCGTAGAGTTGGGTGCTGTGGTCAAGGTTCGTGCTCGCGTAGAAAACGAGCAGGGTGAACTGGTTACGAAGCTCATCGAGACTTCAGTGGGCCGCGTACTATTCAACAAAGTAGTTCCGGAGACCGTTGGATACATCAACGAGCTGTTGACCAAGAAGGCACTTCGCGACATCATCGCGCGCATCTTGACGAAGACCGACGTTCCGACGACTGCAAAGTTCCTTGACGACATTAAGAACCTTGGATACAGCACGGCATTCCGTGGTGGTCTGTCGTTCTCGTTAGGTGATATTACGGTTCCTGAAGCCAAGGAGTCCCTGATCAAAGAGGCCAACGAAGAAGTAGAAGCCATTTTGGGCAACTACAACATGGGTCTGATCACGAACAACGAGCGCTACAACCAAGTGATCGACGTGTGGACGAACACGAACGCCCGTCTGACGCAAGCAGCGATGAGCCAGCTCATCAACGACCGCCAGGGCTTCAACCCGATCTACATGATGCTTGATTCGGGTGCACGTGGATCAAAAGAGCAGATTCGCCAGCTTTCGGGTATGCGAGGTCTGATGGCCAAGCCACAGAAGTCAGGCTCAGGAGGTGGAGAGATCATCGAAAACCCGATTATTTCAAACTTTAAGGAAGGTCTTTCGATCTTGGAGTACTTCATCTCGACGCACGGTGCCCGTAAGGGTCTTGCGGATACGGCCTTGAAGACGGCTGACGCGGGTTACTTGACCCGTCGTCTGCACGACGTAGCTCAAGACGTGATCATCAACGAGGTCGACTGCGGAACGCTTCGCGGCCTTGAAGTGACTGCCTTGCGCAAGAATGAAGAGGTCGTTGAGACGCTGTTTGAGCGCATTACCGGTCGCGTATCGCTGCACGATGTGATTGACCCGCTCACCGGCGAGGTATACGTCGCGATGGGTGATATGATTTCAGACGACGCAGGCCGCAAGATTGAGGCTTCGCCTGTCGAAATGGTTGAAGTTCGTTCGGCACTGACCTGCGAAAGCAAGCGCGGAATCTGCGCTAAATGCTACGGACGCAATTTGGCCACCGCAAAAGGTGTGCAGATGGGTGAAGCGGTAGGTGTTATCGCCGCACAGTCCATCGGTGAGCCGGGTACGCAGCTCACGCTTCGTACGTTCCACGTGGGTGGTACGGCTGGTAACATTTCTGAGGTCAACAGTTTGATCGCCAAATTCGACGGTATTGTGGAACTCGACGAGGTACGCACCGTAGAAGGTGAAGGAGCTGACGGATCAATGTCTACGATTGTCATCGGTCGTACGGGCGAATTGCGCATCGTCGATGAGAAGACCGGAATTTCAGTAATGACGGGTAACGTTCCTTATGGTTCAAACCTTGTGGTCAAGCATGGCCAGAAAGTGGCCAAAGGTGACTCACTGTGTTCGTGGGATCCCTACAACGCGGTGATTATCTCTGAATTCGCCGGTGTGGTCGGATACCAAGATATTGTTCAAGGTCTGAGCTACAAGGTTGAGATTGACGAGCAGACAGGCTTCCAGGACAAGGTAATTAGTGACGCGCGCAACAAGAAGTTGGTGCCGATGATTCAAATCTTGACCAAGAAGGGTGAAGAGATTAAGCACTACACCTTGCCGGTGGGTGCTCACTTGATGGTCGACGAAGGCGAAGAAATCAAAGCGGGTAAAGTCCTCGTGAAGATTCCACGCCGCGGTGCAAAAGCTGGTGACATTACGGGCGGTCTGCCCCGAGTTACGGAACTGTTTGAAGCCCGTAACCCGTCGAACCCTTCAGTGGTTGCTGAAATTGACGGAACGGTTTCATACGGTAAGATCAAGCGCGGTAACCGCGAGATCATTATCGAGAGCCGTACTGGAGAGCAGCGCCGCTACCTGATTAACTTGAGTAAGCAGATTCTCGTTCAAGAGAATGACTTCGTTCGTGCGGGTTCACCGCTAAGCGACGGCGCCATTTCTCCGGCCGACATTCTCGCGATTCAAGGCCCGACTGCAGTTCAGGAGTACCTCGTGAACGAGATTCAGGAAGTATACCGCTTACAGGGAGTAAAAATCAACGACAAGCACTTTGAAGTGATTGTTCGCCAAATGATGCGCAAAGTTGAAATCGTGGACGGTGGAGACACCATGTTCCTTGAAGGACACTACGAACACGTAGGTGACTTCATCTTTGAGAATGATCGCGTATTTGACAAGAAAGTGGTGGTCAACGCTGGAGACAGCGAAAACCTCAAAGAAGGTCAAATGATCACTTCACGCCAGCTCCGCGACGAGAACTCACTACTGAAGCGCTCGGATAAGGCTCTGGTTGAGGGACGCGACGCCCGTTCGGCTACCGCACAACTTGTACTCCAAGGTATCACACGTGCTTCACTTCAAACGAAGTCGTGGGTTTCTGCGGCGTCGTTCCAGGAGACGACCAAAGTCCTCAACGAAGCTGCAATCGCAGGTAAGAGCGACGGCTTAGAAGGTCTCAAGGAGAATGTGATTGTGGGTCACCGCATTCCGGCCGGAACCGGCTTGAAGCACTACTACGATTCAGTAGTAGGCAACAAGGACGAGTACGACCGCATGATGGCGGCCAAATCAGTCGATATTGAAGCAGCGGAGTAGTGAGCGATCAGGATCCGAACCAACTTCAGATTGAGCTTTCGCCCGAGATGGCCGATGGAATTTATTCCAATCTGGCCATTATCAACCACTCGAACAGTGAGTTCGTGGTGGACTTCATCCAGATGATGCCCGGCTTGCCGAAGGCAAAGGTGAAGTCTCGGGTGATTTTGACTCCGCAGCACGCCAAGCGTTTGGTGCGCGCGCTCTCAGATAATGTGAGCCGCTACGAAGCCACGCATGGTGAGATTGCGGATACGGAACTGCCTGGCATGCCGATTCACTTCGGCGGACCCACGGGGCAGGCCTAATCGAAGGTTTAAAAATGTGAAAGCCACCGGCGCAAGCCGGTGGCTTTTTGCATTTAAGCTAGTTGCCAGCAGCTAGTTACTAGTTGCTGGTAACTAGTTAGCGACCAAAGAAGCCGTCGAGTAGGATTCCGATTCCGCGCACGAGGACTCCGACGCCTACGAACATGGCGGTGACGATGAATGCCGCAGGGATCCAGTTGCCCTCTTGAAGCGCGGGTCCGGCGATCCAGTAGAAGAATGCGGGTCCGCCAAACATGAAGGGGAAGGATGCTGAGAGCCAGACAATGCCGCGAAGGATTTTGGGATTCATGGTCGGAATTTCAGTTGGGCCAATGGCCGTTCTACGAAGGTATAGGTGAGGAGGGATACGACAAGGGTTCCGGCCAAGAATGCGGGCAGGGCCCACGGGTCAGGCAAGTAGTGCTGTGCGAGGGCGAGCACCGGCTTGTGAAGTAGGTAGACGCTGAAGCTGAGGGCGCCCAAGGCGCGAAGCGGAAGCCACCGACCGAGGGCCGAGAGCGCGATTTCGTGGTTCAGGGCCTGGTAGAGAATCAGGGCCCAGGCGATTCCGTAGGCAAAAGTGAAGCTGTGTCCGTGAAAGGACGTGGTTCCATAGACAAGTCGGGCAATAGTCGGAATCGTCGTGAGAATCATTGCGAGCAGGGCGAGTCCGATTCCGCCCGGAAGGTATAAGCGGCGTTGGGTGAGGGCCAGAAGGGTGCCGCATCCGAGTACCGGGAGGAAGCGCAAAAAGATGGGCATCGCCACATGGTTGAGACGCAGATACCAAAGGCTCGCCAGGGCCGTGGCTAGTACCGCGATGGCCAGCACAGGGCGCCGCCGGTAGAGCGGCCAAAGTAGCGCGAGTACTAGCGGTGAAAGGATGTAGTAGAGGAATTCCACAGGAATGGTCCAAAAGACCTGCCGGCCTTCGAGCAGGGCGAGGTGGCGCAGTACGTCTGAAGCACTGTGAATGGGACTCGGAAGTCCTCGGGCCGACAGCGTCCAATTGAGCAGTAAGGCCACGAGGTACAGAGGAAAAATTCGCAGGAAGCGACGTAGGGCAAAGCGGATCCAAAATCCGAGGTTCGCTTGGCCCATTTCGAGCGCATTGATGATTTGGCGGTCTATGAGGTAGGCGGATAGTACAAAGAAGAGGTAGACGCCGACGCTTCCGTAGTGGTGAAAGTCCACGACGCCAAAGAGGGGGTAGCCCGCATTGCTGCTATGCGCCAGCAGCACAATGGCCACCGCGAGCCCACGGAATCCGTCGAGCTCGGGCTGGTGTCCGGGGCGTCCGTCGTGGGGTAGGAGGTGTTTTAGCAAGGTTAGCAAGGTTGGCAAGGATAGCTCGTTGGCGAGGTTAGCTCGTTGGCTCGTTAGCTAGGGACTAGTAGCTCTTAACTAGTTTCTGGTTGTTTGGTCGAGGGCCAAGCGGATAGCTTGGACGGCTTGTTCTGCTTGGTCGTCGGTGAGGGTGAGTGGCGGAGCGAGTCGGAGCGCGCGGTTTTCGAAGAGGAACCAGTCGGTGAGGTAGCCTGCGGCGATGAGGTGCTGCTGGACGTTGAGGACGCGCTCAAAGCTGTCGAGGACGACGGCAAGGAGGGCGCCGCGGCCTCGGATTTCTTGGACGGCTGAGTGGGCTGAAAGGCCGCGGCGGAAGTGGGCTTCGAGGACGGGGGCGCGGAGCGCGAAGCGCTCGCGCTCCAAAATATTCCAGGCCGCAAGGCCGGCAGCGCAGCTGACGGGGTGCCCACCGAAGGTGGTGAGGTGTCCGAGCATGGGGAATTCAGCTAGGGTCGACATGAGGGCGCGTGAGGCGGCGAACGCCCCGAGGGGCATTCCGCCGCCCAAGGCCTTCGCGAGGCAGACCACGTCGGGGGTGATGCCAGACGCCGTGAACGCGAAGGTCTCGCCGCTGCGCCCGAACCCGGTTTGGATTTCGTCCACGATTAGCAGGGCACCGGCCGCGCGGCAGCGCGCCTCAAGTTGGCGAAGCCATTCCCAATCGGCGGGGATGTACCCTGATTCCGATTGGATTGCTTCGACGAGGACGGCTGCGGTGTGGGGTCCGATGGAGTCGAGGACTTCGGTTCCGTTGAACGGGAAGATGCGGTGCCCCGGGACGAGTGGGCGGTAGGCCGACTTCATGCACTCGTTGCCCATGGCTGAGAGGGGGCCGGTCGTGGATCCATGGTAGGAACCGTGAAAGGATAGGATCTCGGTTCGGCCGGTGGCGCGCTTGGCCAGCTTGAGGGCGCCGTCGACGGCTTCGGCTCCGGAGTTGCCCCAGTAGATTTGGTCAATCGGATCGGGGAGCGCCGCAAGTAGTGCCTCTGCGTAGGCAACTTGGGGAAGCTGCGCGTATTCTCCGTAGACCATCAGGTGCATGTGCTGTGCGGCTTGCTGCTGCACTGCCGCTACGATTTCGGGGTGGCTGTGCCCGAGGTTGGCCACTCCGATGCCCGAGATGAGGTCCATGTGGGGCTTGCCCTGCGGATCAAAGAGGTAGACTCCCTCGGCCCGCACAAATTCAAGGGCCAACGGGCTGAATGTGGTGGGGGCGAGGTGGTGCAAGAAACGCTGGCGGAGGTCCATTCCGCTAAGGTACGGGGTGGTTGAAATTTTTTAGAATCCGGTTAACCCCGAATGTGCGGCGTTGTAGTATTTGGAATTCGGTTATACCCGAATGCTTCGGTTGGGACGGACACAAAAAATCCGGTTAAAACCGGATTTCGAATTTTATCACGCTCTCGGGTTCCGGGTGTCACGAAGGCGATCCATGACTTCTTGCTTGAATTTGCGTTCCGCCACGTGAAGCTTGAGCACTTTTTGGGGAGGGAGCACCTTTAGAAATTCTTTCTGGTACTTGCGCCGGACCGCTTCGCGCTCGGCGCCTGCCTTGTCGAGCTCCGCGAGCAATTCACGAGCTTGGGCGTCTGAGAGGTTGTCGATTCCGCCTTCGCCGCGAACTGTTTTAAGGCCTTCGCGAAGGGGGTCGCGGTTGGCTTTTTTCATTTCGGCTTCCATGGCGTTGTAGATGGGCCAAAATGCCTTGGCCTCGTCAGAGGTGAGCTGGAGTTCACGGGTGATGAAGCCGATTTTGGCGGATTCGATTCGCTCTTTGGACTGACCGGGACGCGGGCCGGGGTGAGGGCGGGTCTGGGCCATTGCGGCCGTGCTGATAAGTGCTAGGGCGATAATGAGCTTTTTAATCATGATTGGATTGGTTTAGAGGGAGGTGATTCCGTGAAGTTCTGCGAGCTCTAGGAGCTCGTCTTCTGTGAGGGTGACCGCACCCTGTTCCAGGGCGGACCAGGCCTCGTCGACAGAAAGTTCTGTGACCGGTGACGCTGCGGGCGCTGTGTGGGGACGAACGCTTATCAGGACTCCGGCGAATACCGCAGCAACAGCAGTGGCCGTCCAAGTGAGCCGACGCATCCGCGTGCGGCGTTGCGTGGCCGCCACCGCTGCGCGGGTGGCTCGCTCGGCCAGTTGGGCGGCAAAGTCGTCCGGAACGTGGATTCCGTCGCGTCTCTTGTGGGGTTCAGTGCTGAAGTTCATGGGTTGGGTTGTACTTAGGATTCCGAATGGAGGTCAAGGTTTAATCCGACCATGGTTTTTTTAATTTTTGCAACCGCATGGTGGTAGTTGGCTTTGAGTCCGCCTTGGCTGGTTCCGAGGATGTGGGCGATGTCGGCGTACGGCAGCTCGTCAAAGTAGCGGAACTGGAACACGAGCCGCTGCTGCTCTGGGAGCTGCGCCACTGCAGCATATAGGGCGGTGAGCACTGTATCGGCTTCGAAGTAGGGGCTGTCGGGGACACCCGCAAGTTCTGAGGGGTCCGTAGTCGCCACGGGACGGCTACGTCGTTTGGCGCTCAAGGCCTCATTGATCACAAAGCGGTACGCCCAGGTGCTGCGCTGGGCATCGCCGCGAAAGCTGTTCCAATTCGACCACATTTTAATGCTCGCATCCTGAACACAGTCTTGTGCGGAACCGTGGTCCAGCACAATGCGCAGCGCTGCCCGGTACCATTGGTCCGCGTGGCGCTGCACAAGTTCGGTAAAGTCGCGAAGGGCTTCGGGCTGCATCGAGGCTAAGATGCAGAAAAGCTGCGTTGGTTTAATCAACTGTTGGCAAGGACGGCAAGGATGGCTGAGATTAGCTCGTTGGCTATCTGGCAAGGTTGGCTGAGATTAGCTCGTTGGTTTTTTGCGCTGTGCGCTAGGGCCTCTACGCGGCTATGGCTGCAGGGTAGCTGGGTTCGTTGTGCGATTAAGGCTGCAGACAGCTATTTTTCTAAACGGATTTTTCATATAACTCATTGATAACATGAGTCATAGCTGTTTCGAGATTTTTGAGAAAAAGTAAAATCCGGTTATAACCGAATGCCGTTCGCCGACAATGGTCGTTACTGGTTGCTCGTTGCTTGTTCGGCCCGATGCCGTACACGAGATACGAGAAACAAGTAACGAAATGGCTAACGAGCTAATCTCAGCCAACCTTGCTAACGAGCCAACCTTGCCAACCTTGCCAACTAGCGGTTTCGAACCTTCAGCGCAGCCTCCACGATGGCGGCGGCGTTGAGGCCGTACTTGTCCATGAGCTGGGCGGGGGTTCCGGATTCGCCAAAGGAATCGTTGACGGCCACCATCTCGATGGGGGCGGGGCGGTGCATGCCGAGGGTCTGGGCAACGAGGTCGCCGAGGCCGCCGTGGCGCTGGTGCTCTTCGGCGGTTACGACGCGTCCGGTTTTGGTGACGGACTTGAGGAGGGCCTCGGTGTCAAAGGGCTTGATGGTCGCGAAGTTGATGACTTCGGCCGAGATGCCTTGTGCGGCGAGGGTATTTGAGGCCTCGAGGGCTTCCCAGACGAGGTGGCCAGTGGCAGCGATGGTGAGGTCGGTGCCTTCGACGAGGACGTCGGCCTTGCCGATGACGAAGGGCTTGTCGGCGGGGGTGAAGTTGGCGACTTTGGGTCGTCCGAAGCGCAGGTAGGCCGGGCCGTGGTGGGCCGCCAAGGCGATGGTGGCTGCTTTGGTTTGGTTGTAGTCGGCCGGAACGATGACGGTCATGCCCGGAAGCATTTTCATCAATCCGATGTCTTCGAGGATTTGGTGCGTCGCACCGTCTTCGCCGAGGGTGAGGCCTGCGTGCGAGGCGCAGATTTTTACGTTTTTGTCAGAGTAGGCAATACTCTGGCGGATTTGGTCGTAGACCCGTCCGGTCGAGAAGTTGGCAAAGGTTCCGGTGAACGGAATCCAGCCGCCAATTGTGAGGCCCGCGGCCATGCCCATCATGTGTGCCTCAGCGATTCCCGTTTGGAAGAAGCGCTCGGGGAATTCCTTGGCGAAGGCGTCCATCTTGAGCGAACCGGTGAGGTCAGCACAAAGTGCGACGACGTGGGGGTTGCTGCGTCCGAGTTCGAGCAGACCGGCTCCGAATCCGCTGCGGGTGTCTTGGCTTCCTTGGTTCGTGTAGGGGTGCATGGGGTGTCTAATTACGGGAGGTTAACGATGGCCGTGGCTCCTGAAGTCACGGTAAACGATTGGCTTTTGCTGTACGCGGTTTGCTGGGCTGCTTTGGGGCGGTAGACGACGGTGTAGGTTCCGGGCTGTAGGGCAAACGATTGGCGCGTCTGGCCGGCATCGAGCGGAACCACGTACGTCCAGTCGTCGTTTTCGCGCAAGAAGATGGCGCCGATACTGGCGATTTTGAGGGTCAGGCTCGCGTTTCCGGGAGCGGGAATGCTCAGTTCGGTAGTCTTGCCGCCCTCGATCACTACGGTTTTGCGGTAGCGGGGCAGGGTGAGGATGTCGAGCTCGTAGGTTCCGACCAAGTACCGCTGCTCGCTGCCGAGGGGCTGCACGTGCACGATTTCGGTCGAACCCGGCTTGCGCACCACGGCGAGGGGCGGAGTTTGGCGGCTGGGCATTCCGTACATGTTGAGGCGAAGCCCGCCTTGTGCGGCATTGGCACCCAGGTGGTTGTGCTTGCCCGCATGCACGCTGCTCACCCCGATGTGCACGGGAGGAACGGTATAGACGGTTCCTCGGTATGGCACCAAGGGATCGAGGTCGAGCGTGTCGGGCGAACCGAGGTAGTTCATGGTGTGGATGAGGGCCTCTTCGGTCGCGCCGCTGGTGGCGTTGAAGAGGATTACCGGCACGTCGGTCTCCGACGAGACGCCTCGGTGGTCCTGCAGGTTGATTTGGGCCGAGGTGTTGTCGAGGGCCTGGGTCATGATGACGTTGAGGGCCTTGCCAAAGGTTTGTTCGTCGCCGGCGTCGAAGTAGGTTCCGATGCAGCCCAAGTCCTTGGCGAGGTTGGCGTCGAGGCCGATACCAATGACAAAGGGCTTGAGCATGATGCCCTTACTCTGAAGGATGGCCGAGGCCGCACAGGGGTCGCCGTCGCAGGCCTCAACCCCGTCGGTGATCAAAATAATGATTTCGCGGCAGTCGTCGCAATCAGGGAAGTCGCCGCCCGCTTTGAGGATGCTGTTGGCGATCGGCGTGGTGCCCATGGGGCGAAGCCCCGCAATGGTTTTTTGGATGCGCGGAATCGAGTTGGGGCTGAACGCCACCTCGAGCCGCGTGTCGTTGCAGTCCTGGGGCGGAACCGGTTTTTGGTGACCGTATACCCTTAAGGCAAGTTCGAAGTTGGGATTCTCGATGCGCGCCAAGCTGTCGAGCAACTCGCGCATGAGGCGTTGGGCGACTTCCATGCGGGTTCCGGTTTGCCACCGGGAATACATGGAGTTCGACGCATCAAATACGAAGAGGATTCGCGTGAGCGGTTCGGGCTTTTTTTCGGGCGGAGGCAGCACGCCCTGCGCCCAAGTCCCGAAGGATCCGGCGAGCAGGAGGAGTGCGAGCAGTCCGCGGCGCAGCATGGACTTAGTAGTCGCCGAGCGTTTCAGGGCACTGCGCGAGTGCGCGTGCGAGTTCGTCGTCGTTGGGGGCAACGCCGTGCCACTTGTGGGTTCCGGCCATGAAGTCCACTCCGTGGCCCATGGCGGTCTTCATGATGATCACGACGGGTTTGCCGTGGCCGGTGCGGGTTCCGGCCTCGCGAAGGGCAGCACGTACGGCGTCGAGGTCGTTGCCGTGTTCGAGGTGCATGACGTCCCATCCAAAGGCGGCAAACTTGGCGCCGAGGTCGCCCATCGGGAGTACTTCGTCGGTGCTGCCATCAATTTGCTGGCCGTTGGCGTCCACTGTGGCGATGAGGTTGTCGACTTTTTTGGCGCCAGCGTACATAGCGGCTTCCCAAATCTGGCCTTCCTGCAGCTCTCCGTCGCCATGCAGCGTGTACACGAGGTGCTTGTCGCCGTTGAGTTTTTTGGCTTGGGCGGCCCCTACGGCAACACTCAGACCTTGACCCAGAGATCCGCTCGCGATGCGCACCCCGGGCAAGCCGTCGTGCGTGGTCGGGTGGCCCTGAAGGCGGGTGTTGATGAGGCGAAAGGTCGAAAGTTCCGAAACGGGGAAGTAGCCCGAGCGCGCCAACGTGCTGTAGAGGACCGGTGAAATGTGGCCGTTGCTCAAAAAGAAGAGGTCCTCGCCGCGTCCGTCCATGGTAAATGCCGACGGATTGTGGCGCAGCACGTCAAAGTACAGGGCGGTGAAAAACTCGGTGCAGCCCATGGACCCGCCGGGGTGACCCGATTGCGGTTTGTGCACCATGCGCAGGATGTCGCGGCGAATTTGCGAGGGGTAGTCGTAGATTGAGGCCATCAGTAGCGGATTTACCGCAAAAGTACGGCCTATGTTCGGCTACCTTTGCGGCCCAAATACAGAAGTAATTAACGAGTTATGAAGGTTGGAATCGTAGGTCTACCCAATGTCGGCAAGTCGACGCTGTTTAACTGCTTGAGCAATGCGAAGGCCCATGCGGCCAACTTTCCGTTTTGTACCATTGAGCCCAATGTGGGGACGGTCAACGTTCCGGATCCGCGCATTGATGCGCTGGCAGAGATTGTTACACCCGAGCGCGTTGTTCCTGCCACCGTCGAGATCGTAGACATTGCCGGCCTTGTGAAGGGCGCCAGCAAGGGCGAGGGTCTAGGCAACCAGTTTTTGGGCAACATCCGCGAGTGCAACGCGATATTGCACGTCCTGCGCTGCTTCGAAAACGACAACATTACCCACGTCGACGGAAGCGTGAATCCGCTCCGCGACAAAGAGACGATCGACTTTGAGCTTCAGCTCAAGGACCTCGAGACACTCGAAAAGCGTTTGGATCGCGCCCGCAAGGCGGCGAAGGGCGGAGCCCGTGAATCCGTTCGCGAAGTGGACATGGCTGAGCGTCTTAAAAAGCACATCGAACAGGGTAAATCAGTTCGCGGATTTGACCGCACTGAAGAAGAAAATGCGTGGATCGCCGACTACCAGCTTCTGACTGACAAGCCCGTGATGTACGTATGCAACGTCGAAGAGACGTCTGCCAAGACAGGAAACGCCTGGGTTGAGAAGGTGCGCGCAATGGCTGCAGAAGAAGGTGCGGGCGTGCTTCACTTGGCTGCCGCGACCGAGGCCGACATCGCCGAACTCGAAACCTACGAGGAGCGCCGCATGTTCCTCGACGACCTCGAGCTCGAGGAGCCCGGTGTCAACCGCCTGATTCGCGAGGCCTACAACCTGCTTCAGCTGCACACCTACTTCACGGCCGGTGTGAAAGAGGTTCGTGCGTGGACGATTCCGCGCGGAGCTACTGCACCCCAGGCCGCAGGGGTCATTCACAGCGACTTTGAGAAGGGATTCATTCGCGCCGAGGTGATTAGCTACGACGACTACGTGAAGTACCGTTCGGAGTCCGCGTGCCGCGAGGCCGGACGCCTTCGGGTCGAGGGCCGCGAGTACCTCGTCAAGGACGGGGACGTCCTGCACTTCCGATTTAACGTGTAATTCGTTTTTTGCGCGGTATACGGGGGATTATTCTGTTGAAAACTCCCTTTGGTGGCGCGGGTTTGCTGTGATGTTTTGCGTTAGATTCGCAGGATATCATGACCGAGCCTGTACTCTATACCGAAGACAACATCCGCAGCCTTGAATGGCAGGAGCACATCCGCCTCAGGCCCGGGATGTACATCGGTAAGCTCGGCGACGGCAGCAGCGCCGACGACGGCATTTACATTCTGATCAAAGAAGTTGTCGACAATTCGATCGACGAGTTTGTTATGGGCGGCGGCAAAACCGTCGAAATCAGTGTGCAAAACGGTTCGGTGACCGTACGCGACTACGGCCGCGGAATTCCGCTCGGCAAGCTCGTGGATGTCGTGTCGAAAATGAATACGGGCGCCAAGTACGATTCGAAGGCGTTCAAAAAGTCAGTAGGTCTCAACGGGGTCGGTACCAAGGCCGTCAACGCCCTGTCGTCCAACTTTACGGTTCAAGCGTTTCGCGACG
>JACCDM010550379.1_pt1 | contig 17838 bp, 17 predicted proteins | sample 7445851 | NCBI WGS metagenome assembly JACCDM01 (sample SAMN15323438, study PRJNA562643) | freshwater metagenome | isolation source: river surface water | place: USA:Blue River Watershed | collected 2017-08-16
CAAGTTTTAAGAACAGAAGATTTGCATTCCCAAATGATCAATTCTTTTTCAAGACTACTGCAGAAATGACAGAGGCTTTTCATGATCTTCAGGAAGCCATCGACAACACCAATGAAATTGTAGACAAGGTTGAGGTATTGGATTTGAAGAAAGATATCCTACTACCCCATTTCCCTGTACCCAAAAATTTCAGCACTCAGGATGATTATCTAGAGCATCTCACCAGAGAAGGTGCCAAGAGAAGATATGAAACTATGACTGCGGAAATTGAGGAGCGTATTGCCTTTGAATTGTTCACCATCAAAACGATGGGATTTGCTGGTTACTTCCTAATTGTATCAGACTTCATTAAAGCAGGTCGTGACTTAGGTGTATTTATTGGTCCTGGTCGTGGTTCTGCCGCCGGAAGCGTGGTAGCCTATTGCATTGGTATTACCAATATCGACCCCATTAAATACAACCTCCTCTTTGAGCGTTTCTTGAATCCAGATAGGAAGTCGATGCCGGATATCGATACAGATTTTGATGATGAAGGCAGGCAGAAAGTAATCGACTATGTAGTTGATAAATATGGCAAGAACCAGGTTGCCCAAATCATTACCTATGGTACAATGGCAGCCAAAATGAGTATTAAGGATGTTGCCAGAACACTCGATTTACCCTTACCAGAATCCAATGCGCTGGCCAAATTGGTGCCGGAAAAACCAGGTATTTCGCTTAAACGTTTATTACACGCACCTTATAAAGGAGAAAAAAGTTTAGAGGAGAAAGAGAGTCTAAATGCAGATGATATCGAAAATGTCAAAAAACTCAGAGAAATCTATGAAGGGAACGACATTCGAAGTGAGGTATTGCATGAGGCTGAAATTCTTGAAGGATCTGTCCGCAATACCGGTATACATGCTGCAGGTATCATCATTGCACCACAGGACTTGACCGACCTTCTTCCTGTCTGTATTGCAAAGGATTCACCGATGTGGGTAACACAAATCGAAGGAAGTGTGATTGAAGATGCGGGTGTTATCAAGATGGACTTCCTTGGTTTAAAAACATTAAACATCATCAAGACTTCACTTGAGTTGATCAAGATGAATTATGGTCTTGAAATTGATATAGAAAAGATTCCTTTAGACGATGAGAAGACTTTTCATCTTTATCAAAAAGGAGAAACCATTGGAACCTTCCAGTTTGAGAGTCCGGGTATGCAAAAATATCTCCGCGACTTAAAACCAGATAAGTTTGAGGATCTGATTGCAATGAACGCCTTGTACCGTCCGGGCCCACTAGAGTATATTCCCAACTTCATCAACCGTAAACATGGTAGAGAAGCCATTACCTACGATTTAGAGGAAATGAAAGAATTCCTTGAAGAGTCTTATGGTATTACAGTCTACCAAGAGCAGGTTATGTTGCTGGCCCAAAAATTGGCAGGCTTCAGTAAGGGAGACGCCGACGTGCTCAGAAAAGCAATGGGTAAGAAACAGAAATCCGTTCTGGACAAAATGAAAGGGCAGTTCATCAGCAATGCAAGCGCAAAAGGGTTTGCTGAAGAAAAACTGCAAAAAATATGGACTGATTGGGAAGCATTTGCTCAGTATGCTTTCAATAAATCACATAGTACTTGTTATGCTTTCATTGCGTATCAGACGGCTTATTTAAAATCACACTACCCCTCAGAATACATGGCCGCGGTTTTGAACCATGCTGGCTCGATTGATAAGATAACCTTCTTTATGGAGGAATGTAAAAGAATGGGATTAGATGTTCTTGGTCCGGATATCAATGAATCACTGAAGAGTTTTGCCGTCAATAAAAAAGGAGAAATCAGGATTGGATTAGGTGGATTGAAAGGCGTGGGCGAAGCAGCAGTAGAATCAATCATTGAAGAACGAGAGAAGAATGGTGTTTTTGCTTCAATTTTTGATTTAGTTAAACGCGTTAACCAACGGACTGTCAACAAGAAATCACTAGAAAGCTTAGCTATGTCTGGAAGTTTCGACTGCTTCCCAGAATTGCATAGAGCCCAGTATTTCCATATCCCAGATGGTGATACCACCAATGGCTTGGAAAAGATTATCCGTTATGGAAACATATGGCAAAATCAATCCACTTCTAGTCAGAATACCCTGTTTGGCGACCTTAGTTTAGTGCAAGAAATTCCAGCACCTAAAATACCCGACTGCCCCAATTGGTCGCTGACAGAATTGTTGGACAAAGAAAAAGAAGTAACTGGGATGTTCTTAAGTGGACATCCACTCGATCACTATAAATTTGAACTGAAGTACTACAATATCGTCCCAATCAATGATTTCAATGATTTTAAGGGTGCGATAACGATTCAAAAGAACCCTACCCAATCCATGAAAATTGCAGGGTTGGTTACTTCCTCCCTTCACAAAATATCAAAGGCTGGAAAAAAATACGGCACGATTACCATTGAAGACTTTTCCGGTAAAACAGATATTACGTTGTTTGGCGACCAATATATCCGTTTCTCTAATTACTTTACACAGGGCACTTGCATTTTTGTGAAGGGTAATTATGAGAAATGGGAAAGCAGAAACGAATGGAATTTCAGGGTGAGTGAAATCTGTCTGCTAGAAACAATAAAAAAGGCATTTACCAAACAGGTGCAGCTCACCTTACAGGCAGGTGCCATCCAACCAGAACAAGTAGATTTTTTACAGAAGAACCTCAAAAAACACCCTGGAAGGGTTAGGCTGAAGGTTGTACTGGTTGATCAGGTTGAGAAGCTGATGGTTCAGATGAAAACGACCGAAAAGGGTTTTGAGATGAATGACGAAATGACTGAATTCTTGGAGATGAACCCATTGATCGATGTTCAGGTTGACACAATTTAAAGGTTTGCTGACGGAATGACCAAATATTAAAAAATGGAGTTAATTTTGCATTTCACTTGATTATTCACTTTCAATAAAAATACATGGCAAAGGAATTTACAGACGGCAATTTTCAAAATGAGGTTTTAGATTCAGATAAACTATCAATGATTGATTTCTGGGCAGAGTGGTGCGGTCCTTGCCGTGCAATTGGTCCTGTTGTAGAAGAATTATCAAAAGAATTTGAAGGACGTGTTAACATTGGTAAAGTAAATGTTGACCATAATCCACAGCTTTCCATGAATTATGGAATCACTTCAATTCCGGCTATTCTTTTCATCAAAAATGGTCAAGTGGTTGACAAGCTTGTAGGCGCACAACCAAAGCACAACTTCGTGAAGAAAATAGAATCACACATCTAAAAAACATATTTAGTACTTTTGAAACCGTCACCTAGTGGCGGTTTTTTTTATTCTAATTTCTTGCTGTGACCTACTTCGAAAAAATAAAACATTTTCTGACCCAATTTGGAATCAATACCCATCAGTTTAGGATGGGACTCAAAGGAACATTTCCGTTGGTCAGTGATTATAACAAATTCAAGAAAGAGTTTGAAGCCCAAACAGATTTCAAATCAATTGGGTTTTATCCTTTACTGGCTGATCGATATGATTCAGCTGGTGTTGCTTCAGGTCATTATTTCCACCAGGATTTATACGTAGCGAGAAAAATATTTGAAGCAAATCCAACTAGACATGTGGATGTAGGCTCTAGAATTGATGGTTTTGTTGCGCATGTTGCTAGTTTCAGAGAAATTGAAATCATCGATATCCGTCATATAGAAAGCAAAAGCAAAAACATTAAGTTTATGCAAGCCGATTTAATGGCTGATTCATTTAGTTTTCCAGAGAAAATTCCTTCTCTCTCTTGTTTGCATGCCATTGAACATTTTGGTTTAGGTCGTTATGGCGACCCTATCGATTTAGATGGCCATAAAAAAGGAATCAAAAACTTGGTTAGCTGTCTTTCTGATAATGGAACGCTATATCTTTCAACGCCTGTTGGAAGACCCCGAATAGAATTTAATGCCCATCGTGTTTTTGATATCCATTATTTACTTGATATTTTTTCTTCCCATCAATTAAAACTTAAATCATTTGCCTATGTAAATGATGCTGGGGAGTTAATCGAAGATGCAGATCCATTTAGTGAAGCGGGAAGCAGGAACTTCAATTTGGAATATGGGTGCGGCATATTTGAATTGACTAACTCTTAATTCACCTATAAGTTGCGTATGATCATCACAGAGCTAAATGGCGGATTAGGCAACCAATTGTTTCAATATGCAGCTGGGTTATCATTGGCATTAAAGCACCAAACAACTTTAAAAGTCAGCATACAATTTAAAAACAACGATACATCTAGAAACTTGGGGCTTTCACATTTCAATACCAATATTATTGAGGCCAACCAAGAAGAAATTAATCAGTTGTATTCTTCATCAACACTGAACAGGTCACTTCAAGCATTATTACCCCCTCCATTCAAACATTATTTCAGAGAAAAACATTTTGCTTATCAGTCGGGGTTCAATAAGCTCGGACCAAATGTTTATTTGAAAGGCTATTGGCAATCGGAACTTTATTTTTCTTCTATAGCAGATCAAGTGAAAGCGACATTTACGCTGAAACCAGAATATTACAGCAGTGTACTTTCATTAATAGAAGAAATTAAGACATCTGAAAGCGTTTCAATTCATATAAGAAAAGGAGATTATTTACAACATCCATATGCAGATTATTATACATCACTTGAATCAGCTTATTATATAAATGCAATAGCGGCACTTCAAGGGCAACATCCACTATTGAAATTATTTGTATTTACCGATGACCCAAATTGGGTAAAAGAAAACCTGCACTTAGCATCGCCATACAGATTGATAAGCGGAATTGAAACTTCATCTATGTATGAGGACTTCCAAGCAATGCTTTCGTGTAAATACCATATTATAGCCAACAGCAGTTTTAGTTGGTGGACGGCATGGCTAAGTGCCAGAGAAGGAAAGAAAGTAATAGCACCCAAACAATGGTTCAAAAATGGTCCGACTGATACGCAAGATCTTGTACCAAAATCGTGGCTAATCGTCTGACAAGCAACTGAAATGAAGTACATTTGAGGATAGTCGACTGCTTACATGGCAACAATCAGAAAACAAAGTATTTACTCATCTCTTTTCATTTATGCCGGTTTTGCCATCGGAGCATTAAATGTGCTGTTTCTCTTCCCTAAGTTTTTTACACCAGAACAATTTGGCCTTACAAGGGTCTTGATGGACATAGCACTCATCTTTTCCACCATTTGTGCTGCTGGCACATTACCAGTGGCGATGAAATTCTATCCTTTCTACAAACACCATTTACCCAAACAACAAAACGACTTATTAACCTGGGTTTTTGTTATTGGAGCAATCATGTGCCTGTTCATTTATTTGGCATTTCCATTGATTGAACCATGGGCATTGAAAAAATTTGGCTACCGCTCTCCTATTTTGGTCACCCATTTTAAATGGGTATATCCACTTACCATTTCACTTGTCGCAATTTCCATGCTAGAAGTGTTTGCTTGGATCATTGGAAGGACGGTCATTGCTAATTTCTTAAAAGAGTTCTTGTTTCGTATACTCACACTAGTGCTTATCGGCATTTGGGCAATAGGTTCCTTGACCGACTTTAATATTTTCATTGGAGCCTATGCATCACTTTATTTTATTCCAGTTATAATTCTAATTTGGGTTGTTTACAACAGCGGAGAATTCAGCATCAATTTTTCTCCTAGTAAAGTCACCCACCGTTACAAAGGAATCATGCTCAAATTTGGAGGAGCATATTTTCTAAGTGCAGTATTAAATATTGTAGCCAAGACCAACGATACGCTCATCATTGCCTCACAATCACAAGGAGGACTTGCAGATGCTGCAATTTTCACCATTGCCACCTATCTAATTACAGTGATGGATGTACCACAAAGAAGTATGGTTTCGGCTGCAACACCACAAATCGCGATCGCCTGGAAGAACAATGATATAGAAAAGCTAGACCGACTCTATAAAAAAACTGCACTGAACTTGCTTATCATTGCAGCGGGCATTATGGGTGTAGTTGTTATGGCAATTCCGTATTTGCAAGCGCTGCTTGGTCCCGCTTATAGTGGTTTGAGCATCTTGATGATTGTATTGGGACTAAGCAAATTGATTGATCTTGGAACAGGGTTAAACTCTCAAATTTTACAGCTTTCCAAGCATTGGAAAATTGACCTGTTTACCAACATGTTCTTTGTATTTATTTCAATTGTTTTCAACTATATATTGACCAAAACCTATGGTATTATCGGGACTGCCTTCGGTAGTCTATTTGCGATTATTTTATACAACCTTATCAGGTTCATTTACATCAAAAAAATATACAATCTGCAGCCATTTTCTATTAAAAATCTATTAGCGTTAACATTGGCTGTATTTTTTGTTTTTGGTATTTATTTTATACCCATGCAATTACCGCTAATATTCAGCAGCCTGATCAAAATAGCAGCATTTAGCTTTTGCTATGGCTTTGCCATTGTCAAATTAAATGTTTCACAAGACATAACTGAGTTGTGGTTACTGATTTCAAAACGAATACGCTCATTCTTGTCCTAAATATTATTGTATATTGCCATCAAACCAAACCAACATGGAAGCAAAGTGGGAGAACCTTGCACACGGATTACTCGGAATGTTTGTTTTAATTGGTATTTGTTATCTATTAAGCAATAACCGCAAAGCCATTAACTGGAAGCTTGTGTCATTGGGCATAGTTGCACAGATAGGATTTGCAATTGGTGTGCTCACTCATGGAAAATACAATTTCTTTAGAATTGGTATCCAGTGGCTATCTGATCGATTTGTTGATCTTATAAATTTGGCACACAAAGGAATTGAGTTCATGTTTGGAAACCTGGCTGATGCATCTGGCAGTTGGGGATATACTTTTGCTATTCAGGCTTTACCCAATATTATCTTTTTTGCTGCCCTTTCAGCTCTTTTTTATTACCTGGGTATTTTACAAAAAGTGGTTTACTTTTTTGCCCTTCTACTCAGCAAGTTAAAAGTATCTGGAGCTGAGAGTGTATCTACTGCTGCAAATATCTTCTTAGGTCAGACTGAAGCCCCTTTGATGGTCCGCCCCTTTTTAGAAAAAATGAACAGAAGTGAAATATTGTGTATCATGGTGGGTGGTATGGCGAATACGGCAGGTTCTGTATTAGCCGCCTATGTTGGGTTTCTTGGTGGAAATGATCCTGCTCAACAACATTTCTTTGCGCTACACATGTTGAGTCAGTCGATTATGAGTGCCCCAGCAGCTATTGTTTGTTCCAAAATTCTTTTCCCACAAACTGAGGCTATCGACCAAAAGATTGTGTTGAGTAAAGAGAAATTTGGCGACAACGCTTTGGATGCAATTTCTCTTGGCACAACAGACGGATTAAAATTGGCAGTGAATGTAGGTGCGATATTAATTGTATTCACAGCTTTAATGTATGTATTAAATGCTGGATTAGGCTATATAGGAGGATTCACTGGCATCAATACGCTTGTGAATAATTTCAGCAATGGCAGATATGAAACCTTATCCTTCCAAATGATCTTGGGTTATGTTTTCTCTCCTATCGCTTGGGTAATTGGGGTTAATCAGCAAGACATGGTATCGGTTGGCCAACTCTTGGGTGAAAAGACCATCATTAACGAATTCCAGGCCTATATCACTTTTGGGAAGATGAAGGCAGACGGGTTGATCAATGATCCAAAATCAATCTTAATTACTACATATGCCCTTTGTGGTTTTGCAAACATTGCCTCCATTGGTATCCAGATTGGCGGAATTAGTCAGCTTGCGCCTTCCCAGCGTAAAAACCTGACTGAATTAGGCGTTAAAGCCTTAATTGGTGGAACAATTGCCTGTTTAATGTGTGCTTGCATAGCTGGTGCAATTGCTTAATCAATGCACACTTCATTTAGGTGTATCAAAAAACAAGCTGTAATTTTGCAAAAATATTGCAGTGATGTCAGGACAATTGAATAGCCTAATGCAGCTTCCGGGATTAGACAGCTCCATGCAGTCGATTGCAGAAAAAATCGAAAATCAGATTCGAATTACACCTGAGGAAGGATTGATGCTTTTTGAAAAAGGCTCCTTAGCTACTTTAGGTGCAATGGCTAATTTTATACGAGAAAGAAAACACGGAAACTACACCTATTTCAACCGCAATTTCCATATTGAACCGACCAATGTTTGTGTATTCTCCTGTAAGTTTTGCTCGTATTCAAGATTGTATTCTAAAAGAGAAGAAGGTTGGGAATTGAGCATTGATGAGATGTTGGAAAAAGTAAAGGCATATGATGGGCAGCCTATTACAGAAGTACATATTGTAGGTGGTGTTCATCCAAAAATGGATATACATTACTTCGCAGAGCTACTTACTAAAATAAAAGCACATCGTCCTGACCTACATATTAAAGGGTTCACTGCTGTTGAACTAGACTATATGTTTAGAAAAGCAAAGCTTTCTAGACCAGAAGGGATGAAACTCTTGCATGATGCTGGACTAGATTCATTACCTGGCGGTGGCGCAGAGATTTTTGATGAAGAAGTTCGTCAGCAGATTTGTGCAGATAAGGTTGATGCAGCAGGTTGGTTGGATATCCATGCCACTGCACATCAATTGGGCATGCACAGCAATGCTACCATGCTATATGGCCATCTTGAAAAATATGAACACCGAATTGACCACATGGAGCAATTGAGGAACATGCAAGACAAGACGAAAGGCTTTAATACGTTTATTCCTTTGAAATTCAGGAATCATGATAATGAAATGAGTCATATTCCAGAAGTCTCAGCAATAGAAGACATGAAGGTTTATGCTATTGGAAGAATTTATCTTGACAACTTCAATCATATCAAAGCCTATTGGCCAATGCTTGGTCGTGAACAAGCACAACTGACTCTTGCTTTTGGTGTAAATGATATTGATGGTACAATTGACGACTCAACCAAGATTTATTCGATGGCAGGTAGCGAAGAACAGACTCCTAGTATGACAACTGAAGAATTGGTTGCATTAATCAAACAAGTAGGTAGAGAAGCTGTTGAACGCGATACACTTTACAACATTGTAAAGAAATACTAATCAACATTCACTAAGACTGATCGGTATTTGAAGGGCAAGTCCACCTTCTGATGTTTCTTTGTACTTACCATTCATATCCAATGCGGTCTCCCACATGGTCTTGATGACTGAATCGAGTGAAACTTTTGCAAAATCTGGAGCACTTTGCAAAGCAAGTTGTGCAGCTGTGATTGCTTTCATGGCACCCATTGTATTTCTTTCAATACAAGGTATTTGCACCAATCCACCTATTGGATCACAAGTCAATCCTAAATGATGCTCCATCGCAATTTCAGCAGCCATCAATACTTGCCGTTGTGTACCGCCTAAGCATTCACAAAGAGCAGCAGCAGCCATAGCGCTGGATACACCTATTTCAGCCTGACATCCACCCATTGCAGCAGAAATAGTCGCTCCTTTTTTAAAAATGCTACCAATTTCTGAAGCAGTTAGTAAGAACTGCACCACTTTATCTTCATGGTTCCCATCACAAAAGACAATATAATATTGCAAAACAGCAGGAATAACACCAGCAGCACCATTTGTTGGCGCCGTAACTACCCTACCAAATGATGCATTCTCTTCATTAACAGCAAGTGCAAAGCAACTTACCCAATCAACAATATAGCTGAAATCATGTCCACCTTTGTTGATGCATTTTATCCATTCATCTCTATTGTCATATGAAGCATCACCCAAGAGTTTTTTATTTAGATCACTTGCACGTCTTTTTACTTGCAATCCACCTGGTAGAATTCCTGTAGTATGACATCCTTTGTAGATACAGGCAGACATTGTGTTCCAAATATTCAGCACACCTTCTCGGGTAACACTATCTGCTCTCCAAGCATTTTCATTTTCAAGAACTATTTCACTGATGGCTAAGCCAGTCTTCATACACCAATGCAATAAATCATTGGCTGTATTTACCGGAAAGGGTAATACAACAGCATTTTGTTGATCAGCAGTAACACCTTCTTCTTCCACAAAGCCTCCACCAATTGAGTAATACGTCTTGGCAATATGTTCTCCATTTTCTAGAGCTGCAAGAAAGGTCATTCCATTTGGATGGTGCGCTAAAGTTTCAGTGAAAAGAAATTCAATATCATTTGATGGGTCAAATTGAATTTGTCTCAGACCTGCGAATTGAATGCTGCGGGTTCTTTGAATGGTTTCAATTGAAGAAGCAACTTGATCAACAGCAAAAGTGACTGGATCTTCTCCTGATAAACCCAATTGCACAGCAATATCTGTGCCATGACCTTTTCCAGTTTTGGCAAGAGATCCATATAAAAGCACTTTAACTCCCGAAACTTGACCAAGGCTATGTTGACTTTTGATATAGTTGCAAAAAAGATTTGCAGCTCTCCATGGTCCGAGTGTATGAGAACTTGATGGGCCAATCCCTATTTTAAAAATGTCAAAAAAAGAAATGGCTTGGTGCATTCAAATCATTTGATGCTTATGCTTCAATAATCGTAACGTCGAAAATCAAAACGCTGTTTGCTGGTATTCCCGGTATTGCAGAGCTGCCATATCCTAAAGATGGTGGCAAGAACAACCTGATTTTGCCGCCTGTTTTTACTAGCGGTAATCCCAACTGCCACCCAGTAATCAATTGTGATAATGGATACAATACTGGAGTAGTAGATTGATCAAATACATTACCATTGGTAAGCTGACCTTTATAGGTAAATGCTACATTGGTACAAACTGTAGGATTATTTCCAGTTCCTGGATTATCGATAATGTAATAAAATCCAGCTGGATGCTTAACGGCATTAGTAATACTGTTGGCAGTTAAATAAGCTTCCACCTGCGCAATTTCAGCTGCAGGCACATTTACTTCCGGAATCTTGGCTGTACAAGAAAATGAATCATAACCATCTTTTAAACAACCAGAGTTGAAAAGTGCTAGTACAATTAGAATCGACAATAATCTGATCACACGCATGTAATTAAGTTTTATAGAGTACAAAGATGCAAAAAAAGAATGAATTCCTAGTTTGATTGATTGGCCGACTTCCCTCTGGCAATCAACTCCAAATATTGATTTTCCAGCTTTTCCCACCGGAATTTTCGATTTACAAGTGCAATGAAAATTGAAATTATCATGACGGCCAAAACAAGTACAATTGGATTAAACTGACTCAAGCCAACTGCATCTGCTCTCTTGTACCAGAATCTTCCCAATAAGAAATTAACTAATATGGGTATAGAAAAAAGTAATCCATAGGGCAAACCAAAGAGTAATTGGTATTTGATGGTTGATTGATACGCTCGGTTTTTCTCCCAGTATTCAATAAATTTCTTTTCGTCTTCAGTATATAACATAATATTTCTCTAAATTACGGATATATGTGCTGATGCAATCGTGGTAGAAAGTATTTTCTCACGAACAACAACATTCATGAAACCAAAACCCAACCAACTTTTTTTTCTTTTTGCGATTGTAAGCCTCCTTGAAATTGTATTTGTTACAACCAACAACCAAACCCTCCGGTATTTCAGCAAACCACTCATTATCCCCTTACTTGCTGCTATTTATATTTCTTACCAACATCCAAGAAAACCAATTTTAAAAGACCATGTTTTATTGGGTTTGCTTTTTTCATGGGTAGGTGACGTTTTATTACAAATGCCCAACTTATTTGTTCCAGGATTACTGTCCTTTTTAACTGCTCATGTTTTTTACATCATTTATTTTGCCAAGACGAAATCAGATCAACATTCATTTTTTAAGTTGAGACCAATCATGCTAATAGCTGTGATGGCCTATCTGGTAGAGTTCATGTATATCCTTTGGCCTACCCTGGGCCCAATGCGCATACCAGTTTTAATTTATGGTATCACCATAAGCACCATGTTATCAGCCGCCCTATGGCAATACCAGAAATTAGAAAACAAAACAGCTTTGTATTTTATTATTGGCGCGACATTGTTCGTTACATCAGACTCATTACTAGCGTTGAATATGTTCAAAGAAAACTTTTCTATGGCAGGAATTTTGATCATGTCAACCTACATCCTAGCACAATTGTTTATCGTATTAGGGGCTATCAGGGTGCAAGTACAATCTCAAGTTTCAACAACTACAGCTTAAAATATACTCATAAAAAAAGGGTTCTGAAAACAGAACCCTTTTTTATTATTTGAAGAACGATTAATAATCCATTCCACCCATTCCAGGAGCACCATGTGCATGAACTGGCTCTTCTTTTTTCGGCTTGTCAGCAACTACGCATTCAGTAGTCAACAACATACCTGCAATTGAAGCGGCGTTCTCAAGTGCAACACGAGAAACCTTGGTTGGATCAATTACGCCTGCAGACAACAATTTCTCATAATTGTCAGTACGTGCATTGTAACCGAAATCAGCTTTACCTTCTTTTACTTTTTGTACAACAATTGAACCTTCGATTCCTGCATTGTAAACGATGGTACGCAATGGAGCTTCTAACGCTCTGCGGATGATTGCTATACCAGTTGTCTCGTCTTCGTTAGCACCTTTCTTCTTATCCAAAGATTCAATAGCGCGGATGAAAGCGATACCACCACCAGGCACAATACCTTCTTCAACAGCTGCACGAGTTGCATGCAAAGCGTCATCAACACGGTCTTTCTTCTCTTTCATTTCAACTTCAGTTGCAGCACCTACATTAAGGACAGCAACACCACCGCTCAATTTAGCCAAACGCTCTTGTAATTTCTCTCTGTCGTAATCAGATGTAGTAGATTCGATTTGAGATTTAATTTGAGCGATACGTGCATTGATATCATCTTTCTTTCCTTTACCACCAACTACGATAGTGTTGTCTTTATCGATAGTAACACGCTCAGCACGTCCAAGGTAAGTAAGATCAGCATTCTCTAATTTGAAACCTTGTTCTTCACTGATTACGATACCCTTAGTAAGGATAGCGATATCTTGAAGCATTTCTTTTCTGCGGTCACCGAAACCAGGAGCTTTAACAGCAGCAACTTTCAAAGTACCACGCAATTTATTTACTACAAGTGTTGCCATTGCTTCACCTTCCAAATCTTCAGAGATGATCAACAATGGAGCACCTTGTTGAGCTACTTTTTCAAGGATATGCAAGATGTCTTTCATTGCTGAAATCTTCTTGTCGTAGATCAAGATGAAAGGATTTTGCAATTCACATTCCATCTTATCTGCATTGGTTACAAAGTATGGAGAGATATATCCTCTGTCGAACTGCATACCTTCAACAATGTCAATTGAAGTTTCAGTACCCTTTGCTTCTTCAACAGTGATAACACCATCTTTTCCTACTTTTTGCATTGCTTCAGCAATTAGCTTTCCAATTTCAGCATCGTTATTTGCTGAGATAGTTGCTACCTGCTGAATTTTTTTGTTGTCGTTACCAACAGTCTGAGATTGTGAACTCAAATTAGCAATTACAAGCGCAACTGCCTTATCGATACCTCTTTTGATATCCATTGGGTTTGCACCTGCTGCTACGTTCTTCAAACCTTCAGTGATGATAGATTGAGCAAGAACAGTTGCAGTTGTAGTTCCATCACCTGCTACATCAGCAGTCTTAGAAGCTACTTCTTTTACCATTTGTGCACCCATGTTCTCAATTGGATCTTCCAATTCAATTTCTTTAGCAACGGTTACACCGTCTTTGGTAACTGCAGGAGCACCAAATTTCTTTTCAATAACAACGTTACGACCTTTAGGGCCTAATGTTACTTTTACCGCATCTGCAAGGGTATCTACCCCTTTCTTCATTCTGTTGCGGGCATCGAGGTTAAAAAATATCTGCTTAGCCATAAAATGATTTTAAATTTTGAATTAAACGATAGCAAGAATGTCAGACTCTCTCATGATAAGATAGTCTTGTCCTTCAATAGTGATTTCAGTTCCGGCATATTTACCATAAAGAACGGTGTCACCGGCTTTAACCGACATTGGTTCATCTTTTTTACCGGGGCCTGCAGCAACCACTGATCCTCTTTGTGGCTTTTCTTTAGCAGTATCAGGGATAATAATTCCTCCCGCAGTCTTTTCTTCTGCAGGTGCTGGTTTCACGATTACCCTGTCGTGCAATGGGGTAATGCTTAACTTCTTCGCCATAGCTTTTGGTTTTGTTTTATAAATAAATAATTAGGTGTTTACCTTTCCCCTCATTAAGCTAAATTCATACCAAGCAAACTGCTTTGCAAATCTGTCAGCAATTGGCCCAAAAAAGCTGTCGAAACGAGTGAAATGGCAGCGAAAATAGTCCTTTAGCATGTCAATTTTGCACCTATAACGGAAAAATAGACCAACAACTGAATTATTGGAGTATATTTGCAGCCGCAAAACAGTTCTTTCAGATGATTAGTAGAAGAAATATCAGGGTCAAGGTGATGCAATGTATCTACGCTTCAGAGGCAGAAAATGGTGCTATTTCTGAGAAAAATGCTGTCAATCTGCTCAATAAATATCTTGATAACGCTTCAGATTTATTTACTTTTTCTATTTTTTTATTGACAGAGGTTGCTAGATATGCAGAAACCCATGCTAGAAACAGGGCTTCCAAGCATTTACCTACTGCTGAAGACCTCAATGTGAATGTAAAAATTGCAGGCAATACCATATTGTGGCAAATTTTGGAATCAAAGAGTTTTCAAGCTGCAGTTAAAAATGGCAAATTTGAAACACTGATTGATCAAGAAATTGTCAAAAAGATTTATTTACAGCTTGCAGAATCTGAAATCTACCAAACTTATATCCAAGAAGAAAGTAGGGAAAAGAAGACCGAAAAAGAGCTTTTGAGTTTTATTTTCACAGATCTCATTATGGCGAATGAGGATGTTAACGAATACCTGGAAGAATTATTTGTACAGTGGGATGATGATGCCGAAATGATTTATCAAATGGTTTTGAACTTTTTGAGCAAACCAGGTTCGCTTGATGTAAAAGAAGTAATTGGTCAAGAGAAAACGCACTATGCCAATTCATTACTAAAGACTACCCTCCAGAAAAAAGATTTTACACTGGAAATGATCAAACCAAAGCTAAAAAATTGGGATGCTGATAGAATTGCACAACTAGACATGATCATGATCAGAATGGGCATTTGTGAATTTTTGTATTTTGAAACCATCCCTACAAAAGTGACCATCAACGAATACATAGATATTGCAAAGTCTTATAGTACACAACAAAGCGGACAGTTTGTGAATGGCATTTTGGATAGCATCCATAAGGATTTGCAAGCTGAAGGCAAACTCAAGAAGATCGACTTCAAAAAACAAGCCTAATTCACTATTTTTGGTTAACAAAAGAATAGAAAAATGAAAACCCCTGCTATCATTTTTACAGTCTTTATCCTCGCTGGTGCCGCAATTATCGCATTGAATAAAACAACACCAGAAGCTACTTCTACCCCAGCCCCAAAAGCAATTGTAGATGATATAACGGCTGGATCTGCGAATCAACCAATCACTTCAATAACTTTTAAAGACAGTGTTCTACATATAGGAAAAGTTGAGGAGGGAAAATTGGTAGATGTGGAATTTGAATTTACTAACAGTGGGACTGAAATGTTGATCATCAAAAATGTATCTGCTTCTTGTGGATGTACTATTCCAGAAAAACCAGAAGAACCAATTGCACCTGGACAAACTGGAAAAATCAAAGCCACATTTGATAGCAAAGGTAGAGCAGGCTTGAACCAAAAAGCAATTACAGTGGTAGCCAACACAAAAGAGACAGTCCACACGCTTATATTTGATGTGGAAGTCAATAACCCTCAATACGCCAAATAACAAACAAACAAATATGATGCAAACATTTTTTCTTCAAGCACAACCTAACGCGGGAGTGATGCAACTTGTCCTTTTAGGTGGTATGGTTTTGGTGTTTTATTTTTTCATGATTCGTCCACAATCACAAAAAGCAAAAAAGGCAAAGAAATTCCAAGAAGACCTTCAAAAAGGTGATAAAGTTGTTACAATTGCTGGTATTCACGGTATAGTAAATAAAGTGAATGATGATAGCACCATTCAAATTGAAGTAAGTCCAGGTTCTTTCATGAAAATTGAAAAATCTGCTATAAGTCTTGAATGGAGCGAGCAGCTTAACAAAGCCGCTACAAAATAATTGAAGCCCCACCCAAAAGGCCCCGAAAATCTCGGGGCTTTTTTGTTTACTTTTGAATATGCTTAAAATCGGACTAACAGGTGGTATTGGATCAGGCAAATCAACAGTGGCCAAAGTCTTTGAGACATTAGGAATTCCTGTTTACAAAGCCGATGATGAAGCAAAAAGATTAATGGCCACTCACCCTGAATTAATCAAGCAAATCAAACAGCATTTTACAGAACAGGCTTATCAAGATGGCAAACTGAATAAGTCTTTTCTGTCATCTGTCGTGTTTAACAATAAAAAACAATTAGAATTGCTAAATAGTCTGGTACATCCTTTTACCATCGAAGATGGCAAAGCTTGGATGCTGCAGCAGAAAACACCTTACGCGATAAAAGAAGCTGCACTAATTTTTGAAAGTGGTAGTCAGGGTGAATTTGATCTCATTATAGGCGTCTACGCTCCAGAGACGCTGAGAATTCACAGGACAATACAAAGAGACAAAACAAATAAAGAACAAGTTAAATCTAGAATGGAGAACCAAATCAAAGAGGAAGTAAAAATGAAACTCTGTGATGAAGTCCTGATCAACAATGAACAAGATCTCTTGTTACCTCAAATTGTTGCATTACACGAAAAGTTATTGGCTAGAGCAAAAAATCAATAGATGGTAGAATTTCCTGCACTTGCAGATCATGTGCTGATATGGGTTTTTGGAATCATACTACCCTTTATGTCCGGACTACAAAGCCAGCAACTTTCTGGAGCCATACAATTCAATGAATACACCAGAAAAAAACTATACCTCAGCAATAGCTTGATGTTGGCTATAGCCGGTTCAGTCATCTTAATCCTTTGGTTGTTTAAGCAACGTGGTTTTGAAACACTTGGATTTAGACTTCCACAACTTTATAACCAATACCTCACTGTATCAACCTTAATTATCGTTTTTATAATTGGTTATACACTTGACCTGTATTTCAGTGCTAAAAAAATGAACTCACTCAAACAAAGTGAAACATGGTTTGAAAGATCTTCATTTCTTCCAGAAAAAGTTAAAGAACTACCCTCTTATATTGTGCTTTGTTTGTGTGCAGGTATTTTTGAAGAGATCATTTACAGAGGATTCATGGTCACCTATTTTTTACCAATAATGGGAAGTGAAAATGAAATTCCTTGGATGGCCATTTTTGCACCCTCTGTCTTATTTAGCCTGGCCCATACCTATCAAGGATGGAGTGCTGTAATCAAGATTTTTATCTTCTCTCTTTTACTGGGAATCATCTTCATCATTACTAAAAGCATCTATCCCACCATGGTTCTTCATTTTCTGATCGACCTCATTGGTGGGATAGTTGCTATGCTTCAATTCCAAAAGAAAAATTAATCCATTTCACTGCATCCAATAGGTGCTCCTGGAGGAGGTATCGCATGAAGTGTTGGCTTTGCCTTTTCCGGTGATTTACATCTTTCAAGTGCTACATCGAGATGTGCTTTATAAGTTGCATCATCTGCAGATTTTTTTGCATTTTCTAACCATGCTTTCAATCCGTTAACTGACGCTACCACGCTTGCTTTCGCAGGGAAAGAAAGTTTCTCATCAACACTTGTTGCAAGCATATACGTCAGCAACAATTGTTCATTTTGCAATTGGATAGCAGCTTCAATACCCGTTCTGCGTTTTGCTTTAAA
>JACCDM011630522.1_pt1 | contig 17823 bp, 16 predicted proteins | sample 7445851 | NCBI WGS metagenome assembly JACCDM01 (sample SAMN15323438, study PRJNA562643) | freshwater metagenome | isolation source: river surface water | place: USA:Blue River Watershed | collected 2017-08-16
GCAGCAGCCTCTTGCATGACTTCCGTGAACATTTTTTGCTCTGCTGCATTCAAGGTATTCCAGACGTGAGGTGCCACCATGGTGATTAAGCCGTCCACGATGTGTCCGGTCAGCATGATGGACTTTTGCACTTCAAAAAACTTTTTGGCTTCGATGGTGGTCAGTGGGTTTTCTTGGGCATCGACCGTGCCGTTTTGCAATGCCAGATATACCTCGGCAAACGCAATCGGTGTGGGGTTGGCGCCGCAAGCCTGCCAAGTGGCGGTGTAGGCGGGCGCATCAGGCACACGGATTTTCAAGCCCTTGACATCAGCACATTGGGTAAATGATTTTTGAGCTGTGGTGTGGCGCGCGCCGTAATAGGTGTAGGACGTGACTTGAATACCGGTCTTGCTGCGAAACTCATTGACCATCTCTTGAAATAAAGGGCTTTTGGAATAAGCCAGCAAATGGTCGCCGTCTCTGAAAATAAACGGATAGTAAGCAATGCCAAAACGTGGGTAACTGCGTGCCGCAAAGGATGGGCCGCTGATGACAATATCCACCGAACCGAGCATCAAGCCTTGGTTCAAATCTGTTTCTTTGCCTAGGCTGGAGGTGGGAAATACCTGAATATCAAACTTTCCTTTAGACCGCTTTTTGATTTCTTCTGCAGCCCAAACCGATTCGGTGTGGTACGGCTCGGAAGATTCATACACATGGGCCCACTTCAATTTTTGCTGAGCCCATAGGGAAGAGGGCAAAGCGCACAGCAAAAAACTGATCGCAAGCCAATGGCGACGGTTGAAAAAGTGGGTGCTCATGGGTTGACTTTCAAAAGGACGCGTGGCTTAACCATACAACCCTGTCAAGCCGGGTGTCCTACCGATAAACCCTAGCTGCCTGATTGCAGATGTCTCATTTTGAGGCGATATGCAAAATCAGAGCTCAATTTCGCGGGTAAATTTGAATATCAAATAAGGTGTGGGCTGAGTATGATGGATCAACACTTTTAAGGAGATTCGCATGAAGCGGTTTATGTTCCATCTGGTACCGGTGCTGCTGGCAGCATTGCTTGGCAGTTCACATGCATTGGCAGCAACTTGCGACAACGTCACAGTTGATGAAGCTTTGAAAGCAGAAGATGCCCGTTACGCCGCTCAAATGAGCAATGATTTCGCGGCCATGGAAAAAATGTTTTCTCCGGATCTGGTTTACACACACACCAGTTCAGTGGTTGACAACAAGCAAAGCTACATCGAATCCATGCGCTCAGGCAAAGTGGTTTACAAAGTCATGCGTCGCTCGGAAGTTCAGGTGCGTACCTTTGGCTGCATCGCCATCTTGACCGGTAACGGCAATTTCGATGTGACAGTTAACGACAAGGACGTGAATGTCTTATTGCGCTTTCACAGCATCTGGCAGAAAAAAGACGGAACCATGCAATACATCTCTTGGCAATCTACCCGGATCCCTTGACACCCAATGCCACTCACACAAAGACCGCATTGGTCAGGCGCTATCCCGGCGGCACAAGAGTTGTTGCGACAGCAAGAACAAGGCGAAGTTTTCACAGGTTTGGTTGAACCATTGGCACCTGCCGATGTGATGCAAGCCTACGCCACGCAAGACTGTTTGATAGATATCCAATCTCAGTTGCGCCATACCGCTGTCAGCGGCTACAAAATCGCCATCACCACGCCTGTGATGCGCGAGTTTGTAGGCTTTGACGATGCCATCTCAGGTTGTGTGATGGCTGACACGGTATTTCAAAGTGGGCACAGTGTGGCGGCGAATAAGCGCCAACACCTGATCATAGAATTTGAATTGGCTTTGCAATTTGGCATGGATGTGCCGGAGCGCAAAGCCCCGTGGACCGCAGACAGCATTTTGGATTTCATTGCATGTGCTTATCCGTCCCTTGAAATTGCAGACGACAGACACGCGGTGTATGCCGATTTGAAGCAAAACTTTTTCAGCCTGGTGGCTGAAAATGCTTGGAACCATGGCGCTGTGCTGGGTGCTCGTATTGAAAAAACCCAATTCTCCGATTTGTGGCAAACCACAGGAACTGCTTATGTAGACGGTCAGGCCATAGGCAGTGGCCACAGCCGTGATGTCATGGGGCATCCCCTAGAGGCCATGGCTTGGATTGCCAACCATTTTCAGCAACGCGGCCGCCGGTTCAAAGCCGGGCAATGGGTGACCACCGGCAGTTGGCTGGCTTCTTTTTTTCCTCTGCCCGGGCAGCATTTGCGCTTTGATTTAGCCGGATGTGCCGATGTGCAGGTTCAGATCACTTGATTTTTAAAGGAGTATGTTCATGAGTAAACCCGTGATTGGATTTATCGGCGTCGGCCTGATGGGCGCGGGCATGGCCAAAAATATCGTGACCGGGGGTGACCCGCGGGCCAGCATGGGCCATAAAAACCGGGAACCCGTGGAACGCCTCAAAGGATTGGGCGCCACCGAAGCCAAAACCGCGCGCGAACTCGCCAGCCAGTGCGACATCGTGCATTTGTGCGTCACCGGCTCTCCCCAAGTCGAAGCCTTGATGCATGGTCCTGAGGGTTTGCTGGCCGGCGGTAAAAAAGGAATGATCATCATCGATTGCTCTACCTCCAATCCTGTTTCCACCAAGCAAATGGCCGCGCTGGCTGACAGCCACGGCATGCATTTCATCGACGCGCCTTTAGGTCGCACCCCAGTTGAAGCAGAAGCCGGGACGCTGGACTCCATGGTGGGCGCATCCGATGAGATCTTTCCCAAAGTCAAGCCTGTCCTCGAATGTTGGTCAGGCAATATCGTGCATTTGGGTCCGGTCGGACTGGGGCACACCATGAAATTGATCAACAACTTCATTGCCATGGGTTATGCCGCCTTGTTCTCTGAAGCCTTGTCTATTGCCCGCAAAGCCGGTTTGAGCCAAGACCAATTCCATGCGGTCATCGGTTCCGGTCGTATGCGCAGTCCGTTCTACGACACGTTCATGAAATGGACCATGAACGGTGACGAAAATGCCCACAAATTCACCATCAGCAACGCGCACAAAGACATGCGTTACTTGAGCAGTCTGGCCAACGATATTGGTGCTTTGCACCCAATCCAATCCATGGTGAAAAATTCATTCGCGGGTATGGAAGCACAAGGCTTTGCTCAAAAATATGTGCCTATGCTGGCGGATTTTGTCGCTACCCAAAACGGACTTCCACCTTCACACAAGTTTTGATTTGCATGAACACCTTGTTTGACTTGAGCGGCAAAGTCGCTGTCGTCACCGGCGGTAACGGCGGCATTGGTTTGGGCATGGCAGCAGGCTTGGCGAATGCAGGTGCCGCAGTTGTTATTGCCGGGCGTGATGAAAATAAAAATCAGTCTGCCGTCACCCAGTTGCAAGCGCAGGGTGCCACTGCAGTGGCAGTGCCTGTCGATGTGCAATCAGAAACTTCCATACATGCATTGGTTGAGCAAGCCATTAAGCATTTCGGACGCATTGACATCTGGGTCAACAACGCTGGCATGAACATTCGAAAGCAACCGCAAGACTACGAATTGGCTGAGTGGCACCAAGTGTTGCAAACCAATCTCACCAGTGCCTTCAGTTGCTCGCAGGCGGTTTATCCCGAATTCAAAAAGAACGGCGGCGGAAAAATCATCAACATCGGCTCCATGATGTCATTGTTTGGCGCTTCATTTGCAACGCCTTATGCCGCTTCCAAAGGAGGGTTGGTGCAAATGACCCGGGCCATGGCTTGCGCCTGGGCGGCAGAGAACATCCAAGTCAACGCGATTCTTCCCGGTTGGATTGATACGGCCTTGACCCGTCAAGCCAGAGTTGATGTGAAAGGATTGCACGAGCGTGTGTTGGAGCGAACACCGGCCAAGCGTTGGGGTGTGCCTGATGATTTCGCTGGCATTGCGGTGTTTCTTGCCAGCTCAGCCTCCGACTTTTTGACCGGCACCGCTATTCCTGTGGATGGCGGCTATTCGATCCAAGGTTGACCCCCATATTCGCCATGCAACTAAAACTTTCATGCTAAGTGCCGATCACTAAGATGTCTTTATGCCTTGTGAGGCAATTTTGTTGCAAGCTTTGTCCATGAATATGTTTTTACTGCGGCTCATTTCTGTTGCGGCGTTCGTCGTCATGTATGCGCTCGGCCAGGCCCAAACGCCCACCACCGTGGGATCGCCAAACAAAGCTGGCGAAACAAGCTGTAAAGCTGCTGATTTCAAAAACATGGCCTATGCCATCAACGATGTGCAGTTGCGCGAAAAGCGAGCGATCAATTGGCTGTCAACCAACGGGCGCGATTGTTCTTATTCAGAAATAGAGACCATCAAAAACAATGTGGCTGTTTGGCTGGGAACCGCAGGCACTGAAAAAGTGTATCAATTGGTCAAAGAACTTTATGCATCGAAAAAACCTGCTTCCACGTTGGAGGTCAGCAAGAACACACCCGCTGCACCTGTGATCGAACCTTCGGGCACTGTTGTCGCCACCAAAAAAATCAAACGACTGCCAAGCAAAGTAGACGAAAAAATCGCGGCAACCAAAGAGTATTCACTGCGTGAAAGTGAAATTGCACAATGTCTTCCCAACGAGTTGGTGACCTGGAAAGATGGTCCGAGTGACACCAAAATGATCAGCCCGATCATGGTCTATGTCTATGACCACCAAGGTGCACCTGCTTCGGTGACTGAAGAATCGGTTTTATCTGTTTTACAAAATTCCACGCAAGCCTGGGACCAGTGCGGAGGACAAAACACCGTGTATTTAAAGCGTGAAGTCAATGACACCATCGCTGGATTGAAGATTGCTGTTCAATGGAATGACGACGATAAGCTGGGCACGATTGGACTTGCCAACATCACCAAAAAAACTTTGACCTTAAGCCCCGAGTCATTTCAAAATTTAAAGAAAAGCAACCCCAACCGCAATTTGATGGAAACATTGCAAATGGTGGTCTCGCATGAAGTGGGGCATTTCCAAGGGCTGCTGGCTCACTCTAAGCGCTGCGTGGATGTGCTGTCTTACTACACCAACGATGCCGGTGAGAAATGCACCATCCGTGACAACGGTGTCATGCCGAAAAATTTTGAATACCGCTCATTGCTGCCAACGGCTTGCGATATACAAAGATGTGTGGCGGCCAACAGTAAATAATGTTAGTGGTACCTGTGTATGCAGGTGTGTTTCAAGCGCTAGGTGGTCATACATGCAATACCTGTGTTGGGTAGATAATGTTTGTGTTTAATTCAACATTTCTTCAATATTCAATCAACACCATGAAAACTCTTCAATTGTCTTTTCTCTTTTTTGCCAGCCTGATTCTCAGCAGTTCTGCCTGGGCGGATACCAAAACCGAAACTTTGCCTTCCGGCATCAAAATCGAACATCTGAAAGAAGGTACCGGTGCCAGCCCTGCAGCATCTGACACCGTGGTGGCTCACTACCGGGGCACCTTGCCTGATGGCAAAGAGTTTGACAGCAGTTACAAGCGCGGTGAGCCGATTGCATTTCCTTTGTCCCGCGTGATCCCTTGTTGGACCCAGGGCATGCTAAAAATCAAGGTGGGTGGCAAAGCCCGTTTGACTTGTCCCTCCGACACTGCCTATGGCGCAGATGGCATACGCGGAGTGATTCCACCCAATGCGGTCTTGTTATTTGAAGTTGAATTGGTAAGCATCAAAAAATAATCTCTAATCGTTTTAACGGGTTCATATGCAGGTGAACCCGCTTCCTTTTTTAATCAGTACTTACCCTCACCAAGGCTGATTAACGCTTGGCAAAAGCTTGTGTTCTCAGTTGTGTGTGCTAAGGTCAAAGATTGATGAATAGCCAGCAAGGTGCTTCGCATGAACGATTCCATTTCTTCCACCACAGCCAATGCAGATTTTGCGAAAGCCACCTTTGACAAGGTGGCGGGTAGGCTCATCCCGTTTTTGTTTGTCTGTTACATCGTTGCCTTCTTGGACCGCGTCAACGTAGGCTTTGCCAAATTGCAAATGGCCAACGACTTGATGTTCACTGACGCGATTTACGGTTTCGGTGCGGGTATTTTCTTTATTGGCTATTTCATATTTGAAGTGCCCAGCAATATCATTTTGGAAAAAGTCGGGGCCCGCATGTGGATTGCCCGAATCATGATCACCTGGGGCATTATTTCCTCTGCCTTCATGTTCACAGATGATATTTACTGGGGTGCGATTGCGACATGGTTTAACTGCACCGATGCTGAATTCACTTTTTATGTGTTGCGGTTTTTATTAGGCGCGTGTGAAGCCGGGTTTTTCCCAGGCATTATTTTGTATTTGACCTATTGGTTTCCGGGTTCACGCCGCACCAAAGTCATCGCCATGTTCATGACTGCAATTGCCATCTCTAATGTGATTGGCGCGCCTGTATCAGGTGCCATCATGCAATACATGCAAGGTATGGGTGGCTTGCGCGGATGGGAGTGGTTGTTCCTGTTGGAAGGCATTCCGTCGGTGGTTGTGGGCTTTCTGGTGTTTGTGTTTTTGCCTGATGGTCCTCGCCATGCCGAGTGGTTGGATGAGCGCGAGAAAAACTTCATCATTCAGCAAGTTCAAGAAGATGATGCAGGCAAGAGTGAACTCGGGAAAGGCCACAGTTTGTGGGATGCATTCTCTGATTACCGTGTCTGGTTTTTGGCCTTGGTGTATTTCTCCGGCGTGATTTGTTTTTATGCCATCAATTTCTGGATGCCCACCATCATTCAAGAACTTGGCATTGATAAAAAAGATTTTCTGAAAGTGGGTTTACTCAGCATGATCCCTTGGGGCATTTCTGCGGTGGTCATGGTGATTTGGGGCGCCCATTCAGACAAAACTGGTGAGCGCAGATGGCATGTCGCTTGTTCATTGCTTTTGGGTGTGACCGGATTGATCGGTTTGGCTTTGGTCGGTCATGCACCGATTCCTTCCATGATTGCACTCACCTTGGTGGCTTCCGGCACCTTGTCATTTGTAGCCACTTTCTGGTCCTTGCCGACTGCATTTTTGTCTGGCACAGCGGCGGCAGCCGGTATCGCGTTCGTCAACTCGGTTGGTAATTTGGGCGGTCACTTTGGCCCGGACCTGATTGGCCGCATCCGCACCATGTCAGGTGGTGCGAGCGAAGCTGCATTTTTGGCGCTTGCCGCGATTGCAGTGGTGGGCGCAGTGATCACCATTGCCATTCCCAATACTCAGAAAAAATTGAATTGAACTCGGCTGAGTCAATGCAAACCGGCCGGATAGTTTCACAGTGGTGAACTGTCCGGCAGGATAATGGTGGTTTTGAATTCACGTCATGTCTCATTCATCCGTTAGCGTTCTTCGCGGTATTTCCTCCATGGCCACGCAGTCTTTATTGAAAGCGATGTGCGCACGCTATCTAGAGTTACACCAAGTGCAAATAGACATCGAATTCACCGGTGGCGTTGATGCCGCTAAACGGGTCCAAGCGGGTGAAAAATTTGATCTGGTTTTTCTGGCTGCTGACGCGATTGAGCGGCTGCAAACCCAAGGCCTATTGGTTGCGAACAGTCGTTGCGATTGGGTCACTTCACCTGTGGCCGTGGCCGTTGCCAGCGATTCAGTCAAACCAAGCATAGATAGCGAAGCACATTTGAGAAATGCAGTGCTGGCTGCGCCAAGTCTGAGTTATTCCACCGGACCCAGCGGCACTTACCTTGAGCAATTGTTCATTCGCTGGGGCATCTTTGAAGATATCAAAGACCGCATTCTGGTGCCGCCCCCCGGAACACCGGTGGGCTTGTCGGTGGCGCAAGGCAAAGCCGCTTTGGGTTTTCAGCAACGCAGCGAATTGATGAACCAAGCCGGCATCAGCGTGATTGGAGATTTACCGCCTGAGGTTGCTTGCATCACCACTTTCAGTGTTGGTGTAGGAGTGGCTGCTGCTGACAACGAAAATTCGCTGCATACCGCCAAAGCGTTCATGCATTTTTTACAAAGCTCTGAGCAGCGTGATTTGAAACGCCTTAATGGCATGGACTGGCTGGCTTAGCCGTTAAGCTTTGATGCCAAGCTGTTGTTGAACCTCATGCCCGACATACAAACCCGGATTCAACAATGGTTGTTGCACAGACCCTTGCTGCTTGCAATGGGGCTGTCGTTAGGCACCATCATCGGCACCAGTCTGGTTCGTTTTTCTTATGCGTTGTTTGTGCCTGCCATGCGTGCAGATCTTGGTTGGTCGTACCTGCTATCCGGCGCCATGAACACCGCCCATGCCGCAGGTTATTTGATCGGTGCAATCAGTTTGTCTATGGTGATCAAACGGTTTTCCTCCTGGGGCTCGTTTGTGGCTGGGGGTGTTTTATCCAGTGTTTTTTTAGGCATGTGCGCATGGGTCACGGACGCTTACTGGATCGGCTTGTTGCGATTTTTATCCGGCTTCACCAGTGCGTCTGTGTTTGCAGGCGGCACCGTGTTGATTGCGCAATTGGCGGCATTGCATCCAAAACGCTCAGGTACCTTACTGGGTATTTATTACGCGGGCGGTGGTCTGGGCATGGTGTTGTGTGCGGTATTGGTTCCTTGGTCTATGTATATCGGCGAACAAGCACAGTGGTTGCATGCTTGGCAAGTGGGTTGGCTGGCTGTAGGTGCAACCGGTTTGCTGTTCACACTGCTGATGTGGCAACCTGCCAAAGCTGTGCCTGCACCTCAACACCGCAGCAGTGCAACTGACATCACTGCTGTTTCAACTTACATCTTCATATTGGCCGGGTATTTTTGTTTCGGCATGGGTTACATCGGGTACATGACTTTTGTCATCACCTTGTTGCGCGAATTGCATTGGCTGGCTTGGCAGACCGGTTTGTTTTATGCCGCCATGGGTATGTGCGGCATGTTCAGCGTGCAACTTTGGTCGGGGGCATTGGACAAATACCAAGGCGGTGAATGTTTGGCGCAGGTCAACACCTTGCTCGCTCTGGCTTGTGTGATACCGGCTACGCTTGCTCTAAGCGGAGTGGTCATACACGGTGGGTACACCTTAGCCATTTATGCGTCGGGTATGTTGTTTGGGGGTTGCTTCGCCACCGCAGTGGCTTCAACCACGGCATTCATCAAACACAATTTACCGTCTACGCAATGGGTGGCAGTCATCACGGTTTTCACCAGCGTATTCGCTGTCGGTCAGGTGTTTGGCCCCAGCTTGACCGGTTGGATCTCAGACCATGCCGGTGGATTGCCGGGCGGCTTGCTTTTCTCAGCACTCATATTGCTGTCGGGGGCGCTGTTGGCTTGGAGGCAAACCCCGCTTGGTGATGCAGGCAAAATACGGACATGAACGAAACAGTCACTGAACACCGATTCCTAACGGCGGCTTTCTACAAATTTGTTGATCTGCCGGACTATGTCGAACTGAAACCTCCGTTACTGGCGTTTTGCGAAGCACACAACGTCAAGGGCATGATTTTGTTGGCACGTGAAGGCATTAACAGCACCATCGCCGGTGCAGCGCAAGACGTGCATGCGGTTTTGTCTTACTTGCGCGCAGACCCTCGCTTGTCTGACCTAGAGCACAAAGAGTCTTATGCGGACGAGCCGCCTTTTTACCGCATGAAAGTGCGGTTGAAAAAAGAAATCGTCACCATGGGAGTGCCCGGTATCAGCCCGACGCACATGGCGGGTACCTATGTCAAGCCTGCCGATTGGAATGCTTTGATCTCCGACCCGGATGTGGTGCTGGTCGACACACGCAACGATTACGAGGTGGAAATCGGAACCTTTGAGGGCGCGATCAATCCGAACATACAAACCTTCTCGCAATTGCCGGATTGGGTTGAGAAGGCACGCGAATTGCAAACCAAGCATGGACGCAAACCTAAAGTCGCCATGTTTTGCACTGGCGGTATACGCTGCGAAAAATCTACTGCGCTGATGCGCACATACGGGTTTGATGAAGTCTTTCATTTGCAAGGCGGCATCTTGAAGTACCTTGAACAAATCCCGACCGAACAAAGCCTGTGGCAGGGCGAGTGTTTTGTGTTCGATGAACGCACATCGGTAGGCCATGGTTTGGTACCCGGTAAATTGGGTATTTGCCGCAGTTGTCGCGACCCGTTGGCAGAAGGCATGACAGAGTCGCCCCTGTTTGAATTAGGCGTGAGTTGTCCACGATGCTTTCACCACACCAGCGATGAGCAAAAAAACCGTGCCCGCGAAAGACAAAAACAATTTTTACTCGCCAGAGCCCGGGGACAAATGCATTTGGGCGAGCCGCAAAAGCAGAAAAAAATTGCAGAGCTGTTGCCACCGAACGCGCCTGTGCTGTATTCATTCAGACGTTGTCCTTATGCCATGCGCGCCCGCTTGGCTTTGTTGGCAGCAGGGATTCGCTGTGAGTTGCGTGAAGTGGCTTTGTCGCAAAAGCCGCCCAGCATGTTGCAAGTCTCACCCAAGGGCACAGTGCCAGTATTGGTTTTGCCAGACGCTGTGATCGAACAAAGCCTAGACATCATGCTGTGGGCATTGAAGCAAAACGACCCACAGGGCTGGCTACCTTCAAGTGCCTCTGATCTCGACGAACAGCTTGCTTTGATCAAGCAATGTGATGGTGATTTCAAACACCATCTGGACCGCTACAAATACCCAAACAGATACCAACTGACAGACGGACTCAGCGACCGCCAGGCAGGCGCTTCTTTTTTATCCTCACTCAATCAAAGGCTGGAGACGCAAAAGTTTTTGAGTGGCGACAAATGGGGTTTGGCGGATGCGGCGATTGCACCCTTTGTGAGGCAATTTGCGCATACCGACCCTGAATGGTTTGCAGCTCAGCCATGGGGTAAATTGTTGGCATGGTTGAGCGAATTTGAAAATTCCACGCCTTACCAACAAGCCATGCACAAATACAAAGTGTGGCATCCGGATGCCAAACCGGTGGCTTACCCGGCGGCTTAACTTTTCTTAGCTTCTGAACAGAAAAAACCATGACACCTTTTAAACGCATTGCTTTGATCACCGGTGCCAATGTCGGTATCGGACGCGTGACTGCGCTGACACTTTCCAAGCAAGGTTATCAATTGTTTTTGGCAGGAAGATCCCAAGCCAGAACCCAAGCGGTGATTGACGAGATACGCGCATTGCATCAGCGCGAGGATGCGGCAACATTTTTGCCACTTCAACTAGACGATTTAGAGTCCGTCAAAAATTGCGCTGATTTGTTTTTAAAGACCGGTCTGGATTTGCATTTGCTGGTGAATAACGCCGGCTTAGCTGGTGCCAAAGGCTTGACGCGACAAGGTTTTGAATTGGCATTTGGGGTGAACCATTTAGGCCATTTTTTATTAACCCACTTGTTGATGCCCCGTTTGATCGCCAGTGCACCAGCGCGCGTGGTGAATGTCGCTAGTCGAGCACACCTGTTGGCTAGAAACGGCATACCTTGGGACAGTCTGCAAAAGCCTTCATCCAGTTTGACCGGCATTTCCGAATACGCCGTATCCAAATTGGCCAATATTCTTTTCAACGCACAGTTAGCCAAAGAGCTGGCAGGCACCCAAGTGTCTTGTTATGCCTTGCACCCGGGTGTGGTGGACACGCAAGTGTGGCGCGAGGTGCCTAAATTTTTGCAACCCATCATGAAGTGGCGCGGCATGTTGACACCGGAGCAGGGCGCACAAACCAGTTTGTACTGTGCGCTTGAGGCACCCGCCGCTGAGACCGGTTTGTATTACGACAAATGCAAAATCAAAACACCGTCTGTTTATGCGCAAGACCCGGTTGCTGCGCAAAAACTCTGGGAGAGTTCAGCGCAGTGGGTGTCTGAGTACAGACTTAAATAGAGCAAATAAATTTGAGTAAGGCTTGGCTGCTGTTGTCCTGGCCAATCACAACCCACTCGGTAGGTTTGTAGACTTCTTCGGTTTTGTCCCCGCCAGCCATGGGTTTGGTGTAAGCCGCGACTTGCATATTGCGCTGCTTCTTCTCTACGCAGTCATATTGCCAAACACCACGGTATGACATATCACCCTGCGAATCAGCTTTGGCTAAATCTTGTATGTGCCAGAACATGCGCAGATTGCCATTGACCTTGATGTTGGGATCTACATACAAAGATGTTCCAAACTCGTTTTTTGAGATCAAAACCCATTCTGCGTAAGCAGAGAAACTGCAAAGTAAACACAGAACTGCGAAAAGTTTTTTCATGGTGATCCTTGGTTGAAGTTCGATTATAAAAAAGGGCTTTCAACTGCCGATGACCCCGAGTGGCTGGGGTTACTAAAGCACAAATTTGAACCCAAGGAAATTGCAATTTCTGTTCCGAGAATGCTTGGCTTCATTCGATGGCGGTCAAGGTTAATGGTTAACCCTAGGTTTTTGAGCTGGCTATTGACGATCTAAACAGCTGAAGTTAATCTTTTCCGGTTCAGAGCATCAAAGGTTCTGTTCTGCGGTCTGTCGCCAGCATGCACTTTTAAATTTGAAAGGACCTTAATCATGTTTTTCCCGCAACCTCATGACGCCAAAGATGCCATTTCCAAATACGCTGGCTTTATCGGCATGGTGATCAGCATTGCTTTTGCTTTCAATTTGATATTGCCAGCTTCAAGTGCAGTCTCAGGCACTTCCAAGTTAATCGTTTGCTTGGTCATTGGCTTTTTTCTCGGCTGGCTGTCATTCGCCATCAACAGAAAGAACAAATAAAACGGGTTGGACCCGACGGGTTAACCGGGCTTGGAGCGTTTGTCGTCGTGACCTAGCCATGCCAATAGGCCGGCGGATAGCCACATGCTCACAGCGACAAACCCAAAGCTGTGCTCAAGGTGACCGCTGAGGTGCGCGGTCAACCCAATGCCCAAAGCACCGACTGCATAACCGAGATCACGCCAGAAGCGGTAAATGCCAATGGCAGATGCGCGCCATGCGGGTGCGGCCAAGTCGGCCACGGCTGCACTCAGGTTGGGGTAGAGCATGGCCATGCCCAAGCCACTTAAGGCCGCCGATGCAGACCATTGCAGAGCGTTGCTCCCCAAGGGAAATAAGGCCACACCCAAACCGCAAAGCCACATCCCCATCCAGTTAAGGCGATGCCTGCCAATCACATCTGAAAAATAACCGGTGGCCAATTGCGCCACGCCCCAAGTGATGCCGTAACTGCCTAGCACCCAGCCGATGTCTGTCAGCGGCAGGCCATGTTGGACCAGATACAGCGGCCAAATCATCCACACCAAAGCATCGACAAACTTCTCCACCAGACCGGCTTGACTGAGCGCCATCATTCGAGAGTCGCGCCAACTCATGAGCATAAAAATCTCGCGGGTAGTCAATGGCACATCAGCCGATGCAAGGGTGTGAGAACTGTGGAATTGGTTCCAAGGCTGGCTTTCAACCACAGCAAACATTGCAAGCAATGTGCCCAGCGAAATCACGGCGGCACCAAACCACAGCAGACCAGCGCGTGCGCCCAACCATGTGGCTGCGTAGCCGGTGGCAATGCCGGCCATCGCCACGCCCACATAACCCGAAAACTCATTCAAGCCAATCACCCAGCCGCGTTGTTGAGGTTTCGTGAAATCAAGCGCTGAGGTTTGGGTCATAGACCAGGTCAGGCCTTGGTTGATGCCGAGCAGCAAAGTGGCTAAAACAATCGCATTCCAACTGGTGCTGAAATAAATCAACAACGGAATGGGTAAGGCTACTAGCCAACCCAGCAGCAACACCTTCTTTCGACCGTGTTCTTCAGCCAATCGACCGGCGACGAAATTCATACCGCCTTTGACCACGCCAAAAGCCACCACGAAAGTGACCAGCAATAAGAACGAACCGCGTGGCACGCCAAACTCTTGTTCTGCCAACGCGGGTACAACATTGCGCATCATGCCCACGGTCATACCCACCAGCAGCACTTGCAAGAGTTGCTGCACCACTTGATGTAAGTTGTGGCGAATGCCCAGTTGCAAGCGATTCATGCCGTGTTCAGCGCTGCTGAATAACTTCCGGCGTCAGCGCTTGTATGGCTTGGTAATTGGTTAAAAACACGCGGCCGTGCAAATGCTGCAAGAACTCTGTTTGCTTGAGTTTGTCCATCACCGGGCCTTTGATCTCTGAGAAGTGCAGGGCGATGCCTGAGTCTTTCAAACGACTGGCAATCGCTTCCAAACTCTCCAAAGCGCTGGCATCAATGTCGTTGACGGCTGAGCACTGCAGCAACACGTGTTCGAGTTCAGGGCGCGCAGCCACTTCCGCATTGATACGGTCTTCCACACCCCGGGCGTTGGCAAAAAACATGCTGGCATCCACCCGCAGGCAAACCAGTTTGGGGCTGACCAACACATCGTGGCGCAGCACATTTCTAAAGTACTCTGTGTCAGGTACCAAGCCGACAGTGGCAATATGCGGGCGGCTGGCACGAAACAAAAACAGCGCCAAGGACACCACCACGCCCATGACCAAACCGCTTTCCACACCTACCAACAACGTGGCCAGCAAGGTGGTGGCCACGGCCAGAAAGTCTAATTTAGAGAAACGCCAAGTAGATTTCAAAATGCCAAAGTCCACCAAAGACAACACGGCGACGATGATGGTTGCCGCCAATGTGGCTTGTGGCAAATAGTAAAGCGCAGGCGTTAAAAACAGCGAAGCCAAAGTGATGCCTACTGCAGTGAAAACACCTGCAGCCGGGGTGACAGCACCTGCGTCGAAATTGACCACCGAGCGTGCGAAACCACCCGTCACCGGAAAGCCACCTGTGAAGGCTGCTGACAAATTGCTGGTACCCAAGGCCACCAATTCTTGGTCCGGTTCAATGCGCTGACGGCGTTTGGCGGCCAAGGTTTGACCGACAGACACCGACTCCACAAAACCCACCACGCTAATGAGCAACGCAGGCACAAGCAACTCTTGCCACAGCGCCAAATCCCACAAAGGGGTTGTGATGGGTGGCAAGCCTTGCGGCACCGTACCCACCAATTTCATGCCTTGGCCTTGCCAATCTAGCGACCAAGCCAACACGGTGGTCAGAGCAATCGCCACCACCGGTCCCGCTTTGGCCAGCACATCGGCGAGTTTGGGTGTCAAGCCTGCAGAGATGAGCAAAGGCTTCAATCCCTTGCGCACCCAAAACAAAAACGCCGTAGCTGCGATGCCAACGATCAGGGTCAACAGGTGAGTGTTTGATGCCTGATGAACCAAGGCCAACAACAGGTCTACAAAGTTATGCCCTTCGGCTTTCACACCCATGAGGGTTTTGAGTTGGCTCAGCGCAATCAGCAAACCCGAAGCGGAGATGAAACCTGAAATGACCGGGTGGCTCAAAAAATTCGCCAGAAAACCCAAGCGCAGCAAACCCATCAACAGCAACATGCCACCCGACAAAAACGCCAAAGTGATAGCGACTTGCCAATAGGCGTGTGTGCCCGCAGCGGCGTGCTCAGCAACTGCGGCAGCGGTCATGAGAGACACCACGGCCACGGGGCCCACGGCCAACACACGGCTGCTGCCCAGTACTGCATACAAGAGCAAAGGCGCGACGCTGGCATACAAACCCACCTCTGGCGGCAAGCCCGCGAGCAAGGCATAAGCCAAGCTTTGCGGGATAAGCATGATGGTGACGATCAGCGCTGCCACCGCATCGTTGGTGAAGGTTTCGCGGTTGTATTGGCGGCCCCAATCTAGCAGGGGCACCGAGGGCAGCCAGCGTGAGAGTGAACTCATTAGCCCACCATTTCAGGTTGCGCCATCCATTCACGGCCTTTGAGCATGGCTTCCCAATAAATAGGGGGAAGGATGCGTTCCTTCAAATACCAGGCCAAAGCCGAAGGCTTGGTGCCGTCGATCAACCAAGAAGGGAAGCTAGGTGCCAACTTGCCGCCGTAGGTGAACTCGGCGAGCACAATCTTTCCGCGCTCGACTGTCAAGGGGCAGGAACCGTAACCGTCGTACTTGGCGTCGCCCTTCAATTGACCCATTGCCACCAACAGATTGTGTGCAACCACCGGCGCTTGTTTGCGTGCCGCCGCAGCAGTTTTGGCGTTGGTGGTGTTGGCCACATCGCCCAACGCGAACACGTTGGCATACGTTTTGTGGCGCAGGCTTGCCGGGTCGACATCGACCCAACCGGCGGTATCTGCCAAGGGGCTGACGCGCACGAAGTCGGGGGCTTTTTGCGGAGGCACCACATGGATCATGTCGAAGTCACGCACCACTTTTTCTTTGCTGCCATCGGCTAGGTTTTTCATGAACGTCGCTTTGTGTGCCGGGCCATCCACCGCCACCAAGGTTTCACCAAAGTTCAACCCGATGCGGTATTTCTTCACATATTCCATGAGGGCGGGTACATAGTCAGCCACGCCAAACAGCACCGCACCTGAATTGCAAAATTGGATGTCGATGTTGTTCAACACACCTTGGCGGGTCCAATGGTCGGCCGACAAGTACATGGCTTTTTGCGGCGCACCAGCACATTTGATGGGCATGGGCGGCTGGGTGAACAGCGCTTTGCCGCCTTTCAAGTTTTGCACCAGCTCCCAGGTGTAGGGGGCCAGATCGAAACGGTAATTGGAAGTCACACCGTTGCGACCCAATGTTTCATTCAAGCCTTCGATACCTTGCCAGTCCAGCTTCAAGCCGGGGCACACCACCAACTGCTTGTACTTCACCACACGGCAACCTTCCAAAATGATCTGGTTGTTATCCGGTTCGAATGCGGCCACAGCTGCTTTGATCCAACTCACGTCGGTGGGAATGACAGAGGCCATGGTGCGGGCCGTTTCACCGGGTTTGAAAATGCCGCCGCCCACCATGGTCCAGCCTGGTTGGTAGAAATGGGCATCTGCAGGATCGATGATGGCAATGTCCAGCAAAGGACTGCGGGCTAACAAACTCGACGCTACTGAAATGCCTGCAGCACCGCCGCCGACAATCACCACATCGTGACTGGCATCGGCTTGGTCGGTCGGGGTTTTGCCGCCATTGGCAATACGTTGCACCAAGGCCTTCATGTCAAAACCCACTTTTTGCGAGGCTTCCAAAATCTGCGGCAGAGGTGTGACACCCGCTTGCGACAAAGCCCACATGGTGGTCGAGCGCATACCGGTTCGGCAATAAGCCAAGACAGGACCGGGCAAGACTTGTAGCAATTGACCAAAAGATTTGCCATCAGCATCCGTGACCTTGCCTGACTCAGCCGGCAGGTATTTCGCTTCTATGCCGAATTGCTTGGCCGCATTTTCAATTTCTTGAAAACCAGGCTGATCAGGGCCTTCACCATCAGGGCGGTTGCAAATAATGGCTTTGAAACCTGCGTCCGCCACAGCTTGCATCTCAGAAACCAAGATTTGCGGGCTGATAGAAAGGTGAGAGGTGAGTGCTTTGATGTCCATGATGGTTCCAATCGTGAGGTTCAGGCTGCGTTCAATTTGGCTTTGCGGGGGGCGTGGACAAAACGGTCCATCAATTCAAAGCCCAACATACCGACCAACATGGCCAACACGAACACCAGCGCTTTAGGCTGGCCATCGGCCATAGAGACCAGTGCAGGGCCGGGGCAGAAACCCGCCAAGCCCCAACCGGCACCAAACAGCAAACTGCCGATCACCAATGGTTTGTCCATGCGGTTGGTGGTAGGTAGGCGTAAAACGCCACCTAAGAAAGTGGTTGTGCGTTTTTTGGCAACCGTAAAGGCAAAAAAGCCCACCATGATGGCGCCGCCCATGACCAGTGCGAGAGAAGGGTCCCAAGTGCCGAACAAATCTAAAAATCCGATGACTTTGCCGGGATCGGTCATGCCCGAAAGCATCAAACCCATGCCGAACAACAGGCCAACGCTGAATTCAGCGACGCGGTAAAGATGGTTTTTATGAAGCA
>JACCDM010966309.1_pt1 | contig 17787 bp, 19 predicted proteins | sample 7445851 | NCBI WGS metagenome assembly JACCDM01 (sample SAMN15323438, study PRJNA562643) | freshwater metagenome | isolation source: river surface water | place: USA:Blue River Watershed | collected 2017-08-16
CCTGTGTCGTGCCAGCCAAAGAGTTCGTGATAAACGTAACCGGTTTTCATAGTCATGTGTTGGTCTCCTTAATGCAAGGTTAGTAGAATTCAGCTTCCGATAGGGGTAGTTATGTCAGCAATTTATGATGCGCTTGAAAAGGGAATATTGATTTCAGATGGCGCCATGGGAACCATGTTGCAGGGAAAAGGATTAACCGATGGTGGCGCTCCTGAACTATGGAATGTAGAGAATCCAACTGCAATCGAAGAGGTCCTGGAAGAGTATGCGGCAGCTGGCGCAAATTTAATTACTACCAATACTTTCGGCGGCACTCGAGGTCGATTGCAGATGCACGGATTAGAGGATCGACTTTTTGAATTAAATAAAGCTGGCGCAGAGATTGCACGCAAAGTTGCTGATCGCCATCCAGGTTGTTTTGTAATGGGAGATGTAGGACCTTCAGGTGAATTAATGGAACCTATGGGCACAATGACTATTGACGAGGCGAAAGATTTATTTGCAGATCAAATCAAAGCTTTAGTTGCTGGTGGAGTTGATGCAATTTTGATCGAAACTATGAGCGACTTACAAGAAGTCGAAGCCGCCGTTAAAGCAGCTAAAGAGATTGCCCCAAATTTGCCAATAATTGTTACATTCTCTTTTGATACAAACTTACGCACCATGATGGGAGTTAAGCCAGCGGTTGCGGTAAAAACTTTAGCGGCTGAAGGCGTTCGCATTATCGGAGCAAATTGTGGTCGCGGAGTTGATGAGATGCGAGTAATTGCTAAAGAGTTAACTGAAGCACGTCCTGAAGGCGTATTTATTATTACTCAATCAAATGCTGGGCTGCCAAAATTAGTAGGTAGCGATTTCGTTTATGACGGAACACCAGAAGAGATGGCTAAATACGCACAGGATATGAAAAATCTTGGCGTCAATGTGATTGGTTCATGCTGTGGATCATCGCCTGCACATACCAAAGCGATGTCTGCAGCGATCTAATGCGTAAAGTTGTTGCAGGCTATTTAATCCATTCCATCACAGCTTTTGGTGCAATAGCGGGATTAATCTCGCTTGAAGAATTCATTAATGGCGACTATCGCAGTGGATTGCTCTGGTTGATTGCTTGCCAAATTATTGATGGGTTTGATGGTCCAATCGCTCGAAAAATTGATATCCATATTCATGCCACCAGATTTGACGGACATATTCTGGATTTAGTAGTTGATTATGTAACTTGTGTTGTTGTTCCGGTTGTGATGTTAGTTAGATTGGATTTACTAACGGGTCATTGGGGATTAATTTTTTCAGCTTTAATTATTTTCACTGGCGCATTATGGTTTGCCCGCACGGATCAAGAGACAGAAGACCATTGGTTTAATGGATTTCCAGCAGCATGGAACTTGGTAATTCCTACTTTCATAATTTTAGGTACCCGACAAAGTTACATAATTGCACTTATTATCTTGCTATCTATTTTGAGTTTAAGTAAGTTGCAGTTTCCACATTTAGTAAAAGTCGAATTCTTGCGACCTTTGACTTGGTCTTTAGCTATAATTTATTTTGTTGCATTAACTGCGCTCTCATTTCAATACCCTTCAGGAGAATCGGCGCTAAAACCAATTTTGGTTCTATTTCCACTTTATATCTTTGGAATTTCCATCGCACATACTTGGAAAGCGCGGCAAAGAAGCGTAAACTCATCGAATGATTGATTTCGAAGCCATCGCATTAGCTGACCAATTCTTAGTAGTTATAAACGCAGCAATTGCTGCGCTATTAGGTTCGGCAATTGGATGGGAACGAGATCGCGCTGGAAAGTCTGTCGGTCCACGAACCATGGCTCTGGTTGGCGCTTCTGCTGCGGCAATTGTGAATATCGGCCATATACTCGGTGAAAATGCACAGTTTGGAGATCCAACTCGTGCGATGCACGCAATTATTACTGGCATTGGTTTTCTTGGTGCGGGCTTAATTTTCCAAACGCGGGATTCAGGTACCAAAGGTGTTACTACTGCCGCTACAGTCTTTGCAACAGCTGCTATGGGTTGTGCAGTAGGACTTGGCTTTCAAATTGCCTCAATTGGTTTAACTATTATTATTTTGATTGTCTTACGTTCAACACACATGTTGGAAATTACTGCCAATCGTCGTCACGACGATGAGTAGTTAAACCCAGTATTCGTAAGCAAACCAGACCGCACAAAGCAATCCGATAATAAATATTCCCATGCGATATGCGTCGCGACTAAATTTGTCTACAACCTTTGCACCATAAAAACCACCAATTGCACAACTAACAGCTAAAACTGCAGCAAAAGTCCAATTTACTTTTCCACTTGCAATATAAATTAAATTAGAACCGATGCATGTCATCGTCACAACAACATTTTTGCTCACATTAATGTCCGAAACAGTTCTTTTGGCATCTCTAGCAAGTACTGCGATTGTCATTACACCTTGTCCAGGACCAAAATATCCGGCATAGAAGCCAATAGCAGTCAACCAGAAGTATTCAATTTTCTGTTTTAGCGGAGTTAAATTCTCTTTTACCTTTATGAAAAGCGATAAAGATGCGATCAAGATTAGTATCGGAACTAATTTTTGAAAACCTTCGATAGGCATAAGTGCTAAAGTCAGCCCACCGATAACAGCACCTATCATCGAAAATCCAATTAGTTGACTTTCTGCTTTGATGATCCCTTTAATATCTTTGAATTTTCCAAATAAAGCGCCCACATTTGCAGTCCAAACACCAAGCGCATTGGTCATAGCAGCTGTCACTGGATTTAACCCAACAGCAATCATTGCAGGAAAAGAAAGAACCGAGGCGCCACCTGCAAATCCGTTGAGAAAACCAACAGACAAACCAACGATGAATATAGCGATAATTTCAATCATGAGTGACGTTAAGAATAGCCTTATATACTCGCGAAATGAAGAAAATAATCGCACTTGCACTCATGATTGCATTATTTTCATCAAATATTTCATTTGCCTCATCGAAAGTGACCGTTTTCGCTGCATCAAGTTTGACTGAGAGTTATACAGAGCTGGGTAGGAGATTTGAGAAAGCTCACCCAGGTGTAAGAATTATTTATTCATTTCAGGCATCATCAACATTGTTGACACAAATTAAGGCTGGAGCACCAGCTGATATTTTTATTTCAGCTGAACCATTTCCTGGAGGAAGGGACTATTTAGTTAATCGGTTGGTATTAGCAGTTCCTAAGGGTTCATTTATTAAGAAGATTTCTGACCTAAATAGTAAAGAGGTGATGTGGATTCAATGTGCACTTGAAGTTCCTTGTGGATCTGTAGCGCAGGCAGCTCTTTCTGGAGAGAATGTAACTTCCAAACCTGTTTCCTTGGAACCCAAAGCTTCGAGCGCATTAGCAAAATTGTTAGCAGGCGAAGTAGATGCTGCTATTGTTTATCGAACCGATGTTTTAGCTAATAAAAATTTACGAGCAATAGAATTTAAAAATCTTCAAGTAGCATCAACGACCTATCAAATTGCTCAATTGAAAAAGAATCGATTGGCTAATACATTTATGAATTTCATCAATTCGCGTTCAGCCATTAACTACCTACAAAGCAAAGGGTTTGATTCAAAGTGAAATTTGGCATAATGACCAAGATTTTGTCGGTTGCAGCGGCTGCAATCATTATTACGCCATTGGTTTCTTTGATTGCAAAAGTTCCTTGGAGCAATTTTTTTGGGTCACTTTCTGATTTAACAGCTATCAAATTATCTATTTGGACCTCAACCTTAGCTGCTTTAATTTCACTCACACTGGGAGTCCCATTGGCTTGGATTTTGGCGAAAAGTTCAAACAGAATTAGCAATTTAATTCGTCCCTTAGTTCTTGCGCCAATTGTCTTGCCACCTACAGTTGCAGGAATTGCGCTCATATCACTCATGGGCAGGAATGGACTGCTGGGTAAATCTATTTTCGAAATAACTGGCTGGTCTATGCCATTTACAACAAGCGCAGTAGTTCTAGCTGGAATCTTTGTAGGAATGCCATTCGTGGTTCTTATTTGTGAATCAAATTTTAGGCAGTTACCAAAAGAGATTGAAGATGCTGCAATCATCGATCGAGTAAGTGGCAATGAACTTTTTCAGAAGATTGCAATTCCACAATCCAGGAGCGCAATTGCAACCGGCGGGATATTGGCTTGGGCAAGAGCAATGGGAGAATTCGGTGCAACTTTAATGTTTGCAGGTTCTCTGCCTGGCACAACACAAACTTGGACTATGTTGATTTACCAGGAATTAGATGTAAATGTAGATACCGCGTATGTGTTATCTGCAGTTATGTTAGCTATTGGCGTTTCAATAGTTTTCTTGTTACGTAAACCGCTTAGAGAAGCCATGCAATGAAAAAAGTTATTTTAACTGGCGGTACTAGCAAAAGATTTGGTTCAAATAAAGCTGAAGCAAAAATAAATGGCAAATCTCTCTTAGAAATATTGGCTACAGATTTAGATGAATTGATAATCGTTGGCCCGACTACTTCTGTTAAAGCAATTTACGTACGTGAAGAACCAATCGGCGGAGGTCCAGTATCAGCAATTGGAGCTGCTATGAAAGTAGTTGATACAGAATTAGTCGCAATTTTTGCTACCGATATGCCTTTTGCTCCGAAAATTTTGGAAAAGTTAGAGCAATCACTGGTTGATGATGCGGCACTACCAGTTGATAGTGAGGGAGTAGTGCAGCCGTTAGCTGCGCTCTATAAGAGCGATAAGTTAAGAAGCGCCTTGAATGCATTAGGAAATCTTGAAAATAGGTCACTCAAGGAGTTAGTTGCCCACTTGCGAATTAACCAAGTTCCATTGGCTGAAACCGAGTTCCTGTTGGACATTGATACCCAAGAAGATCTGTTAAAAGCGATTGACTTGGCTAGTAGATTGGCTCAATGACCTTAATTGAGCCAAGTTGGGATAAAGCACGCGAAGCTGCTGCCGATTTAGCAAAGTTGGTCCGTTTAAGTGCAACTGAAAAAGTTGCGATAAATCAATCAAATAATCGAGTATTAGCGATTGATGCGAAATCTCTAGTTGATTTACCAACATATATAACTAGCGCAATGGATGGTTATGTGGTGGCAGGAAATGGTCCATGGGATTTAATTGGTGAAATAAAAGCAGGCGCACCTTTCCAAGGAAAACTACAACCTGGTCAAGCATTAGGAATAGCTACAGGTGCTGTTATTCCAGAAGGTGCGTTTGGAATATTGCGTTGGGAAAATGCAACAGTAAATGGCAACCAAATTATCGGTGAAACCTCTGAAGAAAAAGATTTTCGTCCAGCCGGTGAAGAAGCAAAATTAAATGAAGTGCTAGTAGAAAAAGGCACTACGCTGACACCGGCCATGGTCGGTCTTTTAGCAGCTGCAGGTTTCGATGAGATTGAGGTAGCAAAACGCCCTACAGTTGGACTACTACTGCTTGGCGATGAAATTCAACTCTCCGGACTACCAAAAAATGGATTTGTAAGAGATTCATTAGGGCCGCAGATTCCAATATGGCTAGAAAAATTAGGTTGCGAAGTTTTACAGGTTGAATATATTTCCGACAAGTTAGATTTAACAATTTCTGCTATTGAAGAAGCATCAAAGAAATTTGATATTTTGGTGACAACTGGAGGTACTGCAGGTGGTCCTAGAGATTTTCTGCACACTGCAATAGCCAAATTAAATGGCGTTATACATGTAGATAAGGTTGCTGTGCGTCCAGGACATCCACAACTTCTAGCAACGGTGAACGGAAAACCATTAATTGGCTTGCCAGGCAATCCACAATCAGCAGTAGTTGCATTGCTAACTTTAGGGGCCCCGCTAATAAACACTATTTTAGGAAAGCCAAATTTGCCGCTTCCTGTAATTTCTAGTGATGATCTTTTTGATGCCCAACCTGGCTTCACTAGATTGGTACTTGGAACATTAGATAAAGGACATTTCAAAATAGGTAAATACCTAGGAAGCGCAATGCTTAGAAGTTTGGCGCATTCGGATGGTTTTGCAGTTTGCACCAACCCACCAACAACCCTCCGTTGGCTAGGATTGCCACTATGAATTCTGGCAATCTAAGCCATATCAACGATAAAGGCGAAGCTAATATGGTCGACACCTCTGAGAAAGAAATCTCGGTTCGCATAGCAATCGCAACTGGAAAAGTAACCATGAAAACTGAAGTATTAAATGCGATTTCTTCTGGCCAAACTCCAAAAGGTGATGTCTTAGCAACTGCACGAATTGCCGGAATTATGGGTGCCAAGAAAACTAGCGAATTAATCCCACTCTGCCATCCAATTGCCTTAAACAAAGTAGAAATTGAATTAAAAATTGAAAGTGATGGTGTATCTATTCAGGCTACTGCAAAAACTACAGATCGCACTGGAGTTGAAATGGAAGCCCTGACTGCAGTTTCGATAGCAGGACTTACTTTGATAGACATGATTAAGGCAATGGATCCACATGCAAGCATTAATGCAGTACAGGTAGAGAGCAAAAGCGGCGGCAAAACCGGCGATTGGCAGCGATGAAAACCGCATTAATCATCACTGCAAGTAATCGAGCAAGTGCTGGGGTTTATAAAGATTTAAGTGGGGCAGCGCTTAAAGAAGGTTTAACAAAATTGGGATATCAAGTTTTGGGCCATAAATTGGTTCAAGATGACATCAATCAGATTTCAACCACCATAAAAAGCGCACTCTCTGAAGATATTAATTTAATAGTAACTACTGGTGGAACTGGGATATCGCCAACAGATGTAACCCCCGAAGCCACAAAACCATTAATTGAACGAGAGTTACCAGGATTTGCTGAAGCACTCAGAGCTTATTCTCGAGAAAAAGTCCCAACTGCAGATTTATCGCGAGCATTAGCCGGCGTAACCGGGAAATCTTTAATCGTAAATTTACCTGGTTCACCGGGAGCTGTAAAAGATGGATTAGTAATAATTGAAAGACTTGCACCACATATTCATGATCAGTTGGCTGGAAATGATCACAGCACAAGTAACTGATAAGAAAATATCTGCAATAGCTTTAACTGAATTGGTTAAGCAAAATGAAGCAGGTGCTATCGCTACCTTTAGTGGGGATGTGCGTAATCATGACAAAAACAAAGTAGTAATCTCTTTAAATTACGAAATTCATCCAACTGCACAATCAGTTATCGAAAAAATTACAAACGAAGTTGCTAGTAAGTATGAAGTAAAAGCAGTAGCTGTTGCACATCGATATGGCCAAATTCCAATTGGCGAAAGTGCATTTGTGGTTGCTGTATCTTCAGCTCACCGTGGTCCAGCATTTGCATGTTGCCAAGAATTAGTTGAGCGAGTTAAAGCTGAGCTGCCTATTTGGAAATATCAAGAATTTGCTGATGGCAGCACCGAGTGGGTGAATAGCGCATGAAGTTGATTGATAGTTATGGACGCATGCATAGAGATTTACGAGTTTCACTTTCAGATCGCTGTTCATTACGTTGCACTTATTGCATGCCATTTAATTTTGATAAATGGCTACCAAATGAGACTTTATTGACAGCCCCGGAAATAGTTAAAGTAATTGAAATTGCCGTATCTCAAGGTATTAAAGAGGTTAGATTAACTGGCGGCGAACCTTTATTGCGCCCAGATATTGTAGAGATAGTCTCCCGAATCAATTCACTAGAAACAGTGCCAGAACTTTCTATGACAACAAATGGCGTAGCTTTAGCGAAAGTTGCAAACGATTTAGCTAAAGCTGGTTTAAAGAGAATTAATATCAGCCTAGATACTTTGGATTGGGAACGTTTTAAAAGACTTACCTTTAGAGATAGATATGACGACGTTATTGAAGGAATTGCTGCAGCTAAATCGGCGGGGCTTGCACCTATCAAAATAAATACTGTTTTGATGCGAGATATAAATGGTGATGAAGCATTGCCACTATTGAAGTGGGCTCTTAAAGAGAATTTAAATTTAAGGTTTATCGAACAGATGCCACTTGATGCCGGAGATGCTTGGACCAGAAGCAACTTGATTACGGCTGATGAAATTTATAGTCAATTAAGTTCAGAATTTGATTTAACTCCGGTTGCAGAGCGCGGTTCGTCTCCAGCTGAAGAGTTTTACGTAAATGGTGGCCCTGCAACTGTCGGAATTATTGGCAGTGTAACCCGCTCATTCTGTGCAAATTGTGATCGTTTACGTCTTACCTCTGATGGTCAATTAAGAAATTGCCTATTTTCAAACGAAGAGACCGATTTAAGATCTATCTTACGTAATCGAAATTTAACGGAGCATGAAAAACTAGAAGATATCGTGAAAGCATTTGGGCTTAGCGTTAAAGCTAAATTGCCTGGACATGGAATAAATAATCCAGATTTCGTAAAACCAGTTAGGCCAATGTCCGCAATCGGCGGCTAGCCGCCTGCAAATTGTGGAAGCACATCCACGTTATCGCCATCTATTAAAGATTGCTCCATGTTTGTGCAGGATTCTCCATTTAATAGATAAGAGCAGGTTGGCAATAACTTGGTCATTTCTTGGTTTAGCTGGCCAAGGCTAGAAATCAGCTCCCCGAGGGATGAAGCGGGAACCTTAAGATCGCTCGCCCCGGCAGCTGCCCTCGCCGCCGCATAAAAATTGACTCTCGCCACGAGAAATAGAGTAGCGCACCCCCTTGAAGTTGATATATCACTGATATACCTTGGCGCTGTGAGTTTGATTCAGCCAATGAGGGAAAATCAATCGTTAAGCGATGAGGCTTATGCCCAGATTCGTTCGATGATTATCAGCTGTCAGCTACGTCCAGGATCTGTAATTTCAGAAATCGAATTAATGTCCCAATTGGAAATGGGACGCACACCAATTCGTGAAGCGCTACGAAATTTAGCAAACGAGAAATTAATTGAAGTTTATCCACGTCGCGGAATGTTTGTAGCGGGCGTGGATGTAAAAGATTTAGCGGCAATTTCTGAAGTCCGCGGCCAATTGGAAATCCAAGCAGCAGGTCTTGCAGCAGAGCGCGCTAGCGCCACCGATAAATCAGTTATTGATCAACTAATTAAAGAGATTGATGCAATCAAAGGCGAACCAAAGATGGAGAAGTTGATCCATTTGGATCAAAGAATTCACCATCAGATTTACGCCGCAACTCACAATGATTTTCTAGTCTCGACATTAGATCAGTACTACGCACATGCTCTGCGAATCTGGTTTATGGCGCTAGATCGTGTATCTGAATTAGAAGAAGCAATTATCGAACACCGCGCTTTACTGCAATCGATTCTCGACGGAGATAAAAAAGCTGCAGAGCGTGCGATGCGCGAACATATAGAAGGTTTTGAAACAACCATCAGAAAGAGCCTCTAAGGCAAATCAAGGAGAAAAACCATGGCACACCTACCTGCAAAAGCTAAGTGCGTAATTATCGGCGCTGGCATTGTTGGCAATTCCGTTCTGTATCACTTAGCTCGACTAGGTTGGAAAGATTTAGTACAGATTGATAAAGGACCGCTACCTAACCCAGGTGGATCAACCGGTCACGCCTCAAACTTTATTTTTCCAGTAGATCACTCTAAAGAGATGGCTCACATTACTGCGGATTCAATGGAGCAGTACAAGGAGCTAAATTGCTTTACTGAATGTGGCGGAATCGAAATTGCGCGCACTCCAGAGCGTATGCAGGAACTTACTCGACGCATTACAAGTGCCAAGTCATGGGGCATTGATGGTGGTCGAATTGTTACTCCAGCAGAAGTTAAAGAGTTGGTGCCATATGTTGAAGAATCAGTGATTCTTGGTGGTTATTACCAGCCAACAGTGGGTGTGGTTGACTCACTTCGCGCCGGTACTTTGATGCGCGAAAAGGCGATTGAAATGGGCTCAGCACAAAGCTTTGCAAACATTGAAGTAACTGGCATGAAAGTTGAAAATGGTCGCATCAAAGGCGTAGAAACAGATCAAGGTTTCATTGAAGCAGAGTATGTATTAATTGCAACTGGTTGCTGGTCAGCACAACTTGCAAAAATGGCAGGGGCAGAAATTCCATTAACGCCAGCAGTTCACCAGATGAAAGACGTTGGACCTGTGCCATTCTTCAAGGATGCAAAGGGTGACATCGAATGGCCAATTCTGCGCGACATGGATACCAATATGTACGAGCGCCAGCATGGCACCGGATTGGAAATTGGTTCATATGCACACCGTCCAATTCTTTACGAAGCAAATGAAATCCCTTCAAATGCAGCAGCAGCTTTGTCTCCAACTGAATTTCCATTTACTCAAAAGGATTTCGATATCCAAGATGAGCATGCTTATGAATTAGTTCCATCAATTCTTGGAGATGAAACAGTTCGTGAAAAATATGCAATTAACGGAATTCTTTCTTATACCCCAGATGGCATGCCAATTCTTGGAGAGACTCCAGAAGTTAAGGGGCTTTGGTCAGCTGCTGCAGTCTGGATTAAAGAAGGTCCAGGAACTGGCCGCGCTGTTGCAGAGTGGATGGTTTTGGGCAATTCAGAAATCGATCTACATGCATCAAACATTGCTCGCTTCCATGAGCACCAGAAAGCTCGCGAACATGTGAAGGTTCGTGTTGCTGAAAGCTTTAACAAGACTTACGGAATTGTTCATCCAAACGAACAATATGAATCTAATCGTGGCGTTCGTAAATCATCTATGTATGATCGTGAAAAAGCACTCGGTGCAGTTTTCTATGAGACCGCTGGATGGGAGCGTCCATTCTGGTATGAATCAAATAAGGAACTTGTTGCAAAATTCGGTGACAAAGTTATGCCGCGCGAAGCTGAATGGGAATCACGCTGGTGGTCACCAATTATCAATGCTGAGCACTTACAGATGCGTGAAACTGCTGGAATTGTTGATCTTTCAGCATTCTTTATCTTTGATATTACTGGCCCATCTGCGCTCGCAGTTGTTCAGAAGGCAGCGCTTCGTCAGATGGATGTGGCTATAGGCCGTGTGGTTTACACACCAGTGCTTGGTCCAAATGGCGGTTTCAAATCTGACTTAACAATTATGCGTTTGGGCCAGAATCACTTCCGTGTTGTAACTGGTGGTGCACACGGTATGGCAGATAAGAAGTGGTTCTCAGATCTACTACCAGAAGATGGCACTGCAGCAATTGCAGATTTAACATCAACATACACAACCATTGGTATTTGGGGCCCAAATGCTCGCAAAATTTTGCAAGCAATTACCAAAGCAGATGTTTCAAATGAAGCATTTAAGTTTGGTACTTGCAAGACAATTGAAATTGGTTCACTTCGAGTACTTGCATCTCGTATCTCTTACGTTGGAGATCTTGGTTGGGAACTTTATATTCCAATGGAACAAGGCGAGAAGCTTTGGGATCTTATTTGGGAATCAGGTAAGAACCACGGTTTGATTCCAGTTGGAATAGGTGTTTACGGAACAACTGGCCGACTTGAGAAGAACTATCGTGCTTATGGCGCAGAGTTAGAAACCGAGTACAACGTTGTTGAATGCGGAATGCAAACTCCAAAGTTGAAAGAGCAAGATTTTATTGGTCGTGCGGCACATGAAAAGCATCGCGCGGAGAAGCCAGTAACAATGCTTTGCACACTCTTCGTTGATGATCACACATCAAAGTCGGGGGTTAAGCGCTACATGCTTGGCAAAGAACCAATTCTTACTCTTGACGGAAAGACCATTGAAGATTCACATGGACGTCGTTCTTATGTAACTTCTGCAGGTTCAGCGCCATCACTCGGCAAGCACATTCTGATGTCATTTATTCCAACTGAAATGGCAAAGGTCGGAAATAAGTTCTTAGTTGAATATTTAGGTGAGCAATATCCATGCAGCATTGCAGAAGTTGGTATTACTCCAGTATTCGATTCAAGGAATGAAAGGATTTTGGGCTAAAACATGGAAATTCTTGCTTGTATTAAGCGAGTACCAATTACTGGCAGTCAGTTAATGCTGACACCAGACAATATGGCGCTACAAACAGACAACATGGGATATGGCATCTCTCCACATGAAGAGAATGCCGTTGAAGCTGGTGTCCAGTTAACAGAGCAAATTGGTGGTCAATTAACTCTGCTAACACTTGGACCAACAGATGCTGAAGAACAACTCCGTGCATCTCTTGCAGTTGGTGCAGCCCGTGCAATCTTGCTTGAAACTGATGGAAATGATTGGGATCCGCAAGCAACTGCAAATGCGCTAGTCGATGCAATCAAAGCAGAACCTACAAAGTTCGACATGATTATTTTCGGCGCAGAATCAGCAGATAGCGCTGGATATCAAATTCATATTCGTGTAGCGCATGCACTTGGAATGCCTATCATCACCAATGTTAAGGCGATGAAAGTTGAAGGTGGAAAAGTTCGCGGCGAGCGTGTAGTCGGAACACAGCGCGAGGTTTATGAAGCTCCACTTCCAGCAATTGTGACAGTGCGCGATGGTTTAAATGTTCCTCGTTATCCATCTGTCCCTGGTCGCATGCAGGCGCGAAAGAAACCAGTTGATATCAAAGCAGCTGGCGGTGCTGCGCCAAAGTTAGAGAAGTTGAAGTTAACTGTGGTTCCATCAAAGGCAACAGGTGCAGAGATTCTTGGTAATGGTCCGGATGCAGTGCCGGCCTTAGTTGAAAAATTTAAGCAGATTGGAGTGCTCTAATGATTCTAGTTCTTGTCGATCACGATCGTGGAACACTAGATCCACTTTCAACTCGTGCGCTAACTGCTGCACGCGGTATTGATTCTGATATTCAAGCAGTTGTCATCGGCGCTACAGGTTCAGCGGTTGCAGCTGAAGTTGGAAAGTTTGGCGCAAAAGTTCTGCATGTTGTAAATAATCCAGAAATTACAGATTACGCACCCATGGCATCTGGTCGTGCGCTTTCAGAATTAGTAGATTCTTTAAAACCGGCGGCAGTAATTGCGGCAGGTTCTCCGCGTGGAAATGAACAATTAGCGCATTTGGCAGCGTTCAGAGATCTACCAATGGCTGCCGAGTGCACCAGTATCACTATTGGTGCTCCACATAAAGTGGTGCGCGCTCGTTGGGCAGGCAATTTACTTGAAGATGCAAATGTTCATTCGGATCTACTAATTGCATCAATAATGGCGTTAGCTTTCGAACCAGAAGAAGTTGGCGGAAGCGCAGAGGTAAAAGAAGTATCAGTTTCATTATCTCCGGAAGACACCGTAGTTAAAGTTTTAGATCGCGTTGGCGAATCTTCAACTGGTGGAGTAACACTTACCGATGCAAAGGTAATTGTCTCTGGCGGTCGCGGAGTTGGTGGCCCAGAAGGTTTTGGAGTAATTGAAGAACTTGCATCTTTACTTGGCGGAGCAGTTGGTTGTTCACGCGTTGTTACTGCATCTGGTTGGCGTCCACATTCAGAGCAGGTTGGTCAGACCGGTTCAAAAGTAGCTCCAAATCTTTATTTAGCTTGTGGAATTTCAGGAGCGATGCAACATATTGCTGGTATGAAGAACAGCAAAACCATTATCGCAATTAACACTGATCCAGAGGCAACAATTTTCCGCTATGCCGATTACGGCGTTGTTGGAGATTTACATCAAGTACTTCCAAAGTTAATCGAAGCAGTGAAGGCGGCAAAGTAAATGTCAGATATCGAAATTGCTCAGAAAGCAGTGATGAAACCAATCCAAGAGATTGGTGCATCTCTCGGTATCGCAGCAGAACATCTAGAACCTTATGGACATTACAAAGCGAAGATGTCCTTGAAGTACTTGGATTCATTGCCTGAGAAAAAAGATAGCAAGTTAATTTTGGTTACTGCGATTTCTCCTACACCAGCTGGTGAAGGCAAAACTACAACAACCGTTGGTCTTGGAGATGCTCTTCGCCATATTGGTAAGAACTCACTTATTTGCCTGCGCGAGCCATCACTTGGCCCTGTTTTTGGTATGAAAGGTGGCGCAGCTGGTGGTGGATATGCACAAGTTGTTCCAATGGAAGATATCAATCTTCACTTTACTGGTGATTTCAATGCAATTGCCCTTGCAAATAACTTGCTTGCAGCGCTTGTAGATAATCACATCCACCACGGCAATGCGCTAAATATTGATGTACGCCGTGTGGCATGGAAGCGCGTAGTAGATATGAACGATCGTGCACTTCGTGAAATTGTTAATTCGCTTGGAGGCGTCGGAAATGGTTATCCACGCCAAGATGGTTTTGACATAGTAGTGGCTTCAGAAATCATGGCGATTTTCTGTTTAGCAACTTCCATCGAAGATCTAAAAGAACGCATCTCTAAGATCGTGGTTGGTTACACCACAGATAAGAAGCCAGTGCTTGCGAAAGATTTAAATGCGCAAGGTGCAATGACGGTAATTCTTAAAGATGCTTTCCAGCCAAACTTGGTACAAACTCTTGAGAACACACCAGCATTTATTCACGGTGGACCTTTTGCAAATATCGCACATGGCTGCAACTCTGTGATTGCAACAAAGTCAGCGATGAAGATTGCTGATTATGTTGTTACAGAAGCAGGCTTCGGTGCAGACCTTGGCGCTGAGAAGTTCATAGATATAAAGTGCCGTAAATCAGGCCTACGTCCAGATGCGTGTGTAATCGTTGCAACTGTTCGTGCGCTCAAGTATCACGGCGGTGCAGATCTAAAAGAACTTACAAACGAGAACTTAGATGCACTCGAAAAGGGAATTGTTAACTTAGAACGTCATGTTCATAATGTTTCAAAGGTTTACAACATCCCAGTCGTCGTTTCAATCAATAAGTTTGTTAGCGATACTGACAATGAAATTGCACTTCTTCGTAAAAAAGTCGAAGCAATGGGTGCAAAAATTACGTTGGCGAATCACTGGGCTGAAGGTGGCAAAGGCGCAACTGAACTTGCAGAGATTGTGGTGGAACTATGCGAAGAGCCAAATAAGGTGACCATGGTCTATCCAGATGAGGCAACGCTTTGGGATAAGGCAGTTGCAGTGGCAACCAAGATCTACGGTGCAGCTGAAGTTACAGCAGATGCAAAGGTACGTAATAAGTTGAAGGAGCTACAAGATGGTGGTTATGGCCACTATCCAATTTGCGTTGCAAAGACTCAGTATTCATTCTCTACCGATGCTTCACTTCGTGGAGCGCCATCTGGCCATTCCCTAAACATAAGAGAAGTGCGACTATCAGCTGGTGCGGAGTTCGTGGTTCTAGTATGCGGAGAGATTATGACAATGCCTGGTTTACCAAAGCTTCCTTCTGCAGAGAAGATTGATTATGTTGATGGAAAGGTTGTCGGCCTTTTCTAGGCGATAAATTATGATTTCTAATTCGTGGAACGCTGCAATTGCCGAAGATGTAATTGCAGCGCTTCGCGATGAGCCAGGCCCGGTACTCATCGCACTTCAGGCAATTCAAGAGAAATTTGGATTTGTGCATGAAGATGCGTTGCAAATGATTGCTGATGCATTTAATGTCTCGCGTGCTGAGGTATTTGGAGTATTTACTTACTATCATGATTTGAAGAAAAATCCTCAGAGCGAAAAGGCTGTGAAGATTTGTGCTGCTGAAGCATGTCAAGCTGTTGGTTGTGACAAACTGATTGCCGATGCAGAAGCAGCTGGAATAGAGGTCGAGAAAGCTTATTGCTTTGGTAATTGCGCACTAGGCCCAGCTGCAATGGTGGGTAATCGATTAATTGGTCGAGCAACTCTGGAGAAATTGAAATGAAAATTTACATTCCAGGAGATTCAGCCGCTCAATCAATTGGTTCTGATTTAGTTGCGGTAGCAATCGCGGCGGAAGCTGCAAAGAGAAATCTTGATATTACTATTGTGCGAAATGGTACTCGCGGTGCCCTTTGGCTTGAACCTTTAGTTGAAATAGAAAAAGATGGCAAGAGAATTGGTTATTCCAATGTAACTAGCGATGATGCGGCAGCGGTATTAGATGGTAGCCATCCTTCAATTGGCGATGTAGACAAATTTGATTGGTTAGTAAAGCAAGATCGAATTACTTACAAGCGAGTTGGAATTATTGATCCTCTTTCAATTTCAGATTATGAAGCGCATGGCGGCTTTAAAGGTTTAGCTCGTGCACAATCAATGTCGCAGGCAGAAATTGTCGCCGAAGTTACTGAATCTGGCCTTCGTGGCCGTGGTGGAGCAGGTTTTCCAGCAGGTATTAAATGGAAAACTGTCATGGAGGCGCAAGCCGATCAAAAATATATCTGCTGCAATGCCGATGAAGGGGATAGCGGAACTTTTGCAGATCGAATCTTGATGGAAGGTGATCCGTTCACATTAATTGAGGGTATGGCGATTGCAGCGCTAGCAGTTGGTGCAACTAAAGGATTTATTTATATTAGATCTGAATATCCAGCAGCAATCACCCAAATGAATAAAGCGATTGAAATTGCTGCTCCGAAGTTGGGTAATTTTGAACTTAAGGTTCGCGCAGGTGCAGGTTCGTATGTTTGCGGCGAAGAGACTGCGATGCTTGAATCACTAGAAGGAAAACGTGGGGTAGTTCGTGCGAAGCCTCCACTGCCTGCACTTGAAGGATTATTTGGAAAACCAACTGTAATTAATAATGTTTTGACATTGGCTTCAGTGCCAGAAATTTTGGCAAGCGGTGCTGATTCTTACAAAGCAAGAGGCGTGGGGCGTTCGCTTGGAACTCAAATTTTCCAATTAGCTGGAAATATTAAACAAGGCGGAATTGTCGAAATAGGTTTTGGAATTTCACTAGATGAATTAGTTAATGGTTTCGGAGGCGGAACGTTAACTGGAAAACCAATTCGTGCAATTCAAGTTGGTGGCCCGCTAGGTGCTTATTTTGATATTGATAAATTATCTGTAAGCGCAGATTACGAATCTATGGTTACAGCCGGTGGCATGTTGGGCCACGGTGGAATCGTGGTCTTTGATGAATCAGTTAATTTAGCCAAGCAGGCGCGCTTTGCCATGGAGTTCTGCTCCATCGAATCATGCGGTAAGTGCACGCCATGCCGCATTGGTTCTACACGTGGCGTTGAAACTATTGATTTAATTATCAACGGTAAAGATGTAGTGAAAAACAAGGAGTTATTGCTAGATCTTTGCGAGGTAATGACAGATGGATCTCTTTGCGCAATGGGTGGCTTAACGCCACTTCCTGTAAAGAGCGCTTTAACTAATTTCCCAGAAGACTTCGGAGGAGCAAAATGAGCTTAATAATGGAACCAGATTTCGGTACTCCTAAATCTAAGCGCACCGACAAAGTCACTGTAGAAATTGATGGTCAAACAGTAGAAGTATCTGCAGATACTTCAATCATGCGCGCCGCAGAAGAGTGCGGAATAGATATTCCTAAATTATGCGCAACCGATCGTTTAAAAGCTTTTGGTTCTTGCCGACTTTGTGTAGTCGAAATTGATGGTCGTAAAGGAACACCATCTTCATGCACAACTCCTGTTGCAGATGGCATGAAAGTTTCAACAAAATCAGAGAAATTAGATCGTATGCGCCAAGGCGTCATGGAACTTTACCTCTCAGATCATCCAGAAAATTGCGAAGTAGGAGATGCCTGCCAAGTTCATGGAGTAGCAAAGAAAGTTGGCCTTAAGGAAGTTCGATACGAAGCGAAGAAAACGCACCTTGATTTATCTAAAGATGAATCAAATCCATATTTTAATTTTGATTCAACAGAGTGCATTGTCTGCAATCGATGTGTTCGAGCTTGCGATGAAGTCCAAGGAACTTTTGCGCTAACAATCACTGGTCGCGCATTTGATGCTCGTGTTAGCGCTGGAAATAAAAATTTCGTTGAATCTGAATGCGTTTC
>JACCDM010315508.1_pt1 | contig 17771 bp, 14 predicted proteins | sample 7445851 | NCBI WGS metagenome assembly JACCDM01 (sample SAMN15323438, study PRJNA562643) | freshwater metagenome | isolation source: river surface water | place: USA:Blue River Watershed | collected 2017-08-16
AGCTCATTTCGCCTCGAGCATTTCTTTCCAGAGGGTTGCGAATTCAGGCATGGTCTTGGAAGTGGTTTCGATGTTCTCCACAACAATTCCGGGGATCCTCAGTCCAATGATTGCGCCTGCGGTTGCCATGCGATGGTCCTCGTAGGTTTCCCATGTGCAACCGTGAAGAGCGCTTGGCTCAATGAGCAAACCATCAGATGTTTCGATTGCCTTGCCACCGGCTCTGTTTATCTCTGTAGCGAGCGCATGCAGCCTGTCGGTCTCGTGGCCCCTTAGGTGAGCAATGCCGCGCAGTTGCGAAGGCGAATCCGCAATCGCAGCCAGTGCCGCAATTACTGGAGCAAGTTCGCCACCAATCGAAAGGTCGATATCTATGCCGTGAATTTCTCCAGTGGAGCCAATGGTCAAGACATTTTTTTCAAGCTTCACCGAGGCACCCATCATCGGAAGGATGTTTAGGAACTCATTTCCAACCTGGGTGGTTTGGTTTGGCCAGTTAGGTATTGAAACACTGCCTCCCGCGACCATCGCTGCCGCAAGGAATGGTCCGGCGTTAGAAAGGTCAGGTTCGATTACAACTCGACCACCCTGTATTTCACCAGGTTCCACTCGCCAAGTTCTTTCGTCCAACGACTTTGCAACTACGCCTCTTTGCCGAAGCGTTGTAAGGGTCATTTCAATGTGGGGGAGTGAAGGCAGTTCTGCTCCGGTGTGGCGAAGGGTGAGACCCTCTTCAAATCTTGCGGCTGCAAGCAGAAGACCCGAGACAAATTGACTCGACGCCGAAGCGTCAATCTCCAATTCACCACCCCTGATCGATCCATGGCCAATCACCCGAAAAGGCAGAGCCTTTGTGTTGGCTTCAACCTCGACCCCTAGGGCCCTCAGCGAATCTATGGTGGTGTGCATGGGGCGCCTTCTTGCCCCCTCGTCACCATCAAAGGAAATCTCACCCGTCGCCAGGGCTGCCAGCGGGGGAACAAAGCGCATTACTGTTCCGGCCAGACCGCAATCAATTTGGGCCGGACCATGAAGCTTGTTTGGGGTTACAACCAGGTCGGAACCAATCCACTGAAAACCGGTTCCGAGGGATTCCAGGGCCGCAATCATTAGCTGGCTGTCCCTGGAAACCAAGGGGTCAATCAGTTCTGTGGCGGAGTTTGCAAGGGCTGCGAGCACTAATTCGCGATTAGTTAGAGACTTTGAGCCGGGTAGGCGAACTGTGGCGCTCAGTGGGCCATGGGCTAGAGGAGCCGGCCAGTTGGTCTTTGGCATCTGTACCAAGATACCTGTCATGTTTTATTCAGCCAAGGTGGCTAGACTCCAAAGTGATGGCAAAGCCAAAACCAGATTCAGAGAAACTTCGCTCGTTTGAGCAGCAAGCACTTCCACTAATGCCCCAGCTCTACGGAGCAGCTCTGCGCTGGACTAGGAACCCCTCCGATGCCGAGGATTTGGTCCAGGAGACCTACGCCAAAGCCTTTGGAGCCTGGGGAAAGTTCGAACAGGGAACGAATCTAAAGGCCTGGCTCTTTAGAATCATGACCAATACCCACATCAACCTCTATAACAAGCGCAACAAGGACCAAGCCAAGACTGCCCTGGATGACCTGGAGGACTGGCAGGTAGGGCTTGGGGAGTCGATTACCTCTAATTCCAACAGGGCTGCGGAGCTCGAGGCCATAGATAACCTGCCCTCGCAGATCATCAAGGACGCCCTAGCCCAGATTCCGGACGAGTTCCGAATGGCGGTCTATTACGCCGTCGTGGAGGGGCTCCCATACGCCGAAATAGCCGAAATTATGGGCACTCCGGTCGGAACTGTCATGTCGCGCTTGCATCGCGGGAAGAAATTGCTTAAAACTTTGTTGTCTGAATACGCACGCCAAGAAGGCTACAAGGTGGAAAGTGAGGAGGAATGATGAAGCCGGTCGATTGCGACGAAGTCAAGCGCAGCGTTCACGAGTATCTCCATTCCGCCATGAACCACACCGAGCTTGAGGTAATTACCTCACACCTTGCCAACTGTGAGAGCTGCGAAGAGCACTATGACATTGAGGTTGTCTTCAACCAGGTAATTCAGCGTTCATGTGATGAGGCACCAACCGAAGAATTGGCTCAACGAGTCATGAACCGCCTGAGAGATATTCAGGACCACTAGTTAGTTTTCGGTTAGTCCCAACCACTCGAACCAACCGCGGTTCAAAACCAGCCAAGCAATCAGTCCATAGCCAACCTGTCCAGGAAGTTTTCTTGGGTGATTTGCAATCTCTTGTTTCCACCCCTCGTGTTCCACAAGCGGTCTGAAGCAATCCACATAGGTAAGTTCGCGACGTTTCACAACGTCCTCAAAACCTTCGTTCAGATGTGAAAGTTCCGCATCAAATTCCGCGACACCCTTTGGGGTAGGTCCCACAACAAAAACTTTCACGCCCTCGCGCTTTGCATCATCCAAAATGCTCGCGAGATTGAGTCTCGAGCGAGAGATGGTAGCGCCGGCCATGATGTCGGTGCTGCCCAGAGCAAGCACGAGATAGTTTTCGGTAGCGGCAGAAAATCTTGGCAGCGCTTCTGATCTCCAGCGCTCGAGAAGTTCAGAAGTGGTCTCGGAAACTGTTGCGAGTGGAAAGACTGTGATGTCTTCGCTTTGTGGCAGGCGAGCCTGCACTCTTCCAAGCCAGCCCAAACCCTTAGGGTCTGAACTTCCGGTAAGGAGTTCATCTCCAAGAATGACCACTCGAATTGAGCGCAAGAGCTACTCCGCGAAGGCTCTCTGAATCAAATCAGCTTGCTCTGCAGCGTGGTGCTTAGCTGAACCGGTTGCCGGAGATGCAGATGCGGGTCTTGAAACAACCTTCATCTGAATTCCGTACTTAGGCATGAACAGTCCCATGTAGGTCCAAGGACCTTGGTTCTGCGGCTCATCCTGAACCCAACGGATCTCAGCATTTGGATAGGTAGAGAGCGCAGCCTTGATTTCATCTACCGGGGTTGGGTAGAGCTGCTCAATTCGAACGATTGCCGTCTTTCCATCCGCACGCTTTTGGCTTTCGGCTAGCAGATCCCAATAAATCTTGCCCGAGCAAAGAATCACCTTTGTGACGCTTCCTGGGTTCAGATTCTGTTCGTCAACCAGAACAGGGCGGAAGTGGCCGGTGATAAAGTCCTCCACTGAGCTCGACGCAGCCTTCAAACGCAGCATTGACTTCGGAGTAAAGATAATCATTGGTCGCTGCGGCTGAATTCTGGTTTGTCTGCGTAGCAAGTGGAAGTGCGATGCCGGAGTTGAAGGCTGACACACTGTCATGTTGTTTTCAGCACAAAGTTGCAAGAACCTTTCGATTCTGGCTGACGAGTGGTCAGGTCCCTGTCCTTCATAACCGTGCGGGAGAAGAAGAACTAGAGATGATCTCTGGTCCCATTTCTGCTCCGCAGAGGAAATGAACTCGTCAATAATCGTCTGCGCGCCATTCGAGAAATCTCCGAACTGCGCTTCCCACAGAGTCAGGGCATTGGTCTTCTCAACCGAATATCCATACTCAAATCCCATTGCTGCATACTCGCTGAGCAGTGAGTTGTATACCTGGAAGCGAGCCTGGGTCTCTGAGATGTAAGAAAGAGGCATCCACTCCTGACCAGTGTTTCGGTCGTGGAAGGTTGCGTGTCGCTGCACGAAAGTTCCGCGTCGAGAATCCTGTCCGGCAAGTCGAACTGGAATACCTTCCAAGAGCAATGAACCAAAAGCAATTAGTTCTCCAAAGCCCCAGTCGATTCCACCTACTCGGCTCATCTCAACGCGCTTCTCCAAAAGCTGCGCAAGCTTAGGGTGAACAGTGAAGCCATCGGGAAGATTTGCATGGGCATTACCGATCGCCTCCACCACTTCTCGCGAGACTGCGGTGTGGTGGGTAACTTCTGGCTTATCCGATGCTGTGGTTCCAATGCCGACAGGTCTTGGTTGAAGTTCAACTGGCCTACTCATAGCCTCATGAACATCAATGAAAGCCTTCTCCAATGAAGCCTGGAAAGCTGCGTTCGCTGCTTCGAACTCTTCGGCTGTGATATCACCACGACCTACCAGGTTCTCCATAAATAGAGTTCGAACCGAGCGCTTGTGCTCAATCAAGTTGTACATCAACGGTTGAGTCATCGAAGGGTCATCGCCCTCGTTGTGACCGCGTCTGCGGAAGCAAACGATGTCGATTACAACGTCCTTGCCAAACTTCTGACGGTAATCAAAAGCTAGTTGGGCGACTCGAACTACCGCTTCTGGGTCATCGCCATTCACGTGGAAAATTGGAATGTCGAATCCCTTTGCAACGTCTGTCGAGTAAACAGTTGACCTGGAATCCTTCGGCAGAGTTGTGAAGCCAACTTGGTTGTTTGCAATTAGGTGAATAGTTCCGCCGGTCTTGTAGCCATCCAGTCCTGACATGGCAAGCGTCTCGGGAACTACACCCTGTCCTGCGAACGCAGCGTCTCCGTGAATTAACACGGGAACGATTGGGTAGTTGTCTGGATTACCCAGGCGGTCCTGCTTTGCCCGAACGATTCCCTCTAGAACTGGATTTACCGCCTCGAGGTGAGACGGGTTTGCGGCAAGTGAAACCTTGACTTTGGTTCCGTGCCCGGAAGTGAAAACACCTTCGGTTCCCATGTGGTACTTGACGTCACCGGAACCCTGAACGGTTTTGGCATCTGGATTACCTTCGAACTCTCGGAAAACTTGTCCGTAGGTTTTTCCTGCAATGTTGGTTAGCACGTTTAGTCGACCGCGGTGCGCCATGCCGATTGCAACCTCTTCGAGGTTTTGATCAGCAGCGGCCTGTAATACCTGATCTAGTGCTGCAATCAGGGACTCGCCACCCTCGAGCGAGAATCTCTTCTGACCAACAAACTTGGTCTGCAAGAAAGTTTCAAAAGCCTCGGCTTCGTTGAGCTTGGAAAGAATTCGCAGTTGCTCTTCGCGAGTTGGTTTGCGGTATGGCTGCTCTAGCTGCTGCTGGAACCAGCTGCGCTCCTCGGGGGCGAGCAGGTGCATGTACTCAATACCAATTGTTCGGCAGTAACTGTCGCGCAGAATTCCAAGAATGTTCCTCAGCTTCGCCTTGGTCCTGCCACCAAAACCACCGGTCTTGAAAGTGCGGTCTAGGTCCCAAAGACTCAGTCCGTACGTACGAATGTCCAGGTCTGGGTGGTAGCGCTGGACATACTGCAGCGGATCGATATCCGCCAAGAGGTGTCCGCGGTTGCGGTAGGCGTTTATTAGTTCCTGAATGCGAGTGTTCTTGCCATTCTGGTCCGCAAGGTCCCAGTGGAAATCGTTAACCCAAACCACTGGGGTGTAGGGGATACGCATGTCAGCGAAAATCTTTTGGTAGAAGTCCCGTTCTCCAAGCAGCAGTTCCTGAATGATCTTCAGGAATTCGCCAGAACCAGCACCCTGAATCACTCTGTGGTCGTATGTAGAAGTGAGAGTCAGAACCTTCCCAACACCGAGTTCGCTTAGTTGTTCCTCTCCCATACCCATGAATTCGGCGGGGTAATCAAGGGCGCCAACACCAACAATGCAGCCCTGACCTTTGGTAAGTCTTGGAACAGAGTGAACGGTTCCAATGCCACCGGGGTTGGTAAGCGAAATGGTTGTGCCTTGAAAATCTTCTGCGGTGAGTTTGTTGTCGCGAGCTTTCTTTACAAGTTGTTCATATGCTGCGACAAAGTCAGCGAAGTTTAGATTCTGCGCGCGCTTGATGTTTGGAACAAGTAGTGCTCGCGTGCCATCTGGTTTTGGAATGTCGATTGCCAGACCAAAATTAATATTTGCCGGAGTTACGGCCGCAGGCTTTCCGTCAATCTCGTCGTAGAAAACGTTTTGGCTTGGGAATTCCTTCAGGGCCTGCACAACCGCGTAGCCAATTAGGTGAGTGAAGGAAACTTTTCCTCCGCGGGTGCGCTTCAAATGTGAGTTGATAACAATGCGGTTGTCAATCAACAACTTGGCCGGAACAGCTCGGACAGAAGTCGCGGTTGGAATTGTCAATGACGCTTCCATATTGGTCGAAAGGGTCTTTGCCATTCCACGCAGGATGTTGACCTCTGGTTCAGCATCGATCTCGCCAGAGATTTCGGTCGTAACGGTTGCCTGAGGGAGGTCAGCGGGCACCGGGGTGTTGGTGGGTGCTGCGGCGCTCACCTTCGCGATTGGAACGGTGATAGCTGCGGTCGCTGTAGAGACCTCGGGTGCGGCTGCGGGCGCTGAAGCTACTGGGGTTGCCGCGGGAATACCCCGCTGAGCTAATTGGTAGCGCTCAAGGATTGGCCACCAGGACTTGTCGACAGAGTCTGGATTCTGCTGCCACTGGTTGTACATTTCGGCTACAAGCCACTCATTTGCTCCAAAATCCGAGTCAGAGTGGTTATTTTCATTGCCAGACAAGGAGGACCCCTTTGTGCTTTGTTGTTCGAAAACCTCATAAAGCCTACCCGTTGCGCGGGCTATAGTTGAGGGGAAATGGAACCCAGTCATAGTCGGCCGCAGGTGATTGCTTGAGCGATTACCTGCTTTTAGCTTTTGGCCTCCTGCTCACGGTGGGTACTGGCCTGTTTGTGGCCAGCGAATTTGCCCTGGTAAATGTGGAGCGCATTGAACTGGAGCGCCTGCGGGACTCTGGCAAAAAAGGACTAGATCTGCCTATCAAGGCGGTTGCCAAGACTTCAACCCACCTATCCTCGGCCCAATTGGGAATTACCCTCACGACCCTGCTCACCGGCTTCGTGGCAGAACCCTCGCTCTCGAGACTGCTTTCTCCAAGCTTGACCCAGTGGGGGTTGAGCGAAGCGGCAGTTTCGGCCTGGTCGGTGGTGTTGGCCATGGCAATTGCAACCCTGTTTTCCTTCTTGATAGGTGAATTAGTTCCCAAGAACATGGCGCTTTCGGCTCCAGTTCGAGTGCTGCGCCTGGTAGTTGGTTTCCAGGTCGCTTTTACCTGGACCTTCGGACTTCTTATAAAGCTTTTGAATAACAATGGAAACTGGCTGGTTCGAAAGTTTGGCATCGAGCCCAAAGAAGAACTCTCCTCTGCCCGAAGCGCCGAAGAACTCACCTCGCTCGTTCGCCACTCCGCATATCTGGGCTCTTTGGAGCAAGACACCGCACAGCTGATTGAAAAGACCATCTCTCTTAGTTCGTTAGCTGCAAGCGACATCATGACCCCTCGGCCAAAGATGTTCACTTTGGAAAAAGAGCACAGGGCATCGGATGTAATTGATTTTGCAATCAAGACCGGGCACTCGAGATTTCCAGTTATCGGAGAAGATGTTGACGATGTAGTGGGCGTTGTTCACCTAAAGCGTGCGGTTTCTATTCCGCTCGACCGCCGTGAACAAGTGCCCGTTACCGCTCTAATGGTTGAGCCAATTCGTGTTCCGGAAACTATGCCTTTGGATCGATTGATTCTCGCTCTACGGGGAAAAAGTCTGCAGTTAGCGATTGTCATTGACGAGTATGGCGGAACCGCGGGGCTAGCGACCCTGGAAGATGCAATCGAGGAAATGGTCGGGGAACTAAATGACGAGCACGACCGTTCCAGAGGTGGCATAAAGAGTTTTGCCGATGGCACCTTGGTCTTCACAGGCCTCACTAGACCAGCCGAGCTTCGTGAACTTGGTCTGCATGTGGCTGAGGATGAGGACTACGACACTATTTCTGGCTTCATCATGAGTGAGCTCGGAAAGATTCCGGCTCAGGGGGACATCGTAAAGATTCGCGGGGGTCAACTCGAGGTTGTTCGCATGGATGGCAGACGAGTAGATCGAATTCGCTTCACACCTGTCGAGGAGGTGTCTGACGATGAGTAATGACTTAATGGGTCTGGTCTGGCTAGTTGTACTGCTGATTTCAAATGCTTTCTTCGTTGGCGCCGAATTCGCCGTTATCTCAGCCCGAAGGGCACAAATCGAACCTAAGGCCAAGGCCGGCAATGGAGCGGCAAAAATAACCCTCAAGGCCATGGAGCAAGTTTCACTTATGTTGGCAACTGCTCAGCTGGGAATCACAGTCTCCTCACTTTTGATATTGGTTATTGCCGAGCCAGCGATTCACCACTTGTTGGAAGTTCCGCTTGCGGCTGTAGGGCTGGACTATGCAACCAGCTCAGTAACCGCATTCGTAATTGCTCTTCTGCTCGTTACTTACCTGCACGTCGTGCTCGGTGAGATGCTTCCAAAAAACATTGCGATTGCTATTCCGGATCGAGCGGCTTTGATACTCGCTCCAATGCTTTTCGCAGTATCCCAGGTTGTAAAACCAGTTGTCTTTGTGCTCAACAAAGTGTCCAACGGCATACTCCGTATTTTTGGGTTTACCCCCAGAGACGAAGCAGACAATGCCTACACCCTTGAAGAAGTAGAAGACATTGTCGAAGCTTCAAAGCTAGAGGGCTCACTTGAAGATGAGTCTGGTGCGATAGTAAAGGCGTTTGAATTCACCGAGAAAAAAGTTAGTGACGTAGCGGTTTCGGTTGAAAAACTAATTTCAATGAAGCTAACGTCCACTGCGGATGATCTGCAAGAAGCGGTTACTGAACACGGCTTTAGTCGCTATCCGGTGTTGAGTGAAAACGGCGAAATGGTTGGCTATTGGCACATCAAGGATGCACTTGATGAGGATGACTCTTCGGCATCGCTACCAACCAAGCGCTTGAGAAACATGATTTCAATTCCCGACACCACAGAGCTCGAGGATGCTCTGGCAAAGATGCGCAAGGCCGGTGCTCACATAGCGAGAAGTTTTTCCGCGGATGGAACCATTCGGGGTGCGCTTTTCTTGGAGGACATTATTGAGGAACTGGTTGGCGAAATCGAAGACGCCACAAGGAGAAACTCCTGAGCTAGTCCCTGAGCTCCATAAGCTTTATAGCTTTGTTGAAGTCTGGAACTTTCTTCTTCAGTTCCTTGAAGGTTCCTTCTGCCTCTACGACTCCATCTTTGAGATAGATGATTTTGTCTGCATTTTGAACGGTTGAGAGTCTGTGGGCAATCAGGACGATTGTCATTTCGCCTCGAAGACTATCCAGCATCTTCGCGATCTGGGATTCGGTTGAAGCATCTAGCGCACTGGTTGCTTCGTCCAAGAAGAGAATTCTCGGTTTGCGATACAGGGCCCTGGCTAGCCCCAGCCTCTGTATTTCGCCACCTGATAGCTGCCCGGCATCGGGCTTGATTTCCATATCAAGCCCAGAATTATTGGTTCCTAAGAAATGACCAAGTCCCGCACGAGTTAGACACTCCGCAGCCAGCTTTGGATCTGTCTTGGAGCCTCTCACTAGGGAAACATTTTCGGCGAGCCTGCCCAAAACTAGCTGGGGGCGCTGCGGAACAAGTGCAATAGAACCTGGAGCGGCAGAGATAAGGTCAATTGGTTTTTGGCCTCCAAGCAAAACTTTTCCGCTTGATGGCTCGCGGAACCCAAGTGCTAGGTCAAAAAGGGTTGTCTTACCCGCACCCGATGGCCCCACCAGCGCGGTTTTCTTTCCTGCTTCCGCCTTGAAAGTCACCGAGCGAATAATCTCTGCTTCCTCCGAATAAGAAAATGCCACATTCTTCATCTCCAGAGTTATGGGACCGCGTCTTGACTTGCCATTTGCATTTTGTGCAAAGCCTTGGGATCTAACGGATCTAATTACCTCAAAAGCATTTTGAGCTTTGGTTCCTTGATCAAGCATTTGGTTCCAGGCGGATTGAATTGGCAATAACGATGCAATCAAACGCAGGCCACCGGCCATAAAAATACCGATCGTAACTGCCTGGGATGGGATGTCGCTAAAAACTACTACGCCGCCAAGAAAAGCAAAAATCCCCAGAATCAAGGATGTTTCAACTACATACCTCGGTAGCCCAGCAAGCACATACAGAACACCTGATCCAAACGCTGCTTCCGAGCGCGCTTTAGAAAAGGTTCCCAACCATTGAGATGAGACCCCAGCTAGCTGAGCTTCTCGTTTGATTCCAAATAGGTCTTTAGTGGTTTGAAGCGTTGTTTCATATCCAACCTGCTGTCGCTTCGCGTTCCTTTGAACCTTGATACTTGTAATGCGGTTCAAGGTAAAAAGCACCGCCCCCAAAAACAAAAACAGCGAAACCGATGCGATTGGATTTACTAGAACAAAGACGCTGACAATTGCAATCAATAGTGAAATCTCAGCCAAGAACAGATATCTTGCATTTAAAAATGAACCAATTGCAGCGCTTGATTGAATGACCTGATTTTGAAACTTTGACAAAGAGTCCTTGTCATTAGCGGCCTCGTGTTGGAAATAACTAACTGCGAGCAAATCTGCAGCTTCCGACTCAACTCGCGCAAGTCGCAATGCCGTTTGCAAGTTGAGCCAAATGGCAAATCCTGATTTGACTAGGAATAGCAGTGCCACACCCGAAGCAATAATCACTGCTTCCCGAGCGCTTATCTGGATTGTTCCAAAGAACGGCAAAGTTACTTGGCTTCCAGAAGATCCCCCGGTGAAACCAGAGAAAACATTTGCGAGCAGCGCTATTCCTGCAAGACCTACAACATCCAAGAGGTTTGTGAGAATTCTGAAAAATGAGAGCCAAACAAGTGCGCGACGGTGCTCGACCGCAATTGCGTTCTTGATGGTGAAGAAATTCAGCTTCATTTGACCCCTGACCCAAATAGCTTAGTTTTGGGAGTCAAAATCAAGGGTTTGGCCACATTCCCCTGAGGTACTGGTTCGGCCAGGTGACCTCATCTCCAAGCTCGTGAGCTGCCCTGAGCGGCCAATAGGGATCGCGCAGAGAAGCTCGTCCGATTAGGACAACATCGACCTTCCCCTCCTGAAGAATCGCCTCTGCTTGGTGAGGGTCGGTGATCTGCCCAACCGATGCATAAGTACCGCCCGGGTGGTTACTCTCAACCTCTTGGGCTAGTGGGACTTGATATCCAGGACCGGAGGGTATTTTCACCCCGGTGATAAGCCCTCCGGAGGAAATGTCAAAGAGATCCGCGCCTTTTTCTGATGCCCACTTTGCAACTTGAGCGGTCTGCTCGGGGTCCCAACCTCCAAGGGTGTAGTCGGTTGCCGAGAATCTCACGAAAAGAGGCATTTCTGGGCCGATTACCTTTCTGACTGATTCGACTATCTCAAGTAGCAAGCGAGCTCGGTTTTCAAGGCTTCCGCCGTACTTGTCAGTTCTTTTGTTTGTGATTGGACTGAGGAACTGGTGGATTAGATAACCATGCGCTGCGTGGATTTCGATTGCATCAAAACCTGCCTCAACGCTTCGCCTTGCGGCGGAGACAAACTTTTGCACCATGGCCTCTAGTTCCGATTCGCCTAGTTCGCGTGGAGCGTCGTAACCCTCAAAGTTTTCGCTGGTAGACGAGACGGTCTGCCAACCACCTTCTGAAATTGGCACCGTACCCGAACCAGACCATGCGCGATACGTGCTTCCTTTTCTTCCTGCGTGCGCAAGTTGGATGGCACTCTTTGCCCCATTTGAGCGAATCGAAGCAGTGATTTTCTTCCAGGCCTCTAACTGCTCGTCGTTCCAGATTCCTGTGCACCAGGGTGTGATTCTTCCCTCAGGCTCGACTGCCGTCGCCTCAACAATGATTAGCCCAGCACCACCTATTGCTCTGGAGGTGAGGTGCACAAGGTGAAAGTCATTCACCACTCCATCCTGCTTTTCACAGGAATACATGCACATCGGAGAAATCCAAACTCGGTTCTTAATATTCAGCGAACGAATTTTGATTGGGCTGAAGAGCTTGCTCACTTCCTCATTCTTTCAAGTTTGGGGGAAATAAACATTACGAAAAGTGCAAGAAAAAGTGCCCAGATAAGAGCGAGATTCAGCGGAAGCCAAATAGTCAGAACGCCAATAATTGACGGTCCAATCAGCGCGCCAAGATAGGTAATTCCGACAACTTTTGCCATGTTCCTTCCAGCGTGAGTAGTTTCTCCGATTTCACCACTCATGGCAAAGATTTGTGGCACAACACCCGACAGTGCAATGCCCATTGCAAACCAAGCAAAAAGTGCAATCCACTCGTTAGGGCTAAACATGAGAAGAGCTACCGCTGCGGCTGCCAAACCAGAACCAATTTGAATAACTGGAAGTCTTCCTTTACTTTCTACGATTCGATCGACCGTTAGGCGCCCGAGCACCATTCCAATCGAGAACAGTGCCAGACCCAGCGCTGCAAAAGCTTCATCGGTGGAAAAGACATCCACAAAATATAAAGCTGACCAGTCATTTGAGACGCCCTCGACTATTGCTGCCGAACAGGCAAGAGATCCAGCCAGCACAACGAACCCCAAGACTTTCTTATTGAGACGGCTCGCTACCAGTTGTTCCTGTTTTGACCCCGTTTGCGCCACAACCTGATTTGGAAGTAACCAGGGCGACAGCAGCAAGCTGGAACTGGCTATTACAGCCGCGCAGACAGTTAGAGTCCTGTCTGCGCTGATTCCAGCTCCGATTGTTTGCCAACCAATGACTGCTCCGACTAAGCCACCCAGCGACCAAAAGGCGTGAAAGAAAGAAAAAATAGCCTTTTGACTTTCCTTCTCAACTTGAAGTGCAGCAGCGTTCATGGGCACGTCCACCGCGGCTAGACCAAAACCTAAACCAAAGATTGCAAGGCCCAGGGTGAGGGCATCATAGGCAAATGCGGGACCCAGCAAACTTAGGCCAACCAGGACACCACCCCATTTTGTGGTGGTCTTGGCGCCAATGTGGTCAATCGCCCAACCGGCAAATTGCATGGCGACGAATCCACCAAAACCGGCGGCTACAAGCAGAACGCCAAGCAGTGCATGTGAAATTCCAGTCTTTTGCTGGATAAGTGGGATATGGACGGCCCATACGGCAAGCACGGTGCCGCCAAATAGGAAATAGCTACTGACTGCGACCTTTGCTTTGGTCAAATAAGACATGAGGCTAGGTTAGTTCATCTCCAACAGACCCTGGATGCGACGGCCGACTTCCTCAATTTCAATCAAGAATCCATCGTGGCCGTATTCACTTTGCAAGACCTGCAGTTTCCCACCGTAAAGCTCACCCGCAACGTGTTTCGCGATCACCTCTTGACCGGCAAGTGGGAACAGGCGATCGGAATCAATTCCCAGAACTAAGGTTGGAACCTGGATTTTAGAGAGTGCTGATTCGACTGATTCTCGACCTCGTGCGACGTCGTGAGAGTTCATGGCGGAGACTAAAACGATGTACGAATTGGCATCAAACCTTCGCGTGAATTTATTGCCGTGGAAATCTAAGTAACTCTCCACCGCGTACTTACCGTTTTCGGTAATTGGGGAAACTTGAGACTGCCAACTTCTTGAAAAGCGCACGTTGAGCTCCTCCGGGGAGCGATAGTTCAAGAGTGCCATTCGCCTGGCAAGTGCTAAACCCTTGTGCGGACCAAAGCCTGGCTTGGAGTCGTAATACTTTCCGCCAGCAAAGTTTGCGTCAGATCGAATTGCTTCCAATTGAACTGTGTTTAGAGCAACCTGATCCGCAGTTGAAAAAGGCGGAGCAGCCAAAATTCCAAGACGCTTTAGTGACTGTGGGAATTCAATCGCCATTTCGAGTGCGTGCATGCCAGCCATAGATCCACCAATGACCGCGTACCAAGACTCAATCCCTAGTTGCTCCGCTAGAAAACGAAACGCACGCGCTTGGTCACGAATTGTAAGTTGCGGAAAATTAGGACCGTATTCCTTGCCGTTCTTGGCAAGCGAAGAAGGGCCAGTTGAACCCTGACAGCCACCGAGCACATTCGGGGTAATCACAAAATACTTGTCGGTGTCTATATAGGCACCGCTACCAATCATGCCGTTCCACCAACCGTTGGTTGGGTGGCCGTTTCCGGCATTACCGATTGTGTGGCTGTCGCCCGTTAGGGCATGCAGCACCAGGATTGCGTTCGAGCGATCGCTGTTTAGTTCGCCCCAGGACTCGTAGGCAAGAACGGCTGACTCTAGTTTTTTACCGGATTCCAATTCGATGTCAAAAGGCGCGCTCCACTTTCGATCACCCTTAGGGTCTCCGAACAGCCATGCCCCCGATGCTGGTGGCCTGCCCGCAAGCGAACGACTCTGCGCCTCGGTAATAAATTCCGAAGGCGCAGAGTCTTCCGATAATTGGAACTCCAAGAATTCCCTAACTACTTGGCGGCTTTGAATCCTGTTTCTAGATCCGCAATTAGATCTGCAACTGACTCTAAACCAACCGAGAGGCGAACTAGCCCAGGCGTAACACCCGTGGTGACCTGCTGCTCAGGGGTTAGCTGGGAGTGGGTGGTGGACGCAGGGTGGATAACCAGCGAGCGAACATCTCCGATGTTGGCAACGTGGCTAAACAGCTCTAGTGCGTCCACGAACTTGGCTCCAGCCTCGACTCCGCCTTCGATCTCAAACGAGACGATTGCTCCCGCACCCTTTGGTGCGTACTTCTTGTGAGCGGAGTTGTACTTAGAAGACGCTAGTCCTGCATAATTCACACCCTTTACCTGTGGGTGCTTCTCAAGCCAGTGAGCAATCTCATTAGCATTCTGAACGTGGCGCTCCATGCGAAGGCTCAAGGTTTCGATTCCTTGGATCAGAGAGAATGCGGTGTCCGGCGAGACTGCAGCACCAATGTCGCGCAGCAACTGTACGCGTGCCTTGATGATGTATGCAATTCCGTCGCCGAGGGCCTGTGTGTAGACCACACCGTGGTAGCTCTCGTCTGGAGTGGTTAGTCCTGGGAACTTATCGGACTTGCTCCACTCAAACTTTCCACCATCAACTATTGCTCCAGCAACGACGGTGCCGTGGCCACCTAGGAACTTAGTTGCGGAGTGCACGACAATGTCTGCACCGTGCTCAAGTGGCTTAATCAGGTATGGAGTTGCAACTGTATTGTCGACAATTAGCGGAACACCGTTTTTGTGTGCCACGTCAGCAACTAATTGAATGTCGAGAATCGAAACCTTTGGGTTTCCGATTGTCTCGGCGAAGAAAGCCTTGGTATTCGGCTTGACAGCTGCTTGCCACTCAGCGGCATCGTCTTGGTTGGTAACGAAAGTTACTTCGATGCCGAGCTTGGCAAGAGTGTATTTGAACAGGTTGTATGTTCCGCCATAGAGAGTCGAAGACGAAACAATGTGATCTCCGGCCTGAGCGATGTTCAAAATTGCGAAAGTTTCAGCAGCCTGTCCGGAGGACAAGAGCAGTGCCGCGGTTCCACCTTCGAGGGCGGCAATGCGCTTCTCGGCGACATCCTGGGTGGGGTTCATGATCCTGGTGTAGATGTTTCCGAATTCAGCTAGGCCAAAAAGGTTTCGGGCGTGCTCTGCTGAGTTGAAGGTGTAGGCAGTGGTCTTGTAGATCGGTACTGCGCGAGCGTTGGTTGCTGGGTCAGGGGTTGCACCAGCGTGAATCTGGGCTGTCTCAAAGCCCCACTTTGCTGAATCGGTCATGGTTAGTCCTAAGGTTCGTTGGGTCAGGTAGGGATAACTATTGCGGGACGGCAATTAGATTGCAAACCCCCAAGTAACCTTGCGTAACTTTAGGAAAGCTCTTCTAACGCCAGCGAGGCCAACAGTGCCGAGCAAAGCGGCAGCACGGAGTCATCAAACTGGGCGTGAGCCGAATGGTTGGTGGCTGCGGTATCGGGGTTTAGTTCTGGGGGACAGGCACCAACGAACACGAACGCCCCAGGGACCTCGGCCACGATTGATGCAAAGTCTTCACCGCCTGCAATCGGGTTCTTGAGCTCCACGTAGCCTTTATCTCCGACCAGCGCCTTTGCCACTGAACGAACCTTGTTTACGGCAACCTCATCATTTAGGAGCACCTTCGTTGCTCTGCCGAATTCAACTGTTGCTCTTACGCCGTACGCTTTGGCAATCGAGTGGACTAATTCTTCCGTGTAAGTCACTAGTAAGTCCTTATTCTTTTGCGAGAAAGTCCTGACTGTGGCTCCAAAAGAAGCTTGATCCGAAATCACATTCGTGGTTGCGGTGTCGCCAGCGCGAATCCAACCAACATTGAGAATTACCGGATCGAACTGGTCGAAGCGCTTATTGAGCATGACCTGCAGGGAAGAAATCGCCTCCACCATCGGAGTGACGGGGTCCTTGGATAACCATGGCATCGAGCCGTGACCTCCCGAGCCGTGGAAGGTTACATGCAAGTCTCCGGCGCTCGCCATCAGTGGTCCTGGTTTACAAGCGATTGCCCCAAGCGGCATTGCGGTGAATACATGTAGTCCATACGCTGCGCTGGGAAAACTCGAACCAACCTCTAGCATTCCTTCTTCAATCATCACATCCGCACCGTGATGGCCTTCTTCGCCTGGTTGGAACCAAATTAAAACTTCGCCGCACCATTTATCGCGGTGCGTATGCAGCAGGTGCGCAGCACCAATTCCTGCAGCCATGTGTAAGTCGTGACCGCATGCGTGCATGAAACCGTTTGTGGATGCGTAGTCCAAACCGGTTTCCTCTTTAACTGCCAGAGCGTCCATATCTGCCCGGAGTAAAACTGTTTTCCCTGGAGCGCTTCCAGAAATCTTCAGAACTATGGAATTGAGATTTTTGCCGAGAGTGATTTCGCCCAAGCCATCAATTGATTCCAAGATTCGCTTTTGAGTGTTTGGTAAATCAAGCCCAAATTCTGGAATTTGGTGCAGGTCTCGCCGAATCTTTGAAAGCAGTTCCGCGTAACCGCCTGCTTCTTTGAGTAGCTCTTGAGGGGATAACATTTGGCTCCTTAGCTTGAAACCCAGTCTGCCACTTCTACGATTTACCCATGCTCTTTGAACAAATGCACCCCAACTGGCAAGTGTTGCTCGAGGATCAGAGAGCCTTGCTCAAAGAAATTGAGCGCCGGTTGGAAAATACGGCGGACATAGTGCCAAGGCGTGAGCACTTGCTTAGGGCTTTCGGCACAGACCCACACGCACAAAGAGTCTTGATTATCGGCCAAGACCCCTATCCAACCCCCGAACACGCGACTGGCCTGGCTTTCGCGGTTCCAGCAGATACTTTCCCGTTACCACCAACCCTTATAAACATCCTCAAGGAGCTGAGGTCTGACATTGGTGTTGCTGCGGTAAAGGACGCAGACATTTCGAAGTGGGCCGAACAGGGCGTGATGCTTCTAAACCGGCACCTTTCCACCTCAGCTGGAAATACGGCTGCACATCTTGATTTTGGCTGGGCCGAATTCACAACCGCTGCGGTAACGGCTTTGCAAAGGGTGCGAGGCAAAAACCTTGTTGCGATACTTTGGGGCCGAAAGGCCCAAGAGTTGGCGGCCGTGTTGACTGAGGCTAGTGTGATCGCCTCGCCTCACCCATCGCCACTTTCTTCTTATCGCGGCTTTTTTGGGAGCAAGCCGTTTACAAAGACGAATCAATTGCTCACTACACTGGGGCAACCTCAGATTGATTGGAGTTGTTGATGCTGGACTCAGAGTCCCGATGGGCATTGGTTAAGAAGTTAAGGGCCAAGGGAGCCGAGCCTGAGAAAGAGCTCACAATTAGGGCTTGTGAGGCAAAAGATTTACCTCAGATTAGAGATATCTATAACTACTTCATTCGCAACACGGTCGTCACTTTTGATGAAGAGCCTCTGGAGCTCAGCGACTGGCAAGAGAAGTTCGAGCTAATCCAAAAGAACAACTTGCCGTTTATTTCGCTTCTTAGCGAATCGGGGGAGGTAATTGGTTTTGCCTACTGCACACCATGGAAGCAAAAGAGCGCCTACA
>JACCDM010358680.1_pt1 | contig 17733 bp, 18 predicted proteins | sample 7445851 | NCBI WGS metagenome assembly JACCDM01 (sample SAMN15323438, study PRJNA562643) | freshwater metagenome | isolation source: river surface water | place: USA:Blue River Watershed | collected 2017-08-16
AGAGCTGCCTGCGTACTTGAAATTCAAGACCAAGGAAGACGCAAACAACACGGAAGAGATCTCCATCAAAGCCCTGGGTAATACCTACAAGACGCACGTGCCTCAAGCGTCTCCTAAGCGCGCCTACCATCTGGGCCGCGGTATGACCACGCCAATCTTCCAGATCGACGAAGCCCCCTTCCAGCCCAACATCGAAATCGCCATGGGCTCCGCGCTGATGGCCATGGGCGCCGCGATCGATGCAGCCAAGGCCAACAACGAACCTTACGGCGTTATCCTGACCACGACTGCTGGTAAGATGGATGACAAAGACGGTGCATTCGTCTATGACCTGGTTCAGAAGTCTGCCCCGTGGACCGAGAAGTTCTACGACTGTAAGAATCAGGAAGAGTTGGAGAAGACGGTTCGCCGTCACGCACCCGGTGGTGCTTTCCGAGTCTACGCCTGCTTCTCCTATAAGCAACTGGGCAAAGACGACGCTTGGGCGCGCGATCAGTTGGAACGTGCTTCGCTATCTGGCGACGATGCCAACCGCGACCTGTTCAACATCTGGACGTCAGGCTCTCAATCCTCACCCTTGCCAACAGCCATCCTGGAAGCGATGCGAAACAGCATCTTGGATGTCGCTTTGGACAAGATATACACCATCGGCGGCTACATGGTTCGCTGGTACATCGACGAGGAAGAGCTCGAGCATGTGATGCGCACTCGCAGCGTCATCGCCGGTATGGACACCTCTGACGCCTCAGGCGGTGACGACATTGGCTTGGTTTTCACAGATGCCGAGACTGGCGCAGTTCTTGGTGCTGCGAACTTCAACGAAACCAACCTGATCACTTTCTCTTCATGGTTGGTGTGGGTGTTGGTGAATTACGAGAAAGTCACCCTGATTCCGGAGCGACGCTCCACAGGCTCGACAATCATCGATTACCTGCTGCTTCAACTCCCAGGCTACGGCGTGGACCCGTTCAAGCGAATCTTCAACTGGGTCATCAACAATCCCTACGAGCACAAAGAACGCTTCGCCGAAGCAAGCTTGCCAATGAACCGACGATCGGAGGACTTGTATGTTCGGTGTAAGAAGTACTTTGGTTTCTCTACGTCGGGCACTGGGCAGACTGCTCGATCTGAGCTCTATTCCACGACGCTTCAAGATGCGGCTCGGCGTTTCAGCTCTCGTGTTCATGATCGCACTCTCGTGTCTCAGATCAGCGGACTCGTCAAGAAGAACGGACGAGTTGACCACGCGCCAGGCAGTCATGACGACATGGTGATTTCTTGGCTGCTCTCGCACTGGATGCTGACCAAGGCCATGAACCTTCAACACTACGGCATCAATCCTCGAAGCGTGCTGACCGTTGTCGACACGAAACAGGAGCTGTCTGACGATGAACGCGCGCAAGAGTACATCCAGCAGCAAATTCGCAGGCGTATTGACGAGCTCGGCGACCTCATCAATGCCTGCCGCGACTCGGCACTCATTGAGCGTTACGAGAACGAACTTAGGGTGTTGGACTCCCGTTTGGTTCTCAAGGAAGGAGAGAACTTCTCTCTTGATGCTTTCTTGCAAGACATTCGGGAATCTCGCAGTGGCGGCAAGATTATCAACCAAGGCGATGCACGACGTCATGAAGAGATGGTCTCCTACGTTCAGCAGCAGCGCAACATGTATGCTGACCGCAATGTGATCCATCTCTGACGAAAAAAAAATAGAGCATATAAGCCTCGACCACACGGTCGAGGCTTATGCTGTCGTTGTTTCGCCGAAGCGAGCGATCAGTCGGCCAGGACGGCCAGGATCTTTTCGCCGACGTCGCGGCCGTAGGCCTTGACCTTGCTGAGCTCGCCCACCTTGGTGCGCGCACCGTGCACGACGTAGGCGGCGTCGAGGACGCACCATTGGGTCACGGGCGGCTTGTCACCGACGGTGAACTGGCGCTTGCGATCGACGTTGACGTCGAAGTGGTCGCGGCCGAACATGGGGAAGCTGGCTTCGAGCGAGGCGATCGACTTGTCCTTGGCCATTTCGGCCGAGCTGAATTCGATCATGGCGTGCGAGGCGCCGGCGAAGAACTGGTTGCGGTGCTGCTCGACCTTCTGGTACATCTCGGCGGTGACGTCTTCAGGCAGGGTCTCGATGATGGCTTCGGCCGGGATGGGGGCGACCGCGCCGTCGACGAGCTTGAGGTGGGGCAGCAGCTTGGAAGAGATGGCCAGGGTCTCGGGCGACAGGGTGATTTCTTTCTTCGCGTTCTTGTCGGTCTTGTCGGACATTTGCATTGTTCCTTGGTTGGGGATGGGTTGCCTGGTAACCGACCAGGCGCGGGTTGAGGAAACTGATTGTTCAGTAGCGGTAGCCGCGGCGTTCGTGATACGAAGAGCCGGTACCTTGAGAGCCGAAGCGCGGCGGGCGTCGATCGTATTGATCGGCAAGCGCCTCGCGTTCGCTCTGAGCGGCGCTGCGAAGCCGTTCTTGCGCCGCGGTGACTTCTGCCTTAGCCAAGACATGCTTGGACACCAGGACGGCCTTGATCTTGCCTTGGATGCGAAGCCCGTCGGGGGAGACCAGCTTATCGTGGGTCGCAACAAGCAAATCATAAGCGTCGCCATTCTTGGCAACAACCAAGATGGGTTTCGCTTTGTTGGCGTCCAAGAGGGCGCAAGTGTCGATCAGCGTGATCTGACTGGCGTCGATCTCAATGGCGACACCTTGTCCGGCAATCGCCACCAGCAAAGCGGCGTTGTAGTTCTTGCCGCGATAAGAAATGTTGCTCATTGATGCTTTCCAAAAGGTTGGGTTGACGTTTACAACTTAGTTGGCGAAGGAAGTTATTCCTATTACACCAACGCAGTAGTATAGGGCTCAGATTTTTTAGAACACAGATCTTTTTTCTAGCACTTTTACGACTGTGTTTTTGACCACAGGGAGGACCAGTGGCTGCGCGCGTGCGACTTGGCTGAGGATCGAGCTGGCTTCTTCGTACTGCTTGAATTCATCGCTGGTGGGACAGTACAGGCCGCTTTGTTGCAGACCTTCCACCGGTTCAAGTAGTTTGAAAGGAAGGTGATCTGCGTGCTGGTGATGGCAGCGTTCGCAAATGTGAAGGCCGGCATGTACATTGAGTTCATCGAGACTTGGGAATTGGTTTGCATCGGGGTCCTGCATGTGTCCTCCAGGAGTAGGGCTCAGGTGGTTTCTTACCTTCGAGCCAAGCGTAGGGCTTGGGAATTGGCTTGGTTTGCCAGCTGCAGGCGAGTTCCACTTTATCCGCCGTTGTGAAAAGCATACGATTTGGGGCCTGATCAAAGTTTATGAGCGAATCGATTCTGAAACTACTCCGTAGGAGTAATACGGGTCTGTTTATTTTTTCAACACAGGTTCAAAAAAAGAAGAAAAGAAAAAGACTACCGAGGGTTTCCCCTCGGTAGTCAAAACCCCATCAGGGGCAGGCAGGAGCGATCAGGATGCCTTGGCTTCGGGCGCGGTGGCGGCCGGAGCGGCGGCGGGGGTCTCAGCGGCAACCGCAGCCGGAGCGGCGGTGGCCTTGGATTGCACGTCGCCCTTGACGCTGTAGGCCGAAGCGAAGGCGTTGCCTTCTTCCACGGCTTCCTTGTACGCGGGCGAATCGCGCTCGACCAGGACGAGGGCGCCGGAGTCGACGTGCTTCTTCAGGCTGGTGCTTTCGGCACGGTTGATGAAGAACTTGCCGACGGTTTGCACCGCGGCATCGACAGCGGCACCGGCAGCCACAGCCGCCAAGGCGGGAGCCACGTGTTGCACGGCGAAGCCCAGGGCAGTGCCTTGCTTGGCCATGAAGCCTTCGGTGGTGGTTTCCACGGCCGGCTCGATGAAGCGCTTGGCGAAGTTGTGCGCCACGCGATGGGCGGCACCGGCCGAGACGGCGCCGGTGAAGTGGGCGACGCTCTGCACCTTGGCGGTGGCGTAGGTGCGGGCTTCCAGGTCACGGACGACTTGGGCATGGGCACGGGACAGGCCGGCGATCTTGAAGAAATTGCTCATGAGAGACTCCAGTTGGTTGGTTGAAAAGAAGGGACGTACACGTGTAAACGCCCCATACTGCGCACCTCATCGATGCGCAGGCTGGGTCGCTCATTCCTTGCGCTGGCCGAACATCCAGTTGACGGCGCCCACCACCAGCAGCAAAGGTGCTGCGACAGCTGCGATCTTGGTGCCGATGACCAAGGACGACTTGAAGCCGTTGCCGATGTCGCGACGGAAGTCTTCGTCGAAGAAGGTCTTCTTGGTTTTGAGCTTGTCGTCGCTCTCTTGGTTGGTCGAGGTGCTCATGTTGAACTCCTAGTTTGGGTTGAAGCCGAGGAAGATACCGTTGCTATTCCACGGCTAATGTATGTAACTCAGATTTTCTACATCCGAGCTTATTGGGGTCAGACCGGGATGTAGCGATCCTGCACGACCACGGTGGTCTGGTTGCCTTCAGCTTGCAGCTTTTGGACATGGTCGGCGACTTGCTTGGACACCTGGGCGTTGGTGTTCTCACAGGCCTTGCGCTTGATGACGCCCAGGGCCACGTCGGTGACCATGTAAACAGCGCCGATGGCGGTGCCGGCCAGGCCGATCTTTTCGAGGCGGGTGAGGTTGGAGAAGAGAGACATGTTGGCTCCTTTGATGCGTGTGCTGTTTCACAGCACGATGTTGGGGGACTCGGCGGTTTCGCCGCGAGGGTCGAGCAGATCGACCAGGGTGTTGAGCAACTCGCCGGCTTTTCGCAGCTCGACGGTGGCAGCTTGATCTGCTTGTACCACCACCAGTTGTGCTTCAGCCACTTCTTGTTGCAGCTCGGGGATTTCGGATTCCTTCATTTCGAGACTTTCGAGATCTTGAAGGCGAGCAGGCCCAGTGCGTTGGACGCGCGGCGGGTCGTCTTCTGGACAATGGAGCCTTGTCCGGTGGTGCGATGGCCGCCACAGGCGTAGGCGCCTTGACGGGTCTTGTTGATCTGGTGCTCCACGACCAAACCAACGGCGGCTGCGGCTGCGGCGATACCGCAGCCGATGGCGATTTTGTTTGCCATGATGAACTCCTTAACGAATCGTGTTTTTGAACTCGCTACCTGAGTAGCTGTGAGAAGGGGATGCTGGAAGACCATCCAACATGCGTGCGATGGCGAAGAAGACCAACTTGTCGTCGGTGATCGCCTCGTACGAAGTGCACTCATTGCGCATACCGACCGGGCGCAAGTAATGCACCTTGCCACCCTCGGAATAGACGGTGTGCAGTCGCCCATTCATGGCGCGCTGAACGCTCAGGCGCGAACCGTGGACTTCGGCAGTCAGCTCGAGGACGTCTTTTGCCTTGGCGAACAACAGCATGAACGTGTGTTGGTTGAGCAGCTTGTAGTTCACGTCTTTGAGCGCCCCGTGCTTGGAGGGATGCACGCTCGCGACCGGAAGCGTCAACCGGGAACGGGGCACCTCGGTATCTCGAGTGACCGAAACTGCGCGTTGGGGTTGCGGCGAAACGGTCGGCTCACACTTGACCGCGTCCGGCTTCTTGGGCGATTGGCTGGGTGCTTTCTCGTTGTTCGCTGATGCGGTCTTGATCACGCGGTAACTTACGTAACCCAGAACTGCTGTGGTTGCGACACCAGCTGCGATCTTGAGGAATTTCTCCATGACTAACTCCTTTATTCGGGGATTTCGGAATCGAGCAGTGCTTCGATCACGTCGAGCAAATCGTCGAACTCCTCATGGGCGTAGTTGACCGTGCGGATCATATTCTCCATGCGGTCGTAGCTGCTCATGAAGCGCTCGCCCAGCTTCTCAGAGTTGCCTTTGGCAACGATCATGCGAATGCTGCGAACACGCACTGCGCGCAGGTCGGCTTTGACGCGAGCCTGCTGATTGATCAGGTCGTTGATTTTCTTGAAGGTCATGATGTTCTCCTAAGACAGGAATTGGTTGATGTGGGTGAGATACCCCAAATAGCGCACCGCTACGGATGCGCTATGGGAGGTGGACTCTCTGTCACCGAATTTTAGTGCGGTGAATGTCGTCGTCGATGCTTCGCTGGCGAGCAGCCATCAAGTCCTCGAACGGACTGGGAGGAAGCGGCAGAGTCAGGCCCAAACGCTGACGCTCGGCGTAGTAAGCATCCAATCGAGCTTGCGACTCTTTTCGGATCTCTTCCATTCGCTCCATCGTTTGCCGATGCAGGTGTTCTGGGAAATCGCGACGACGCTCTTCCTGTTCACGACGTGCTTTGGCACGCAGCCAGGCGGTACCAACGAGGCAACCAGCAATGACGCCGAGGACGACTGCCGTGGTTCTTTGATCAGACATTTGAAACTCCTGTGAGGAAAAAACTGTTGTGTTCAGCCAGCCAGAAGACGGCCGATGTCGGCAGCTGTCAAGGTGTTGTGTAGGAACATGAAGCGATGCGACTTCGTTTGAGGCTGGTTAAAGAGTATTGGTGTCCAGGATACGGGGCAGCGTTCGTACACGACATAGCAGCCCGTGCCGCAGCCAATGAGAAGCACCATTCTGCCATAGGGGTCGGAGCAGCGTCGAGTCTCACCAACGGGCAGGTCTTGAAGCGTAGCGTTTTGGAAACCTTCGTCCTCACCCAACCAGTCGTTGCGGTACTCGATTCGTCTGGCGTCTTCCCACAGCTTGACAAAAGCCTCGTTCGCTTGAACCAACCACTTGTTCTTCGCCCGCTCATGTCGATAGCCGACTTCCTCATCGAGCTCAGAATCCATTCGACGGACCGCTTCCTCGTGGCTCAGCTCAAAAATGGTGCGTTCATCGACGGGTTCTTCATCGTCCGTCTGTCGCAACTCTAGACGAAGCCCGAGCGTCTGCGTTTGTTCGAAGCTCATGATGTCTCCTATAAAGGCTGAGTAATCCAGAGAAGAATATCTTCCCTTATCACGGCGAATGTATGTAACTGAAGATTTTTACAACTGAACTTTCAAAGCGACAGCATAAAGGAGGGTTTACCCCTCCTTTATGCCATCACCAAGCGCAGTAGCCTGGAGGAGTTTGCTTTTGCAGACGCTCGTAAGCGCTGATGACGTTGTGGCCGGTTTGGATGATTGAAGACTCCAAAGCGGTGCCTTCGACCGGCGTGACGGCTCGGCGCATGTCGTCCAAGCTCACCTCGAAGCGATCGAGCGTCTCCAGCGGAGGCGTCAGCGATTCCAGCGAAGGGGACTTGTACTTTCGCGCGAAGGCGATGCCAGGCTCGGTCACGTAGTCCCACGTGATGATCTCGACGAGGTTTCGGTTGTTGACACCCATGACACGGCGGTCATCGGTGAATGCCCGAATCGAGAAGCACACGTCTTCATGTGGGTTGACCAAGGACTTGGCCAACGCATCGCCGTAAGGCCCAACCGGCTTGAGTTCAGCCATGATGGCGACCACCGGACGACCGGAGGCGTCCTTGACGCTGTTAGCGTCCAGCCAGATCTTGCGGAACTGAACGCAGACGCTCTTTTCGTCGATGGTCATGACGCGACGAACGTAATCGTCCATCGTCATGCCAGGCTGCTTTTGAGGATGGCCGTACTCGCCTTTGAGGCAAGCCGATTGGATTCGGCGCATGAACGCCGAAGATTCGTGAAAGAGGTTCTGCGCTGCTTGCAGTGGGTAGTACTCGCCTGCGCTGTTGAAGCAGTTCAGCCCGCCGACGACCATGGTGAAGTAGCCGTCGGCATCGGCCGTCAGAACACCCTTTTTGCCCGTGCCGTTGAGGCTGGTGCAGGAGTATTGAACCTGACTCATTTCTTACTTTCTCAGGATGGTTTCGATCCGCTCAGGACGCTCAGCCGGGCTGAGCAGTGCGGAGGTCACCCCGACACTGAAGTAGCTGCCGCCAATCTTCGTCAGAGTATTTGTCGCAGCCCAGCGCACGCTGCGCAGTGGGATGAATACTGGAGGGTTCTTGACCAGGTCTTCCTCACTCTTGATGACGGATCGGTAAAACACCGATCGATCATCAGCGGAGCGTGCGCAGATCGAGGCAATCGCTTGGATCACTTCGCGTTGCTTAGCGATGTTGGTGCCGGCATGTTTGGCGGCGGTGTCCAACAACAGACCGTAGTCCTTGTAGCCGATGAACCAAGGCACGTGGCCTTTGAGGTAGAACTCCTCGAAGATCAAGTAGACGATGGTGTCTGTTTTCACCAGGTCCATGTTCTTGATGACGACGGAGTTCGCCTCAAAGACGAACTCCAGGTAGTCTTCCCCGTCCACCTTGATTCGATTGGTTTGACTGGGATTGATCGGCACCATCGCGTTGATGAGACTGATGCTGTAAACAGAATCATCATACACCAGAGCGTACACACCGAGAATATGGTTCTCGATGCCGATCTTTGCCAACCCGTATTCGACGTAGCGGTACGGGATGTAGATCTTGCACGCTTTTTTGGTAAGCATCGATCCGTCAGGCAAGGCCTTCAGGTTGTCGATGGCGACTTGCCGATCTCTCTTGAGCTTTCGGTAGTCCATCAGATTGGACGTGCGTCGAGCTGGCTGACGACGAAGTCGGTCAGGTAGTCGATGGTGGCCACCATGGCTGCTTCGGCAGCGGACATCTCGGGGTTGAGTTCGCAGTAGCGGTTGATGCCGCTGAGCAGCTGGTAGGCGCTGCTGTAGTGGAACACGCAACCGGCGATCACCCAGGTGGCGACTTTCCACAGATCGCGCAGACCGACTTCGTCCAGGCCGTCGACGTAGGTGCGGATTTTGCCCAAGGCGTCCTGCACGTCAGGATGGTTCATCGACAGAGCAGCAACACCGGCTTCACCAGGCTGAACGTAGAACTCCTGCAGGTGGTCGGCGATCATCTCCTCGGCTTTGACTGCGACCATCTCGCGGGCATTGGAGTGCCAACGGTGAGCGGTTGCTGCCGACAGCAGGGTGTTTTGGCGTTCCCAGGTTTCCACATGGGCCGTGCCCTTGGCCAGGATGGCGTCGACGTAGACTGCGGGGGAATCGCTCAGCACGTTGCCGAACAGGATGGCGTCAGAGCCGCCGCGCTCGATGAAGCGGTCGTAGACCGTCTTGTTGACCGAGATTTCTTTCGAGTTCCAGGTCATGAGCAGGAGGCCGACTTCGTCGTCCTGACGGCAGTTCGCCAGTGCGTGATTCAGGCGGAGGGCCGACTGGCGCAGCAGAGCGCCGACGGCCACGCGCCAGTCGGCCAGCGTCATCGTGACGCCTTCGATCGGATTGTCGATGAGTTTGCGGGCCAGAAGGTACACAGTCATGGCCGAGTCGGCGCCACTGATAGTGTTCTCGATCAAGCGATCGTAGGTCTGGCCGGTGCCCGCATCGGCGAAGACGCTGCCCCAGACCAGCTCGAGATGTTCCAGGCCAACGCGCACAGCCCACATTTCGATGTCGGCGTCCACGACCTTGTTGCCGGTGAGCATCAGATCCAGCACCTGCTGCCCAGACAGCGTGGGGGCTTGCAGGTTGGATGTGATGGGCAGGAAGGGTTCGTCTTTGAACTCTTCGATCGCTTCGATCAGGGCCGCGCCGTTGAGCGGCTCCGGAGCACAGATCTTGCGGATGATCGGGTTGAAGGTGGCGGTTGTGGGGATCGTGTTGAGGGCGGCTTCCAGACGCTTGTGGAACTCGACCACGGCAGGCTTGACGATGTTGCGGGCGAACTGCAGCTGAGGGCCCACCACGTCTTGCAGTGCGGTGACTGTCGCTTCCAGCGTTTCGGAATGAGCGCTGCCCAGCGGGGTCGTTTCTTCGCCCACCGTCACGATGGCCTGCATCCCGGATTCGCGTTCGATCTCGGCGGGATCGGGTTGGTAAGCGGCCCGCAGCTCCTCAGGGCTTTGGCCGAAGCTGACTTCGGGGACGGTCTGGACCACCGAACAGGCCACCAGTTGAGACAGCAGGGTGCCGTTCTTGGCCACCAGACCAATGTTGCGGCGGTCGAGGTCTTGCGCCAGATCGATGGCGCTTTGGGTGATTTCTTTGCGCAGCATTATTTCACCGCCGGGGTAGTCAGGTTGGAGAAACGGGCTTGGATGCGGCTGGCAACCAAGTTCGCGAGTGCAGCACGGGTGGCCTGTTGACCATTGATGGTGGCTGCGATCTGATCACCCAGCAACTCGTGTACGGTGCCGGTGACCAGTTCAATGGCATTGGCCAGGGCCAACACGGTATCTTGGGATTTGGATTTCATGTTTTTTCCTCAATGGAAACAAAGAGACCACACGCTCAGTCAGAAAATGAGTAAAAGCTATCAAAAGCATAAGAGGCTGGTTCACCCAGCCTCTTATGCTCACTTGGAACGGCCTCGATAGAGGTCGACCATCTTCTTAGCCAGCACTCGCAAAACAGTGCTTGCCGGGCCCAGCAGGAATGGTGAATTCACGATACGCGCTTCGACGGATTTACCACCGAAGACGCCGTGCACCTCCATTCCAGAACGGGTGCGCAAAGGCTCATCCATCACGTCGCCGAAGACGGTCTTGAGCTGATTGCCAAAGACGCCCTTATCGCCCACGCCGGCACCAACATCACTGGTGATGTAGAAGCGAATGGCCACGGTGTCCACAGCCAAAGGCGTGCCTTCAATTCGGAAACCACCATCCACCTTACCGGTGTAGCCGTTCTTGCCGATTGACTGCGCGCGCTTTCGGAATTCCTTGTCGCTGTAGTTGGCCAGCTCGGCCAACGACTCAGACATGTCTTCCTTATCGCCGTGATAGTAGACCTCGATTCGCTCGACGACGCCTTGAACGTGTGCTCGAGGGCTTTGACCCGACAGGGCTTTGAGCGACTCGATCGACGCCTCGTCAAAGAGTCGGTTGTTGGCTGTCACGGCATCTTCGATCAAGCAGAGCACCGAGTCGGCCACCACGGGAGAGCCGACCTGAACAACGTGGCTGATCGATTGATCGAACGTCAGCTCCACCGTTTTGATCTTGGTGATCTTGGTGGTCAACTTCTGAGCGATGTGTTTGGTGATGCCGGAGGAGTCCTCATGCACGCCAGGAGACTCCCACAGCACGGTGGGCACCTCGATCGCGTTCTTGAGAACCACTCGCTTGGGGTTGAAGAAGTCAGGCTCGAAGAAGCCGTCGTTGTAGACGATGGCGTCTCCAATCTCAACAGCGTCCCCCTCTTTCAGAGGCGTGATGACGTTGTGTGCGATGGTCAAGCCTGCTGCCGAGCCGAAGCGTCGACCCAGCGAGTAGCCTTGAGAAGAACCATCCGCATAGTCGACGATGATGCCGCGCTTGTCGATCTGACGCACAATGCCCTTTTTCTTGGCGGTGAAAGCGAACAGATCAGTTGTTCGTTGGGGAACAACCATGTCGTAGCCGGTTCGAACGCTGAACTGGTGGTAGCCCTCGCATGCGACACGGTGCTCCTGCTGAATGGCGATGAAGTTCACCCGCTTGGGGTCATCCCTATCGCTGCCTGGGCTCAGAAGAGCCGAGGTGCTCAGCAGGTTGGCCGGACCATGCTTGGACTTGTCGAACCGAGAGCTGATACCGCGCAAAGATGTGAACAGTGGGTCAGCCGGCGTGAAGATGTTGATCGCCACGTCGGAAGAGTCCACGGTGGACTCCGAGACCGTACCCATGTCGTTTGGATGGAAGCCGCGCGTGCGCTTGGTCATCGAGCGTTTGTTTCGCCCGCCCACACCAGCGAGTGTGATGGCTTCGCTTTCCTTGATGTTCTTGATGGGGTTGATTTCCTGAGACTGGTTCTTTGACGGATCGTCCATGACCCGTTTCCAGACAGCGTAAGGACTCATCTCCACCTGAGCACCCACTTTGCCCAAACGAGCGTTGTGCTGGCGAAGCGACTGCACCAACTCCGCATAGACTGCGCCGGAGATGCGTTCGTAGCCTTTGATGCGCATGAATGCCGGATCGAGCTCATCCGGATGCTGGTTTGTCAGCAGCAGCTCAGCCGAGCGAATCAGCAAACCCTTGAACGTGGTGGGCTCCTTCATCTCGACCAGCAGGTCTTTGGTGATGGGGTCCACGAACATCTGGTACATCAGCTCGATTTCTCGAACGTAGCGCACACTCAGCGAGTTTGCTTCGAGCAAGTTCTGGTATGCGCCTCGCTTGTCAAAGCTGTAAGCACTGAACAGACGCAGCGTCTTCCAGTACTCCTTGAAGCCGGCAAGGACCAGCGTGGCGATGCGGTTTGCACGATTGAAGATCCACGACTCATCGCTGAACTGCAAGGCGTACTCGCCTGCAGTCAGGTTCAGGCGTTGGCCGACTGGCACGATGCGGTAGTCCGCACCCAAGATCTGGATCAGGTTCTGAAGACCCAACTCCATGCCCAAGACGACGCCCAGAGGAATGTTTTTGCCGAAGACGCCGACCGAGACGTACTCTGTCGGTGCATTCATGTTGTCGATACCGAGGTAGTTCTCCAAGCTACCCAAGCGGGTCTCTGCGACATTGTCGCCGCTGAGGTAGAGAAGACTCTCGGCATCGACGCTCAGGTAAGACGCACCGTCGGAGGCCAAGACCACGCGGCCCGCTTTCTCGGCCGCCTTGATGATGTTGGCTGGAAAGGTTTTTCGCACTTCTTCGATGTCGAAGTTGAAGCGGTAGCCGTTGACGGTGAAGCCTTTGAACTTCTCCGAAATGGAGCTGTAGGAGATCGGCGCATCGAGGTCAGGATCAAACACGTCAGCAAGGACGGGGTCTCCCAGCTCATCGAGTCGGCCCAGCAGTTGGTTTTGCAACCAGTAGCCATAGTTGGCATTGTTGTTGCGTCCGCGTGTGAGGAAGCATTTGCCGTAGTACGACGTCAAGGCCACGCGATTGGCTGCGGTTTTGCGGATCGGCAAGTCGCCGCGCTGTTTGCGCAAGCGGTACTTGACGCCATTGCTGGTGAATGTGCCGTCTGGATCTACGGAGGGGACCTTGAAGCGAAGCGTCGATGGCACGCCGATCACCGGCACGATCTTGACAATATGCTCCTCGTAGGCGCCCAAGATGTCTTCGTGAGGAATCACCTTGTAGCTGGTCACAGCGATGCCTGCTTTTTGAAGCGACATCACCATCCCTGCGGTGTCTCGCGCAAGCACCTGTTCGATGTACTTGGAGTCGAAAACGTTCAGGCTCGACTGCAACATGCTCTTGTCCAAGATGGTCGGGTCATCAACCATCTTAGCGCCTTCGTCGAGCTTGAGCGTCTCTGGCGGAACAGCGATGAATTGCTCCATCGTCGTGAGGCCGTCGGGCGAGAGCATCGTTTTGTACGTCTGCGAGAGGCGCGTGTAGCGGGCATGCTCGCCAGAGCTGATGGCACCATCGGTTGCCAGCTTGTCGCAAACGCGTTTGATCCGATCGGACAAATCGTCGGTTTCCGTCTCAGCCATGACCTTGTCGATGGACTGCTGCGTCTCGACCACAGCTTCTTGCAGCTGCGCGATCGTCTCCAGCTGCACGAGCTTCGCATCGACCTGCTCATCCTCGACGCGAACATGGTCGTCAAACGCTTGCGCATCGAGCTCATCAACGTCGATCTGCGGTTGAGGCACGGGAGCCAGAGCAGCTTCGACTTCAGCCTTGACCTTTTTGGGGTCTGATGTCGGAGTGTCTGTGGTGTCGACCACTTGACCCTCGGAATCTTCATCCTGGTCTTGCGGGGGGTCGTCAACATCATCACCGATCACTTCACCGGTCTGAGGATCATCGACGACCTCCTCGACCTTGTTGGCTTGCGTGCGAATCTCCATCAGGTAGATTTGCATCGCCAACAGACGCTTGGCCAGTTGCAGCCCAGTGACTTGATTGTCGCTGGTGCGGATCGCCAGCTTCTTTTGCTCGATCTTCTCTTCCGGCGTGTCCGGTTTCTTCCAGGCGTACAGATGGCCCAGATTCAGAACGAACCATTTACCGGATTCTTGGTAAATGAAGTTGATTCGGTGCAGACTCTCAATCGGAATCTTGCTGAAAGCGGATTCTCCGCCAGTCAGCCACTGCCAAAGCTTGAGCAGCGTCAGAGCGTTGGTGTCGGTGAACACCTTCAGCAACGTCTGCGTCATCTCCTGGCCGGCAAGGCCGAGCTGATTCAAGCTCGGGATGACCTTGGGGCTCTGCAGAAAGAAATAGTGTTGGTGATGAGGAGCTGCTTGTAGCAACTCCACTGTCTTGTCGATCGCCGTCTCAAAGACGTTTTGCCAGCGGTAGTAGTTCGCATAGACGCTCGTCTGATAGCGAACCAGCTTGTTGAGGAAAGCGTAGTTGATGATGATCGGGGTTTGCTTGTCGCGCAACGCCATGTCCAACGTGCGCAACCACTTGGTGCGGCGATGGTTTTGATGGTAGTCCTTGATCATCGTGGGGATGTCCAAAGAAACCGTACGCGGGTTGCCGTGACGGGCGCTGATTTGCGTGACGTGCACGACCGGCCACGCGTGCTTGATTGCGCGCATGGCATAGTCGTCATTGGGCGGGCCCATGGATGCCCCGTCAAGCGCCAGGTAATGGTAGATTGCCTCTTGCGGGAATTCCAGATACTGGATGTCCGAGGCGTGGGGCGCGATCAGTTGGCCCAAATGGCGCACACCGAATTTCTTGTAGTAAGTCTGTTGATTCAGGAGCATCTCAGTTTCCGGTGAGATTGGACAAGACGAAGTCGATCACGTCGTCAGACAAACTGTCGATGAGGCGACCGTCAGTGCCGACGTATGTCTTCTTTTTGGTGAAGTGTTTGTCGACCTCATCAACTGCGTTTTCAGAGTACACGATCGTGTACGAGCCGGTGTCTCCGTCGAAGTCGGCACCAAGCCCTTTGAGTTTGACAGGGTGTGGCGACAGCGAATTGAAGAACGGCGATCCGACCACTGGGTACTCGTAGGCGACGTACTCAGGACCGTATGGCTCCCACGACTGCGGGTTGAGCTCAACGCGCTTCTCCGCCTTGATGGTCGTCTTGAGGTACGAATTGGACGGGTAGATACTTCCGATGCCAGTGATCGGGTAGCGCGTCAAAAAGCCCTTGAAGCGGCGTGCGATCCGATACAAGCTGCGGTAGATCAAATCCGTCATGGTGATCGGTGTGCAGTGTTCTGCGAGCCGGCCTTCGGGCAGCTCATCGATCCCATGAATGAAAGCAAACGTGCCGTCCGGGCCGCGATACACCAAGCCGAGGTAGTTGCCTTCGATATCGATCGGGTTGTGACGGATCGTCTCTTCTCGGAAGTACGTCAGCTGCTTTTCCAAACCTTCGACGCTGAGCCACCTGGAGTAAGACTCAGCGCGCAACGAAACAGACACGGACTGCAGTGTCTTCTTATCACACAGCGTGACAGGCGCGCCTGGTGAGGTAAAACACTCGGCAATCCAGCCGTCCCGCATGCGGCCGATGGTGTGCGGCAAAACAGCCTTGGAGAATTGGTACAGACCAATCAGGCTGTCGTTCATCTGAACGTTGCGAGGATCACCCAACTGGGAGATCGTCTCGCAGTTGGCCGTGATGACGTTTCGGGTGCCGTTGAAAACCTTTCGTCCAGCTGTCTTGCCCATCAGCAGGTTGTTCTTGCCCTCGATGATGGCGGTAAACAGCTCGTAGAGCTCCATCAGCGCGTTCTGCATGGACACACGTTGCGTGTCGTATGCTTGCGGAGTACTCTTGAGAGTCGACGGGTTGATGGTGTTGGAGACCGAGACCAGCTTGTAGTAGAAGTCGTTGATCTCGCTGGACGACTCGCGACCGCTTTCGTCGATGTCGAATTCCCGAAAGCCTGCCGGGATCACCAGGACTCGGCTCATCAAAGCCTTGTCGCGGTATTTCTCCATGATACCGACCGCCATCTGGCGCGCTTCGGAATCATTGTTGGGAAAGACGATGCGAGGGAGGTACTCGCAGAAAAAGTCGAAGCCTGTCTGGCCCTCGGCGATGTTGCTTTTGACCAAGTCCTTGAGCTCGGGGTCCCACACCGCGAATTCTCGTCGAGCCAGAATTTCGTGATACAGAGATTTGATCTGACCCAGCGCCCGATAGACGATGGGGTGAATGATCTTGACCTTGAGGTCAATGTAGGAGTACTTGTCGTAGCGAGCCGGAGTGCCGACCACGCCGAAGATCTCGGTGGAGTACAGGCCGTCGGGGTTGAAGTTCTTGGATGCCCCGACGTACGTGTCCAGCGAAACAACTGGACGCATCATCATGGATGCCTTGTCGTCAATGACGAGCAGGTCCAAGTTGAATGGAATATCGAGACGACTCATGGGAATCCTTTGATTCACTGGAGATATCCAGTATAGATACCGATTGAAAAAGAAGACAAATCTTGGACTGGAGTGTTCCGATGTCGAAGAAACCAAACAAGACGAATGACGATTTCGATATCGATGAAGATCTCGACGCATTCGATCTGAACTTTGATCCCAACGTACCTCAACCCAAGGACGATCGCCATCCCATCTTGAAGGTGGGCAAAGGCGCGGTCGAGGGCGCAAAGGGCGCCATCAAAGATCCGTCTTTCATCAAGCGCGCTCTCAAAGAGACGCTTCCGGACGGATTCGGAGACACGATGGATATCGCGGACAAAGCCGCGGGCTCCCTTAAGAATCTATACGATGAAAGCGCTCGAGAAATAAAACCAGCGGTTCAGGCGGTCAAGAAAACGACCGCTCGACTGATTCCGGCTGACGCCAAAGTCCTGCCCAAATCGATCAAGAATCTGCTGGAGCGCTGGCGCAAAGAAGGCGCCGAAAACCAAGGCATTGGTGCTGATCAAGGCGATGCTGTTGCAGCCGCCATCCAGCAGACTTTTGCTGCCGAGATGGAGTTGCAGCAAAAAGACCGGGGCGAAACCCAAGCGCGAGAAAACCTCAAAGCTGGTGTCGAAGAGATTCGGCATCGCGGTACGACCGAGCTGCTCAATCGCATCGCTGTCTCCAGCTCTCGTTTGGATCAATACCAAACGAACATCACGCTGCGCTGGCAAAAGCGCACCCTCGAGCTGCAGTATCGCCAACTGTTTGCTGCTCAAGAGCTGATCAAGACGATCCAGCTGGACTCCAACAAGCGCGACCAGCTTTTGTCGGCCATTGCCAAGAACACATCGCTGCCCGATGCGGTCAAGATCAAAGATGCCGAACAGCGTCGCGAGATCTTCAAGCAAAAGCTCTACGAGTCGGTCGCCTCCGGCGTTTACGGCAAACGCAATCAGTACGTCGAGAAGTTCTTTGCCGGCATCTCGAACAAGGTCATCGCTCAAGTCAAAGAGGTCGCTGGCGGCATCAAAGATGGCGTCCAACAACTGGACATGGCCAACGACATGGCCGAAGGCATGGGCGTGTCGCTCGATCCTTACGAGGTCGGTGGCTCTGTCGCTGGCGACCATGCTGCTCGGGCTTTGGGTATGCGCGGGGCCAAGTGGCTCAAGAAGCAAACCACCGGCTCCAAGCTGGGTCGCAAAATTGATGGCAAACTCGGCCTGAGTGATAAGGGTCGCAAGCTGCGCCGATTCAACAACGATCTGCCCAACCGCCTCAATGAGTTCGCGAACAATCGTGAGCACATGTGGGACGACTCACTCAAGGGTAACGCTCTGGCGTGGTTGCAATCCCTGATGCCAGGCATGGGTGTGGACACGACCACGGTTCGTCGTGGTGAGGCTGACATGAACCAGCCTTTCTACATGACCCGTCGTACCGATCGCTCCATCAACGACATCATCCCGGGTTACCTCTCGCGCATCTTCCGCGAGTTGCAGGTTCTTCGCACTGG